>Ga0182748_1002229_pt1 | contig 17767 bp, 28 predicted proteins | sample eDN3rd37CKraftOP_FD_128877 | JGI IMG/M metagenome (GOLD analysis project Ga0182748, IMG submission 128877) | Enriched Organic Plus compost microbial communities from Emeryville, California, USA - eDNA 3rd pass 37_C Kraft OP (version 2) (version 2) ...
CGAGCGCGGGATCACGATTACATCAGCTGCTGTCACCTGTTTCTGGCGTGATCACAAGATCAATATTATCGATACCCCAGGACACATTGACTTTACTGCCGAAGTCGAACGCAGTCTACGCGTACTGGACGGTGCTGTCACAGTGTTTGACGGCAAGATGGGTGTCGAAGCCCAGACTGAAACGGTGTGGCGTCAGGCTAACAAATATGGTGTTCCTCGCATCTGCTTTATTAACAAAATTAACCAGATCGGTGGTGACTTCTACAAGTCGCTGGAAAGCATTCACAATCGCTTGAGCAAGCATGCATTGCCTATTCACTTGCCAATTGGCTTTGAAAAGGATGTTTGTGGTGTTGTTGACCTTATCGACATGAAAGCATACACCTATACGGATTACACTGACCATGAGTTGGTTCAGGGTGAAATTCCTGCCGATATGGTCGAGAAGGCTAAGCACGCCCGCAGTCTGTTAGTTGAAGCTGCTGTCGAGGCCGACGATGAACTCTTCGAGCGCTATCTTGAAAAGGGCGAAGAATCAATTACGGTCGATGAACTAAAAGCCGCGCTCCGTAAACGAGTTCTTGAAGGTGATTTCTATCTAGTTACAGGTGGCGATGGGCGCGGCGTGATCGTTGAAAAGGTTTTGGATCTGATTGTTGACTATCTGCCATCTCCGCTTGATATCGGAGCTGTCCAAGGAACAAATCCAAAGAGCGGCGATGTTATGGAGCGTCAGGCTGACGAAAAGGAGCCTCTATCTGCTTTGGCATTCAAGATTGCTACCGATCCATTTGTTGGCCGTTTAATCTTTGTCCGCGTATACAGTGGCAAGTTGACGTCGGGCTCGTATGTTCTCAATACGACTACTGGCGAAAAAGAGCGTGTCGGCCGTGTCGTCCGTATGCATGCTGACAAGCGCGAAGAGATTGATGGTATCAGTGCCGGTGATATTGCGGCTGTTGTTGGTATAAAGAATACATTTACTGGTCATACGCTATGCGACATGGCAAACCCAATTACACTCGAGAGCATCTCATTTCCAGAGCCTCCCGTATCGATTGCAGTTGAGCCAAAGACAAAAGCTGACCAAGAAAAAATGGGTATCGCTTTGCAACGTCTTGCCGAGGAAGATCCTACCTTCCGTGTACATACAGACGAAGAAACTGGTCAGACCATTATGTCGGGCATGGGCGAGCTACATCTCGATATTCTGGTGGATCGCATCAAACGCGAATTCAATGTCGAGGCTAATGTGGGTGAGCCTCAGGTTGCGTACCGAGAGACAATTCGCGGTACTGCTGAAGCCCAAGGTAAGTACGCTAAGCAGACAGGCGGTCGCGGTCAGTACGGCGATGTTTGGGTTCGTTTTGAGCCTACCGAGTCTGGCGAAGGCTTTGAATTCGTTGATGAGATCAAAGGCGGCGTGGTTCCGCAAGAATATCGTCCAGCTGTACAGAAAGGTATCAAGGAAACGCTTGATAGCGGTGTTCTAGCTGGTTATCCAATGATTGGTGTCAAAGCGACGCTGTATGATGGTAGCTACCACGATGTCGACTCAAGTGAGCTAGCCTTTAGCCTAGCTGGTGCACTGGCAGTTAAAGAAGGTATTCCAAAGGCAAATCCGGTATTACTTGAACCTGTCATGCGGGTTGAGGTTACGACTCCGGAAGAATTCATGGGTGACGTAATCGGCGATCTCAATAGTCGTCGCGGTCGTATCGATGCTATGGAAGATCTACCTGGTGGCGCCAAGCTTGTCAAAGCATTTGTGCCGCTGGCGAGCATGTTCGGATACACAAGCGATCTGCGTTCTATGAGCCAAGGCCGAGCCGCATCAACTATGGAGCTTGCTCAGTACGAAGAAGTTCCACCGAACGTTGCACAGGAAGTCATCGAAAAGCGCAAGAAATAAATTCCACACCCAAAAAGAAAAGCGCCCAGAGAGACGCTTTTCTTTTTGTGTAATCGAAATATTTCGATAAGTGCAAGTGCTTGATATTTGATTGAATTATGAAAGAATATTGTTTTTCTGTATCGCAGAGCGTATAGTGAAGGTATATTCAAGTTGCGTGTCAGACCCGGCCGAACGTGAGTAATTAGGGAGTTATAGAGAGATGACTCATCATGAAAAGGGGCATAGGTCATATAATGAACGATGTAGAAAGAATGGCACCCGCTTGGGTGCTGTTTCTTTGGGGCTCGTTGGACTTATAGCGGCAGATTATGCCGCTATACATCGAGAACAAGGCCGTCGGAACGACAGGGCCGAGGTTATCAGCAATATTCGTCCAGGTAACTATTCGGTTTTGGTTGTGCCTGGGTATCATGCTGACGGGCGTGTGTTGGCAAAGAATTTCGATAGACATATCGAACATTTGGGAGCAACTCATTATATCGTTCATCCTGAGAAGGGTATGAAAATTGACTCATACAAAGAAGCTATTCTCAAGGCAAGAAAAGCAGATGGTTATCGGCCGCTTTTAGTTTATGCTTTATCCATGGGAGCGCTACTCGATGCAAAGATTGCGTCTGATGATATGGTTCGTGCGGAGATAGGAGAGATCAAACGAAAGGTTATTGATAGTGGATTGTCTGGGCGTGGCGACTTAAGCATTATGTCTAGATTAGGTATATTGGCAGGCACGCTGCTCCCTGTCACATTCAGCACTGACCAGGTGTATCATTTTGTCAACCAATTAGGGCTTGATGAGGAACATCTTGATTACGATCCAGAATTAGTATTACGCGAGGAAGTGGTCGAACGAATCAGATCGACTCGCAAAGTTCGATACGCCGCTGCTAAAGGACAGCTTCCGTTTATGCATCGTGAAGATGTGATGAAAATGGATCTAAGAGTAGCCGGAGCCGAGATTGAGGACGGTATTATCTACTTGTCATCACAGAACGATCATCTCGTGAATACGCGCCGTTCGGTGCAGCAATATAGCAAGGCGTATGGGCGTCCGGTTGACTTTCGTATAGACCTGAATCGTAAAGAGAGGTCTCATGCGACCGGTCCGGAAAACCCGCGCGAGGTTATCAGAGCTCTATCTCAGAGTTATAGTGATGGCTATACCCCGTACGATCTTTATAAAATGATTGATAAATGCAGACAAAAGAAGCAAGAAGAGACTGCTTGAGATCCTGCTATAAAACCCTTTACTTACCTCTAATTTGTATGTATAATCAACTTTATACGTCGCATTGTCGTTGCTACGATTGTGCGCGAAAAAATTAAATCAACTCAAGGAGAAATAATCTCAATGGCAGATTTCGATCGAAGCAAGCCGCACGTCAACGTTGGTACCATGGGTCACGTTGACCACGGTAAAACAACTTTGACGGCCGCTATTACACACGTTTTGTCAAAACGTTTGCCTAGCGACGTCAACAAGCCGGTCGCTTATGACCAGATTGACAATGCACCAGAAGAAAAGGCTCGTGGTATCACCATCGCATCTAGCCACCAGGAATACGAATCAGAGAAGCGACACTACGCTCACGTTGATATGCCTGGTCACGCCGACTACGTCAAGAACATGATCACTGGTGCTGCTCAGATTGATGGCGCTATCCTCGTGGTAGCTGCTAACGATGGTCCGCTTCCGCAGACCCGTGAGCACGTATTGCTTGCACACCAGGTCAACGTTCCAAAGATCGTTGTCTTCTTGAACAAGATGGATCTTGCTGATCCTGAGTTGGTTGAGCTGGTTGAAATGGATGTTCGTGAACTGCTCAACAAGAACGGTTACGATGGCGATAACGCTCCGATCATCAAGGGTTCTGCTACTAAAGCTCTTGAAGGTGATGCAGAAGCTGAAGACGCTATCATGGAACTTGTTAAAGCTCTTGATGAATACATCGAGGAGCCAGAGCGCGATCTTGATAAGCCATTCTTGATGCCTATCGAGGATGTCTTCTCGATCAAAGGTCGTGGCACAGTTGCTACTGGTCGTATCGAACAGGGTGTTGTCAAGTTGAACGATGAAGTTGAAATCGTTGGTATCCGCCCAACTCAGAAGTCTGTTGTAACCGGTATCGAAGCTTTCAAGAAGAACCTTGATCAGGGTCAAGCTGGTGACAATGCAGGTCTGCTGCTTCGCGGCATTGAGCGCGAACAGATCGAACGTGGTCAGGTTATCGTAAAGCCTGGTACTCTTACTCCACATACTGAGTTTGAAGCAGAAGTGTATGTTCTCAAGAAGGAAGAAGGCGGTCGCCATACTCCTTTCAGCAAGGGCTACAAGCCACAGTTCTACTTCCGCACTACTGACGTTACCGGTGAAGTTCAGTTGCCAGCTGACAAAGAAATGGTCATGCCTGGTGACACTGTAACCTTCAGCGTCAAGCTTCTCGCTCCAATCGCTATGGACGAGGGTCTGCGCTTCGCTATCCGCGAAGGCGGCCGCACTGTTGGTGCAGGTGTTGTTACCAAGATTACCAAATAATCAAGGCGCGAATAAAATATCCCCGGTTCGCCGGGGATATTTTATTGTGTCAGTATTTTTGCCGAGACTGGACATTCTTCGTAATAATCAGCAAAATTTCCATTAACTTGAGTATGGACTTTAGTTAATATCTTCTCGACATCTTCGGGTAGTGCACTACCTTCCTGTTCCATATAGTGCTGTAGGAGAAAATCGAGTTCTGAATGACAGTATGCATGATACTGGTTGCTCAGATGAATATCGATTAAACACAAGGAAACATTCTTAACTGTCTCCCATTCATGATTGGCATTTTCATCCATATTAGCGAGGTCGCAAGCGTGAACAAACGCAAGGAGATTTTGCAAATAGGTTGTTCTGTCGTGAAATTCAGATGATAGGCACCGATTGTAGAGCTCTTGCACATTCGGGTTAGACAGAAGCTCTGTATATACAGATTTTGGCAATTCAGATCGTATGATATTTTGTTGTTCGACCTTTTTCACTAGTGACAGTATAACAAAATGAAAACCCGCCAGGCACAATTGCCTGACGGGTTCGTGGCGATGTCAATTGGAAGATGTCGTGATACGACCTCCAATTGGCACGACACGGAAGCACGCCGGGATGCGTTGGAAGTAAAACGTCTTGGTTTTTGGCAGGTACATAACACATGCATTCGAGACGAAATTGGTCGCGAGCTCGGCGGCTAGTGCAAGGTCTTTGTCTGCAAGATTCGTTCCGTCCGGGGGGCGAGGAACATAGTGTGCAGGCAAATAGTCAGCGCTAACTGGTGACACTGCTACACCGGCCAACCACTTTGCTGTTTCGATATGATATTCGCGCAAGTGGTTTCGCTGTTGGTTATGAGTTTCCATTACACTCCCTTGCGAAAAGTACGATTGACGGACAAGTCTTTGATTTTTTTATTATAACATAAAATATATAAAATTAAAGCCCGTCGAGCTTTGGAGGCCTGGCGGGCTTTGGCAAAGTCGACGGGTCAGGTGGTAAGGGGCGGGCTGAAATAAGCTGTCAGGTGTACATAGCCATTGTCGTGGAACAGTTTGATTCGCGACGGTTTGACTTCATAACATTGCAGCTGCTCGCAGATGAAGTCGTCGGCATCTCTGGTGCCGGCAACTAGTTTAGTTGCGTCCCAGTAAATACCTAGCAGCTTAAGGGTCGTTGATTCTACGCATCCGTGAAGTCGAAGTGCGGCATAGACCTGCGACTTGATGCGGCAAGCCAACTCCGGAATGTGCGGCACAACAAGATCAAGTCCTGTTTCTCTCAATTCTTCTTGTGTCCAGCGCGACTGAACAACTGTATCGCTCATTGCTACCCCTCTTGTTGTCGGCAAATGACGAAGACTACTGTACCACAGAAAGTAATGTAACGCTAGATGACAATATAGTTATGGTTACTGAACGGTTGTTGAGTTGTCATATTTCGCAGATCATGCTATAAATGTATCTGTATTATCAATAAATCGTACCGAGAACTCGGCCAGACGTTAGTTCAGTCAACGATTCGAGCAGAGGTTACGGTATAGCACAAAAGGAGAATCATTAATTATGGCAGACGCAAAACCGGAAGGCTTGCGTATTCGTATTCGCCTCAAGGCGTACGACCACAAAGTTATCGATCAGTCGGCAAAACAGATTATCGATACCGCACTTCGTACTGGTGCAACGATTGCGGGTCCGATTCCATTGCCAACCCGTCGCAGTAGCTACACCGTGGTCAAGAGCCCGCATGTTTACAAGAGCGGTGGTGAAACGTTCGAAATGCGTGTTCACAAGCGCCTGATCGATATTACCAATGCCACACCAAAAACAATCGACAGTCTTCAGAACCTGTCGCTTCCGGCTGGTGTTGATGCCGAAATCCGCATGTAATTCGAGAGGCAAACATAAAAATAGTCCGCAGCTTGCGGGCTATTTTTATGTTGAGGATAAGGGGTAGTGAGGGTAGGCTACCACATTTTTGGGCGTCATGTTAAAATGCTTATAAATGTCACAAACACAAACATATCGTAAACCTAGGCACCGAACATATGCTCGTAATCGCCCCCGACGGAGCAGAGTCGGTAGTCAGCTGAGCGAAGGGGATGGAATATACTTCCTTAAGCTCGTACTGGTCGTGCTGCTAGGTACACTATGGTTGAAATTTGCGATACCAATGGAATGGTATGGTATTCCTGTTACCGCGTTTCCTCTTGGAGCCTTGTTGGCGCTTGTGGCAATCAGGTTATTTGAGAAAAACGAGTATGATCGAAAAATTTGGTTTGCGGTTCTCGTGATTGTTACGATATTGAGTTATTTTGTTCCAGCTGGAATTGTCATCTGATATAGTTTTTAGTTAATGCAGACTATATTGAATGCGGAGAGCAAAGCACATCATAAGCGTGCTGATAAGGTTATCGAGAGTACTCGTGAGATATTAGAAAAGCCAGAAGTGAAAACGGCTATTGGACAGTATGCTGTCGAACTGTTGTCAATCTTAGAGCAATTATACATACCCGATCAACGAGAAGGTGTTTATCGGATGCCCAAAAACAAACATGAATATGCAATACCATATATCCCTAATCTCTATTCGCGCATCTACGTCGAAACAGATATGTTTTTACCGCAGCACCCTACGCAAGTGCAATCTTTACGGTCTTTGATGGAACAGGAGATTGGCCCTGATTATAGCGGCCAAAGAATGAGCAAAGTCGCTGCAGCTTTTGCCAGTGACATCAAGATAAAATATGGAGAGGTGGTTGATTTTAGGGAACAGTGGAGTGCTGTTGGAGTAACTGCGTGGCTGACAGGAGGCTTAGATATCGCGAAACGGGATACATACTTCAGGTATATATTAAAAAGTCGTCCACTGGTTAGGCAGAGAGTGTGGCATATGCCGCCGTTTGAAGCAAAGCTAAGGGAATTGACTTTAATTCATGAATTGACACATGTCTTGCAGAACATGAAAAGACCGTTTATCCCTCATGATGTGAACCAAGCGCTAGAACGTAAGGTGAGCGGAGAGCTTGAGGCTTATTGTATCGAGAATAGAGTTGGTTGCGTTTTGCTCGGACGGGCTGGAATGAGTCTCCTGTATCCAAAATACAGATCAATCGAACGCAAAAGACAAGGTGTTAATGGACACGGGTTGGATTTTGAGCCAACTGAATCACTCGTTCGGTATATGCTCGATAAAAAACTTGTATAAGCAAAAGGCCGTGGCTAGTAGTAGTTGCCACCTTTGATATCCCAATATTCTTCCAGGGTTTGCACGCCTTTGGTTTTCATATCGGTCGCTACCTCCTTGCCGACATAGCGCCAATGCCAAGCCTCAGGCTTATATCCAGTAACAGACTCGTATCCTGAAGGATAGCGCAGAACGAATCCATACTTATGGGCATTCTTCTTAAGCCATGTATACTGTGGGGTTTTTGCGAAGCATTCCAAACTGCAGCCCCCCGCAGACAAATCGACAGCAAAACCTGTTTGATGTTCGCTATAACCAGGACGAGCACTTACCGTGTCAGCTGCCTCATAACTACCGTTTACCTGTACCCAGTGATTGTATGTCGTGACTTGGTTGCTATATGATCGATAACTACTTGTAATACTAAGCGGCACTCCGGCTGCTACTGCTGCTTTGAACATTGCATCCAAATAAGGAAGGATTTTTGCGCTTATGACAAATCCTTGGTAACTCACAAGATCGTCAGGCACAAAGTCGATAGGATTAAAACATCGCTTCTTGTTGACGACAACATCGATACTACTAGGGTCTCCATGGGGCCCGCTAATAGCGCAATCTCTAGGTGTTACCACTTGTCCCTGAAGTTGTTTCTTGAGGATTGTCTCAGCCTCAGCCTTTTTTCTGGCAGCTTCGCGCTTTTTTCGCTCCGCTTCTTCTTTTGCTTTTTTCTCAGCTAGCTTTTTTGCCTTGATTTCAGAGAGGACGCGATCCAAACGTCCCAATTCTTTCTGAGATTTTGCTATCATGTTGGCTGTTTGCTGTTCAGCATAAAACGTCATGGCGTATATACCGCCGACGGTTGCTATCGAAGCGGTCGCCAGTGCTCCGGCGAGCACGACATGCCGCTTTTGGATGTGTACTTTGCTTTTTGGCACTACATCCATTATACGCGACTTTGTCGGCAGACCCTTAGCCACAACGTTACAGATAAGAGACTATTGACGCGCCTCTGTTTCTGTGATAAACTACGTTGGTAACTTATTGAAAGTACGAAAATATTAGACGCTCTTGGTGAGTCGGAAGGTCCTCTAACAGGGGAAACCGCCAGCCACCAAGAGTTTTACATGGGAGCAAAGGGCGATGAAAGCACTTCTCGGTACCAAGATTGGTATGACCCAAATCATCGGCAAGGACGGTGTCGCTGTACCAGTGACATTGATTCAAGCTGGCCCCGTGACCGTGACTCAGGTGAAAACCGTTGAAACCGACGGTTACAATGCGGTCCAGGTGGCATATGGTGAGGGTAAGAACCTGAGCAAGGCCGTTGCAGGACATGTGAAACCTGCACAAGTGTCTCCGAAGTATCTTCGGGAATTTCGCGTTGACGAGCTTCCGGAAGGCCTGAAGGTCGGTGACAAAATCGATGTTAGCCAGTTTGAACTGGGTGACGTTGTTGATGTTACTGGCACCAGCAAGGGTAAGGGCTTCGCGGGTACCGTCAAACGTCACAACTTCAATACAAGTAAAAAGACCCACGGTGGTAACGGATATGTCCGTCGCCCCGGTTCTATTGGATCTATGTATCCACAGAAGGTCTTTAAGGGCAAGCGCATGGCCGGTCGTATGGGCGCTGAACGCGTCACTGTCAAGAATCTGACAGTCGCCTATGTTGATCCGACGAACAATCTGATCGGTTTCAAAGGTGCCGTACCTGGTCCTAACAAAGGGCTTGTAATTATAGGAGGTAAGGCATAATGGCTGAGACGACGAAACCAGCAGCTGCCAAAGCTGTGAGCCTTCCTAAGGAAGTATTCAATGTGCAGGTTGAAAATCACGAGCTACTCAAGCTTGCATACGATGCATACCTGGCAAACAATCGTACTACAAGTGCAACTACGTTGCAACGTGGCGAAGTTCGCGGTGGCGGTAAGAAACCATGGCGCCAAAAGGGTACTGGTCGAGCACGTTTCGGTAGCTCACGCAACCCGATCTGGCGTGGCGGTGGTGTTGTTTTTGGCCCTCGTGGTAACGAGAACTACACCAAGAAGCTATCAAAGACTAGTAAGCGCGTAGCTTTGCGCCAAGCATTAACCTTGGCGAATCAGTCAAAGAAAGTTGTTGTCAAGGACGTAAAGACAACAGGCAAAACTGCCGAAGTGGCAAAATTCTTGGCTGACAATAAGTTCGATCGTAAGGTCTTGCTCGTTGTCGAGAATAAGACTCCTGAGCTCATCCGCGCGACCTCGAATCTACAAAACGTACTGCTCGTCAGCGCAAAGTACCTCACGGTATTCCATATCCTGAACGCTGACCACATCGTACTTTCAACAAAATCTGTACCAGTCATCACAGAATGGCTGACAGGGGAGGTGAAGTAATATGGCAAACGTATTCGTATATCCCCGAGCAACAGAAAAAGCCTATGCGCAGTCACAGGAAGGCGTATATGTATTCAACGTCCCTGTAACCGCAACAAAACGAGATATTGCCGAAAGTGTCCAGGCACAATATGGCGTCAAGGTAGTTGATGTTCGAACTGTCGTTCAAAATGGCAAGGCCGTCCGTTTCAGTCGCGGCGCACGCCGTTATCCAGGCACAACTCACCGCTCTGATACCAAGAAAGCTTATGTAACGCTTGCCGAAGGTGAAAAGATTGAAGTCTTTGCCGAGCAAGAACAGCAGAAAGAGGAGAAGAAGTAATGGCGATCAAGCAATACAATCCAACTACTCCTGCTCGCCGAGGCATGACAACTCAGGATTTGAGTGAAATCACGACTCGCAAACCGCTGAAAAGCTTGGTCAAGAGCAAGAAACAGAATGCTGGCCGCAATAACACTGGCCGCATCACTGTTCGTCATCGAGGTGGTGGTGTAAAGCGTCACTATCGCCTGTTGAATCACAACCTTGCGGCAGGTCTCAAGCTGACCGTTGAGGAAATTGAGTACGATCCAAACCGAAGCGCACGTATTGCGCGCGTCAAGGACCAACACGGTCTATACCATTATGTTTTGGCTGATACCAGCATGTACAAAGGCAAGACTTTTGAAAGTGGCGAAAAAGTCGCCATTGAACCGTCAAACCGTCTACCCCTGAAGGAAATTCCAGTTGGTAGCCAGATTTACGCTATTGAACTCACGCCAGGCAAAGGCGCGCAGCTCGTACGTGCTGCGGGTGCTAAAGCACAGCTGATGGCAAAAGAAGGTGACTATGCACAAGTGCGCTTGCCGTCAGGTGAAGTTCGTAAAATTCGTGTCGAGGCAACTGCTGCTATCGGTGTTGTAGGTAACCTGCAGCATCAAAACGTCAAGATCGGTTCCGCAGGTCGCAAGCGCCGCATGGGTATCCGTCCAACCGTTCGTGGTGTTGTCATGAACGCTGCTGACCACCCGCACGGTGGTGGTGACGGTGGTCGTCACGGTAGTGGTAAGGCTCCACGCACTCCATGGGGTCAATTGACGCTCGGTTACCGCACTCGCCGTCGTAAGGATACCGCTGGATTAATTGTAAGAACTCGCCACGAGGCGAAGAGGAAGAGGTAAGACATGAGTAGGTCTCTGAAAAAAGGTCCATTTGTCGATGCCAAGCTGGCGAAAAAGGTCGCTGCTCTGAGCCTCGAGGACCGCACAGTTATTAAAACGTGGGCTCGTGCTAGCACGATCACTCCAGAAATGGTTGGCCGCACGATCGCTGTTTACAACGGTCGCGTCCATGTTCCGGTGCTTATTACCGAAAACATGGTTGGTCACAAATTGGGTGAATTCGCGCCAACACGTAAGTTCCGCAAGCACGGAGGTAAGGAGAAGTAATCATGGCTGATTCTATAAAAGTCCGTGCTATTGCGAAAGGTGTTGATCAGACACCTCGCAAGGTTGGTCTGGTGGCAGCATTGGTACGTAATCGAACGGTCGCTGATGCGTTGGTTATCTTGGATCACGTGCCACGACGCGCTGCATTGCCAGTTAAAAAAGTTATTGAAAGCGCAAAAGCAAATGCGGTAAACAACCATGGTTTGGACGCAAAGAGCTTGGTAATCACGACACTCAATGTCACGACGGGTCCTCGCCTTAAGCGTTACAAGCCAGCTAGCCGCGGTCGTGCATTGCCGTTTGAGAAGAAAACCAGCCACATTTTGGTCGAAGTGACTGGCGTAGAAAAACCAAAGAAGAAGCCGGCGCCGAAGAAAGAGAGCACCGACGAGAAGAAAGAGGAGAAGAAGTAATGGGACAGAAAGTCAATCCGCTCAGCTTCCGCCTGCAGATCCATAAGAATTGGAATTCACGTTGGTTTGCCGGCAAAAAAGATTTTGCTAAATGGCTGAACGAGGATGCGGCTATTCGTAGTCTGATTGAAAAGAAGTTTGCATCCCGTCCAACGATCAGCCGGATTGAAATCGAGCGTTCCGCAAATCTTATTACAGTAACAATCCACACGGCAAAAGCAGGTGTCGTTATTGGTCGTGGCGGCGCAGGCGTTGCAGAACTCAAGAGTGAGATCGAAAAGCTAGCAAGCTTACCGGTACGTATCAATATTGAGGAAGTAAAACGACCTGAGCTTGACGCTAAATTGGTGGCAGAGAATATTGCTCGCCAGTTGGAGCGCCGCATCAACTTCCGCCGTGCTACCAAGATGGCGGCCCAGAGTACTATGAATGCTGGTGCGAAAGGTGTTCGTATCGAAGTAGCGGGACGTTTGAACAGCGCAGAAATGGCTCGTCGCGAAAAGATCATCGAAGGTTCAGTGCCACTTCATACGCTTCGCGCTGATGTCGATTTCCATGTTGCACGCGCTAACGCTCCGGGTGTCGGTATTATCGGCGTCAAGGTATGGATTTACAAAGGTGAGAGGAGCGAGTAGATATGTTGTTACCGAAGAAGACCAAATATCGAAAAGTCCGCAAAGGTCGCAACAAAGGTGTTGCAACCCGAGGTCACTACGTAGCATTCGGCGACTTCGGCCTACAGGCACTGACGAATAATGACATTACATCACGTCAGATTGAATCTGCTCGTCAGGCGATGACTCGCCATATCAAACGCGGTGGAAAAATATGGATTCGTATTTTCCCGCACACACCGCGCACCCGTAAGCCGCAAGATGTCAAAATGGGCAGCGGCAAGGGTAACCCTGAGTACTTTGCAGCCAAAGTAAAGGCTGGCACCGTTTTGTTCGAAATGAAAGGTGTAAACGAAGAGGTGGCGCGCGAAGCAATGCGTTTGGCAAGTCACAAGCTACCAGTGAAGACACGATTTATTAAGAGGGAGGAGGCGTAAGATGGCTGAAAAGAAAACTGCTACGAAGAAAACCGCCAACTCCGTGAAGAAGGCTACCGAAGTGAAATCGCTTGAAGAACTCAAGAAAGAGTTGACTGTCAAGCAGAACGAACTGTTCGAGACACGTCGCAGTCATCAGGCTGGAGAACTGATCAACCCTCGCGCGCTGACAATGGCTCGCAAGGAGATCGCTCGACTCAAGACTGCGATCCGCGCCCTTGAACTGAAAGGAGATAAGTAATGACTAAGTATCTGACTGGTATCGTTGCCTCGGATGTACGTGACAAGACCATTACTGTCACAGTAACGAGCCGTGAGACTCATCCCCTTTACGGTAAGCAGTACTCTGTTAGCCGCAAGTATCAGGCGCATGATCCAAACAATGAAGCGCATGTAGGCGACAAGGTGCGGATCAAGGAAACCCGGCCTATCAGCAAGACAAAGAGTTTTGTGCTCGATGTCATCGAAGAGAGGTCAAAGGGAAGCGTCGAGCTGAAGGAGGACGTCGTACCTGCTGATAGCGTGAAGGAAAAGGCAAAGAAAGCCGAGGAGAGCGAGGAGGACGACAAATGATCCAACAGCAATCCCGATTGAAAGTAACTGACAACAGTGGGGCAAAGGAAATTCTCTGCATTCGTGTACTTGGTGGCACTCGACGCCGCTATGCACGTGTTGGAGATGTTATCGTTGCGAGCGTAAAGGAAGCTAATCCAAACGGACAGGTCAAAAAGAAGTCTGTCGTAAAGGCAGTTGTCGTGCGCACGCGTGACCAGATTCGCCGCAAAGATGGTAGTACGATCTGTTTCGATGACAACGCTGCAGTAATTATCGCTGATGACAAGAACCCACGCGCTACTCGCGTATTCGGTCCAGTCCCTCGCGAGCTACGCGACCTGGGTTACAGCAAGATTATCAGCCTTGCACCGGAGGTACTCTAATATGGCACAGCGAATCAAGAAAGACGACATTGTCAAAGTGATCAGCGGCCCAAACAAAGGTGTGACTGGTAAGGTATTGGCTGTATTGCCGCAGAAAAATGCAGTGTTGGTCGAAGGTTTGGGTGTCAAACATCGCAAGTTCAAGCCATCCAGGCTTCATCCGACTGGCGGAAGTAAGGATATCCATGTCCCGACACCGCTGCACAAGGTTGCTCTGGTGGTTGATGAAAAGACTGGTAAGACCAGTCGAGTAGGATATAAGAAATCAGCTGATGGCGCCAAAGTACGTGTTGCGCGCCAAGCAAAGAGTAAGGAGATCAAGTAATGGCTAAAAACACAGTAGCTACTACTCCGGCTCCTCGCTTGAAAGCCTTGTATCGTGATCAATACGTCAAGGAACTTCAGGCCGAATTGAATCTGGATAACGTACATGAAGTACCAAAGCTAGAGAAAATTGTGGTCAGCGTGGGAACCGGCAAGAACAAAGAAGACAAGCGCTATCTTGATACTGTCAAGAACACTCTGGCCAAAATCACTGGCCAAGCGCCAGTCGAACGCCAGGCGAAGAAGTCGATCGCTGGTTTTAAGATCCGCAAGGGTATGGGTGCGCCTATCGGTGTCATGGTAACGCTACGCGGAGCTCGAATGTATGAGTTCATGGATCGTTTAATCAATGTTGCACTTCCGCGTGTTCGTGACTTTCATGGCGTAGGCCTGAAGTTTGACAAGAGCGGTAATTACAACCTTGGCATTGTCGAACAGTCCATCTTTCCAGAGCTAACATTTGATGAAACTCAAGTTACTCACGGTTTGCAGGTGACGTTCGTAATTAACTCGAAAGATCCTGCACATAGTCGTTCGTTACTTGAGAAATTCGGACTACCGTTTGCTAAGGAAGGAGGTCGACGCTAATGGCCAAGAAATCAATGATCGCACGAGACAAAAAGCGACAACAAATGATTCTCAAATATGCAAAAAAACGTGCTGAGTTGAAAGAACTTGGCGATTTGGATGGTCTGCAGAAACTTCCTCGTAATTCGTCACCGACTCGCTGGAAGAACCGAGATCTGCTGGACGGTCGACCACGTGGATACATGAGAAAGTTTGGTATGAGCAGGATCCGCTTCCGTATCGAAGCATCCAAAGGCAATATACCGGGCGTAACAAAGAGTAGCTGGTAAGGAAAGGAGGAAAACGATATGTCGCTACAATCTACAGACCCAATCGCTGACCTTCTGACCCGTATCCGCAATGCGGTAGCTGTCGGTAAAAACGAAGTCCGCGTTCCTACCAGTAAGCTCAAGAAGGTTATTGCTGAACAGCTAAAGGCTAACAATTACTTGGCCGACGTTAAGGAAGAGGCCGGCAAGCCTCGTGGAACGTTGGTTATCACGATCAACAAACCAGGCGAGAACAGTGTTATCAATGAGCTGACTCGCATCAGCAAACCAGGTCGCCGTGTTTATGTAAAAGCAGACGAAATTCCAAAGGTGAAATCAGGACGAGGCATGGTGTTAGTGAGCACATCAAAGGGTGTGATCACTGGTCAGGAAGCCGTGCGACAACGCCTTGGAGGTGAGCTGTTACTGAAAGTTTATTAACAGACTACTTGGGTGTCAATCAAAACGATACCGAGTAGTAAGCATGAAAGGATAAAAGATGAGTCGAATCGGAAAACTACCAATTCAGGTTCCATCGGGCGTGACAATCACGGTTGACTCAGATGTTATCACTGTCGAAGGCCCCAAGGGTAAGTTGACAGTACCACATCTGAGCGATGTGAGTGTCAAGGTTGAAGATGGGGTCGCAACAGTAACGCGCAACAATGACGAGCGTGTTGCACGTGCACAGCACGGTTTGCAACGTGCACTTCTCAATAACGCTGTTGAAGGCGTTACAAAAGGTTTCGAAAAGCGATTGGAAGTTAATGGTGTCGGTTTTCGCGTAGGTATGAATGGCAACACGCTTGAACTGCATCTTGGTTTCAGTCATCCAATCAAATACACTCCACCCGAGGGCGTGACTGTCACTAATGAAAAAATGGTAATTGTCGTTAGCGGTATCGACAAACAAAAGGTGGGTCAGGTTGCGGCTGAGATTCGTGCCCTCAAGAAACCTGAACCATACAAGGGCAAGGGTATTAAATATGTCGATGAGCAGATTCTGCGCAAGGCAGGAAAGGCAGGTAAGTAATCATGAGTAATCTAGCAAAAAAACTACTGAACAAAAGCCTGCGTAAAGGTCGTGTACGCGCAAAAATTAGCGGTACTGTCGACCGTCCACGTCTGTCGGTTACTATCAGTAACAAGCATGTTAGTGCCCAATTGATCGATGATGTTGCTGGACACACTTTGGCAGCAAGCACGACTGTCGGTAGTAAGCAAACCGGTTCTCTCAAGGAGCTGGCCGCCTATGTCGGCGCCGATATTGCAAAAAAGGCCAAGAAGGCAGGTATCAAAAAAGCAACATTGGATCGGAACGGCCGTCAATACGCTGCTCGATTAGCAGCTTTGGCCGATGCCGCACGTAAGGAAGGATTGGAGATTTAGTTATGGCTGAACAACAGACAGCACAGACTACCCCGCGCTCGCAGCAGCGCGGTGGTCGACGCGATGAACGTCGGGGACAGGTTCCAAGCGAACCAAAGGAATTCGAAGAAATTGTTATCAATGTCGACCGTGTCGCGCGTGTCGTCAAAGGCGGACGCCGCTTCCGCTTCAAGGCTTTGGTTGTTGTCGGCAACAACAAAGGTAAGGTAGGCGTCGGTGTCGCTAAAGGTGCCGATGTTCAGGCTGCTGTGTCAAAGGCTACCGATGTCGCCAAGAAGAACCTAATCACTGTTCCCATTGAGAACGAGACGATTCCGCACGATGTTGAAGTTAAAGTATCCGGCGCACGCGTACTCATCAAACCGGCCGCTCCAGGTACCGGTATCATCGCTGGTGGTGTTGTCCGCCAAATCATCGGCGTTACTGGTATTCACAACATGCTTTCCAAGTCGCTTGGCTCGACTAATAAAGTAAACATCGCCTATGCGACAATCGAAGCACTAAGGAGCTTGGTCCCAAGAGATCAATGGCTCAATGCGAAAAAAACTCCTGCTGCCAAAAAAACAGCCAAAAAGGAGGATAAGTAATGACTAAGTACAACGAACTCCAGGCGACTGCAAATAAAGACCGCAAACGTGTTGGCCGTGGTATTGCTGCGGGTGGTGGCAAAACCGCAGGACGTGGCACCAAGGGTCAAGGCGCCCGAACCGGTAAAAAGCTGGGTGCAACTTTCCAAGGTGGTCAGCGCGCACTTGTTCAGGCGATTCCAAAAGCACGTGGTTTTAAGTCTCTACGCACCCCGGCACAGGTTGTTTATCTTGATCATCTCAATGCGTTCAAGGGTAAAATTGCTGATAATATGACGTTGTTTGAAGAGGGCTATATTGCTACTCCATACCACACAGTCAAGGTTATCGCTCGTGGTGAGTTGAAAGAGAAGGTTACACTTCGTGTACAAGCTGCCAGCAAGTCAGTGCAGGAAGCTATCAAAAATGCTGGTGGAACATTTGAGAAGGTTCCAACACCAATCAAGCCGTCCAGCAAAGATAAGAAAGTAGACGAGTAAAAAAACACAAAAAATCGCCTCGACCTCAAATGGTCGGGGCGATTTTTATAATTCTATCCTCTTAGGCGAATTTCTATAGTATAATGATAGAAGTATTTAAGGTGAGTTCTCACAAAAACAGATGAGCAAGGCAGAGGGATAGACTGTATATGAATTGGAAGACTATATTCAAATCATTTAAAAACCGCAACATGCAGAAACGTCTGGCAGTGGTGCTTGGAATTATAGTTGCCTATCGTTTCTTGGCTCACATACCAGTACCCTTGGCAGAGCCAACCAAACTTAAGGAAGTGATCGAAAGTGTCGTCAGTTCGACTGA
>Ga0182748_1002230_pt1 | contig 17767 bp, 15 predicted proteins | sample eDN3rd37CKraftOP_FD_128877 | JGI IMG/M metagenome (GOLD analysis project Ga0182748, IMG submission 128877) | Enriched Organic Plus compost microbial communities from Emeryville, California, USA - eDNA 3rd pass 37_C Kraft OP (version 2) (version 2) ...
CTCGCCGGCCGGTTCTCGCAGATGATGGCGGTCTCGGTGATCGTCGCCGTGGCGTCGTCGTTCCTCGGCGTCTATCTCAGCTTCTTCATCGACAGCGCGCCGGCGCCGAGCATCGTGCTCCTGATGAGCATCGTCTTCGTCATCGCCTTCATTCGCGCGCGCCTGAGGACGGCGCGTATCGAACGGCGGCTGGCGGACCGGACCCGAGCCTGATTGATCCTCCCTCGTCAGGCCGCGACGGCGGCCGCGCCATTGCGGGCAAAGGCGCGGCCGTCGCTGTCGAATATATGCAGGTTTCCCGGCGATGCGGTCAGCCGGATGACGGCGCCACGCGCGATCTGGATGCCGCCCGGCAGCTTGGCGATCAGCGGCTCCTCGGCGCGCCCGACATCGATATAAACGAGCTGCACCTCGCCGAGCTGCTCGATGTAATCCACCTTGCCTTCGAACAGGATGCCGCCATCCAGCTCGCTGGCGATGGCGAGATCCTCCGGCCGCACGCCGAAGCTGACCTGCGTGCCGGCCGCGCTCTCGGGCGTCTCGATCGGCGCATGCGCCACCACGCCGTCGGCCAGGCGCACCGCGGTGGGCGCGCCGGCGCGCTCGATCGTCGCCGGCACGATGTTCATGGCCGGCGAGCCGATGAAGCGGGCGACGAACAGGTTGCCCGGATGGCAGTAGAGCTCCATCGGCGAGCCGACCTGCTCCACGCGCCCGTCCTTGAGCACCACGATGCGGTCGGCCAGCGTCATCGCCTCGACCTGGTCGTGCGTGACATAGACCATGGTCGTGTCGGGCATGCTTTCCTTCAGCTTGGCGATCTCGATGCGGGTGGCGACGCGCAGCGCCGCATCGAGGTTGGACAGCGGCTCGTCGAACAGAAAGACCTTCGGGTTGCGCACGATGGCGCGGCCGATGGCGACGCGCTGGCGCTGGCCGCCCGACAGCGCCTTGGGCAGCCGTTCCAGATAGCTCGTCAGTTGCAGGATTTCCGCCGCCTGGCGCACGCGCCGGTCGATCTCGGCCTTGCTCTCGCGCGCGATGCGCATGCCGAAGGCCATGTTATCGTACACCGTCATATGCGGATAGAGCGCATAGGACTGGAACACCATGGCGATGCCGCGCCGGGAGGGCGGCACGTCGTTGACCAGTTCGCCGGCAATGCGTAGCTCGCCCGACGTGATGTCCTCCAGCCCGGCGATGCTGCGCAGCAGGGTCGACTTCCCGCAGCCCGACGGCCCGACGAAGACGATGAACTCGCCGGATTTGATGTCGAGGTCGATGCCGTGCAGGATTTCCAGGTTGCCATAGGCCTTCCTGACATTGCTCAGCGTGAGATCGGCCATGCGAAGTTCTCCCTCTTCAGCCTTCAGTTGCGGCGTCCGAACCATGCGCCGTAGGCGCCGAGCCGGATGGCGCCAGAGCTCGCGTCGCCCGAAAAGCCGTAGCCGGCCAGCGGCTGCGGCGCGGCCGGTCCGCCAAGGTCGATCGCAGCCGGGTGCGCGCCGAGATTGAAGGCGCAGACGATTTCCTCGTTGCCGAGACGGCGCGTGAAGGCGACCGCATCGCCCTGCGTGTCGAGAAAGGCGATATCGCCCTTGGCCAGCGCCGGATGGGCGCGGCGGAAGGCGAGGAAGCGGCGATAATGTTCCAGCAGCGAGTTCTCGTCACCCGCCTGCGCGTCCGCCGCGAGCGGCAGATGCTCGGCCGGCACGGGCAGCCAGGGTTTCGCGGCCGAGAAGCCGCCGTTCTCCGCCTTCGCCTCCCACACCATCGGCGTGCGGCAGCCGTCGCGGCCCTTGAATTCCGGCCAGAAGCGGATGCCGTAGGGGTCCTGCAAATCCGCGAAGGCAAGCTCTGCTTCCGTCAGGCCCAGCTCCTCGCCCTCATACAAGCAGACAGAGCCGCGCAGCGACATCAGCAGCGCCGACAGCACTTTCAGATAGGCGGTGCGGTCGGCTTCGCCCGCGCCCCAGCGCGTGGCATGGCGCACCACGTCATGGTTGGAGAAGGCCCAGCAGGCCCAGCCGTCGCGCGCCTCGCGGCCGAAGGTCTCCAGCACGCTGCGCACCTTCGGCGCGGTCAGCTTTTCCGGCGCCAGGAAATCGAAGGCGTAGCACATGTGCACGCGGCTGTTGCCCGCCGTGTAGGCGGCGACGATCTCCAGCCCGCGCTGCGCGTCGCCGACTTCGCCGACGGCTGCGGCGGCCGGATATTCGTCGAGCAGCGCGCGGAAGCGTTCGAGGAAGGCGAGGTTCTCCGGCTGGCTCTTGTCGTGGAGATGGTCCTGATAGTTGTAGGGATTGACCGAGGGCGCGATGGTGTCGTTGCGCTGGTCCGCCGGCAGCGGCGGATTGTCCTCCAGTCCGGCCGAGTGGAAGTAGAAATTGATCGTGTCGAGGCGAAAGCCGTCCACGCCGCGTTCCAGCCAGAAGCGGGTGGCATCCAGCACCGCGTCCTGAACGTCGCGATTGTGGAAATTCAGGTCCGGCTGCTCGGCGAGGAAATTGTGCAGGTAATATTGCCGCCGGCGCGTGTCCCACTGCCAGGCCGAGCCGCCGAAGATCGACAGCCAGTTGTTGGGCGGCGTGCCGTCGGGCCTGGCGTCGGCCCACACGAACCAGTCGGCCTTCGGGTTGCTCCGCGAGGCGCGGCTTTCCTTGAACCAGGGGTGCTCGTCGGAGGTGTGAGAGATGACCTGATCGATCATCACCTTCAGCCCCAGCCGGTGTGCCTCGGCCACCAGCGCGTCGAAATCGGCGAGCGTGCCGAACATCGGGTCGACGTCGCAATAATCCGACACGTCGTAACCGAAATCCTTCATCGGCGACCTGAAGAAGGGCGAGATCCAGATCGCATCGACGCCGAGCGCGGCGATGTAGGGCAGGCGCTGGACGATGCCCTTGAGGTCGCCGATGCCGTCGCCATTCGTGTCCTGATAGCTGCGCGGATAGATCTGGTAGATCACCGCGCCGCGCCACCAGTCGCGGTTGTGTGCAACCGTGCTGCCGTCGGTCATGCTGCCTCCCCAGCGTGAAGATGCTCCCCGCCCCCCAACCCTCCCCACAAGGGGGAGGGGAGTCGCTGTCGCTTGCGCATTCCGGCTCGGCCGATCAGCGGGAATGGCGGTGACGCTAACGTCCCCCTCCCCCTTGTGGTCAGGGGTGAGGGGTGGGGGTGAACATCGAGAGCCATTCTCATCCTCCCTTTACCGACCCCGCGAGCAGGCCGCGGACGAAATAGCGCTGGAGCGAGAAGAAGACGGCCAGCGGCACCAATATGGTGACGAATGCCGAGGTTGTCAGGATTTCCCAGTTGCCGCCGCGCGAGCCGAGCAGATTGTTGAGCCTTGCGGTCAGCACCATCTGGTCGGCGTCGGTGCGCAGGAACACCATCGCCACCAGAAGGTCGTTCCAGACCCAGAGGAACTGGAAGATCGCGAAGGAGGCGAGAACCGGAAAGGACAGCGGCAGCACGATCTTCACGAAGATCTCGAAGTCGCTGGCGCCGTCGATGCGGGCCGATTCCATGATCTCGCGCGGCAGGCCGGCGATGTAGCTCCTGAGCAGATAGATCGCGAAGGGCAGGCCGAACCCGGTATGCGCCAGCCAGATGCCGAGATAGGTTTTTGCCGGCACGCCGAAGAAGGCGCCGACGCCGTTGTACATCTTGAGCAGCGGGATGAGCGACATCTGCAGCGGCACCACCAGCAGCCCGATGATGGTGGCGATGAGCAGCGCGCGGCCGGGAAAGCGCATCCAGGCGAGCGCGTAAGCCGCGAAGGCTGCGATCAGGATCGGGATGACGGTGGCCGGCACCGTCACCGTCAGCGAGTTGATGAAGGAGCGCCCGATGCCCTCGGAAAACAGCACCGTCCTGTAGTTCTCGGCGGTGAAGGTCGGCGGGATCGAGGCCGCATAATAGATGCGCCGGGCGCGGTCGCCCTCGAAGGCCACAGGCGAGGACATGACATAGGAGCCGTCGCCGTTGACCTGCAGCGTCACGCCGTCGCCGAGATCGGCGACCGAGCCGGCCGGGAATTCGGAGGGCGCCTGCGCCCTGATGCCGAAGGCGGTCAGCGTGCGGCCGTCGCCGGCGTCGAAGAGATTGCCCGTGATGAGGAACCTGCCGTCCTTCTCGACCTGTTCGGCCGCGCCGTTGAGCCGCCCGGCCTCGGTGTGGGTCGCGGTGGTGAGCGCCGTCCACCAGCCGGAGGCCACGATCTGGTCCTTCTCGCGCAGCGACGAGACCAGGATGCCGAGCGTCGGGATCGTCCACAGCACGACGAAGGCGGCGACGGCGATGTGCGTGCCGAAGCGGCCGAGGAAGGATTTTCCGGGCGCGCGCGCCATGTCAGCGGCCCCCGTCTTCGCGGGTGGCCTGGCGGATGTTCCAGACCATGATCGGCACCACCGCCAGCATGATGACGATGGCGATGGTCGCGCCCCGGCCGAAGTCGGTGCCGCGGAACATCCAGTCGAACATCAGGTTGGCCAGCGTGTTGGTGTTCCATTGGCCGTTGGTCATGGTCAGGATGATGTCGAACACCTTCAGCACGAGGATGGTGATGGTGGTCCACACCACGGCGATGGTTCCCCATATCTGCGGGACCATGATCTTCCAGAAGATCTGGAAGGGGCTTGCGCCGTCGATGGTCGCCGCCTCGATGGTTTCTTCCGGAATGCCGCGCAGCGCCGAGGACAGGATCACCATGGCGAAGCCGGTCTGGATCCAGATCAGGATGACCATGAGGAAGAAATTGTTCCAGAACGGGGTCGATACCCACACCTGCGGCTGGCCGCCGAAATATTGCACCAGCGCGTTGAGGATGCCGATCTGGGTCTGGCCGTCGCCGCGATACTCGTAGACGAATTTCCAGATGACGCTGGCGCCGACGAAGGAGATGGCGAGCGGCATGAAGATCAGGCTCTTGGCGATGGTGCCCCACCAGATGCGGTCGGTCAGAACGGCGATCACCAGCCCGAGGAAGGTGCAGGCGGCGGGCACGACCAGCAGCCACAGCAGATTGTTGAAGATGGCCTGCCGGAATTCGCGGTCGCCCAGCGCCCAGGAATAGTTGGACAGGCCGACGAAATTCTGGCCTCCGCGATCATGGAACGAATAGTAGAAGGTCGCGATGACCGGATAGATCAGATAGACGGTCAGCACGATCATCGCCGGGCCGATGAACAGCCAGGGCCGGATGTAGCCCTGGCGGCGCAGATTGTCGATCGCGGCCGCGCCGGAGACGCCGCGCGCGGGAAAGACCAGATCGAGCAGCCGATTGGCGCCCCAGAAATAGACCACGCAGCCGCCGACGCCGATGAGCACCGTGACGATCGCCGAGACTATCTGTGCCGTCATGGGTTTTTCCTTGTTGGCAAGGCCGCCAGCCGGTGAATTTCCCTCTCTTACGAAGCCAGGGCAATCGCATAGGGCGCGACCTACCCCCACTCCGCCTCGCGGAGCCTGTCCTCGGGCTTGCCTTCGGCAAGACCCGGGGGCTCGGCACCTCTCCCCTCAAAAGGGGAGAGGAAGGGTGCCAGGCTCGCGGACGGCATTTCCTCTCCCCCGTCGAACGGGGGGCCGAAGGACGGGCGAGACCCGTGTCTCGCCCCGGAATGGTGGTTTGCGAAGCAAACCGGAGCGGGGGTCGACCTCCAGACGCGACAGCCTGCCCCGTTAGCAAGAGGGGTGCCCGAGCGTAGCGGAAGCGGACGAGTGGGCATCGGTGGGAGCATGCCGCCGCTATTTGATCGCATCCCAGCTCTTCTGGATGTCGGCCGCCACGTCCGCCGCCGGCTTGCCGCCGACCAGATCGATCATGCCGGTCCAGAAGGCGCCCGCGCCGATCTTGCCGGGCATCAGGTCGGAGCCGTCGAAGCGGAAGGTCGAGGCGGCGGCGAGGATTTCGCCCTGCTTCCTCAGCGCGTCGCTGGCATAGGCATCGCTGTTGACCGCCTTGAACGGCGTGACGAAGCTGCCCTGCGCCATCCACAGCTCATGCGCCAGCGGCATCTTCAGGAATTCGATGAAGGCGCGCGCCGCCTTCGAATCCCTGGTGATCATGGCGAGCGTGCCTGCACCCAGCACCGGATTGCCGAGTTCCGGCTTGGAGGCATAGGGCGGGAAGTAGAAGAAATCCGCATCCTGTCCGAGCTTCGTGCCTTCGGGGAAGAAGGAGGGAATGAACGAGGCCTGGTGGTGCAGGTAGCACTTCGGCGGCACGGCGAAGAGGCCCTTGGGGCTGTCGCGGAAATCGGTCGCCGCCACGGCGGAAGCGCCGCCGTCCACCAGCCTGTCGTCGGTGGCGATCCTGGCGAAGATATCTAGCGCGCCGACCACGGCCGGATCGTTGAACGGGATGTCGTTCGTCACCCACTTGTCATAGGTCTCGGGCGGCTGCGTGCGCAGCATGATGTCCTCGACCCAGTCGGTGGCCGGCCAGCCGGTCGCGCCGCCGGAGCCCAGCCCGATGCACCAAGGCTTGCCGCCGTCGGCGACGATCTTGTCCGACAGCGCCTGCAGTTCCTCCTGTGTCTTCGGCACCTTGTAGCCGGCCTCCTCGAAATTGTCGGGCGAGTACCAGACCAGCGACTTCACGTCGGCCTTGTAGGGGAAGGCATAGAAGCCCGGCTTGCCGTCCTTGTCCTTGTAGGTGCCGAGATCGACCCAGGACTGGCCGGCGCCGTAATTCTCCTTCACCCACGCCGCCGTTTCATCGCCGAGCGGGGTCAGAAAGCCTTTGGAGGCGAGGTCCTGGATCAGTCCCGGCTGCGGCAGGATGGCGATGTTGGGCGGGCTTCCGGCCTGCGTGTCGATGACGATCTGCTGCTCGTAGTTCTCGGAGGAGGAATATTTCAGGTCCACGCCCGTGGCCTCGACGAAATAGTCGAGCACGTTGCGCGCCAGCGTCTCGTCCTCGCCCCGCCAGGGGCCGAAGATGGTCAGCGTCTCGCCCTTGAGATCGACCTTCTTGAGGTCGTCGAAATTCTCCCAGTGGAAACGGGCGTCCTCGCCCGGCTTGAACTTCAGTTCGGCATGCGCGGGTCCGCCGAGCGCCAGTGCCGCCAGTGCCGCGCCCAGAAAAAGGCCTTTGTGCATCGAGTGTCCTCCCGTTCGGTCATTTCCCCGGACGAACCTCCCTTCGTCCCGCCGACACCGCCCAGGGCGCCCCGCTTCTGGCGGGATCGCAAGGCTTCCGAAAGGACCTTTCTTTCGAAAGTCTCCAAAGCGCTTTGGCTTGGTGCGCATCATCGCCGTGGAAAAGCGCGGGTGTCAAGCGAAGGGCAGGCAGCCGCAAACCGGCAGCCTATCGACATTCGCGGCGAGGGGCTTTAGGGCGAGGCAGACGACCTCAACGGAAAGGCCCGCCCATGACCGCAAAGACCCTGATCGCCCCTTCGGTCCTGTCGGCCGACTTCTCCCGCCTCGGCGACGAGGTCGAGGCTGTCGCCGCCGCCGGCGCCGACTGGATCCATCTCGACGTCATGGACGGCCATTTCGTGCCCAACATCACCTTCGGCCCGCAGGTCATCAAGGCGATCCGGGGCCGCACCGACAAGGTGTTCGACTGCCACCTGATGATCGCCCCGGCCGATCCTTATCTGGCCGCCTTCGCCGACGCCGGCTGCGACGTCATCACCGTGCATGCCGAGGCCGGCCCGCATCTCGACCGCTCGCTGCAGGCGATCAGGAACCTCGGCAAGAAGGCCGGCGTCTCGCTCAACCCGTCGACGCCGGAAAGCGTCATCGAATATGTGCTCGACCGGCTCGACCTGGTGCTGTTGATGACGGTCAACCCCGGCTTCGGCGGCCAGGCCTTCATCCCGGCGGTGGTCGAGAAGGTCAGGCGCGTGAAGGCGCTGATCGGCAGCCGGCCGATCGACATCGAGATCGACGGCGGCGTCACCCCGGAAACCGCGCCGCTGGTGACGGCCGCCGGCGCCAATGTGCTGGTGGCGGGCTCGGCGGTGTTCAAGGGCGGCACGCCGGATGCCTATGCCAAGAACATCGCCGCGATCAGGGCTGCCGGCGACGGCGCGGTGAAATAGCGCCTGACGGTTTGTTGGCGGCAGCAGCCGCCACCCCACCGTCATCCTCGCGTCCTGAGCCGCGAGCGCAGCGAGGGGCGAAGGATCGCGGGGATCCAGGCCCCGGACTCTCCGGTGGCAACCCGGTGCATTGCCCGGGCTGCATCTCGGGATGAAGTTCGGTGGCGGCTCTGGTGTCGTCGCCGTCGCGACATGGATTCCCGACACTCTCCGCTCGCTTCGCTCGCTCACGAGGTCGGGAATGACGGATTGGGGGCGGCGGCTCACCCAGAGGTGAGCGGCGCCATCAGGCCGCCGCCGAAAACACTTCTGCGCCCTCGATCCACACCCCGCGCACCGAAAGGTCGTCGGAGAGGTGGACGATGTTCGCCGCCGAGCCGGTCATCAGCCGGCCGAGCCTGCCGTCCTGGCCGACCGCCTCGGCCGGGTAGAGCGAGGCCATGCGCAGCGCCTCGTCCAGTTCCAGCCCGAGCCGTTCGTGCATGAAGCGCACGGCCGAGATCATGTCGAGGTCCGCGCCGGCCAGCGTGCCGTCCTCCAGCCTGAGGCTGCCGTTCTCGCGCTTGATCAGCCGGCCGTTCAGCGTGAACGACTTCATGTCGGTGCCGATGGTCGCCATGGCGTCGGTGACGAGGAAGATCCTGCCGTCGCCCTTCTTGGATTTCAGCGCGATCTCCATCGTGGCCGGATGCACATGGATGCCGTCGGCGATCAGCCCTGCGTAAAAGCTGTGCCCGTCGATCGCGGCGCCCGCCAGGCCCGGCTCGCGATTGCCGATCTGGCTCATGGCGTTGAAGAGATGCGTGGCCATGGTCGCGCCGGCCTCGGCGAAGGCGCGCGCGGTCGCGTAGCTGGTATCGGTGTGGCCGAGGCTGACCACGACATCGGCCTGGCTGAGACGGCTCACCTGATCGGCCCTGACCGATTCAGGCGCGATCGTCGTCAGCAGCACCGGCATCTTTTCGCGCGCGGCGATCAGGGCTTTTTCGTCGGCGTCGGTCATCGGCCGGATCAGCGCCGGGTCGTGCGCGCCCTTGCGGGCGAGCGACAGATGCGGGCCTTCCAGATGCAGGCCGAGGAAGCCCGGCACGTTCTGCGCGGCGGCTGCTTCGCCCGCGGCGATCGCGGCCGCGGTGATCTCGCGCGTGTCGGTGATGAGCGTCGGCAGGAGCGCGGTGGTGCCGAAGGGGGCGTGCGCCGCGCAGATGGTGCGGATCGCCTCCACCGACGGCGCGTCGTTGAGCATCACGCCGCCGCCGCCATTGACCTGCAGATCGACGAAGCCCGGTGCGATCAGGCCGCCGTCGAGCTCCACCACGTCCAGCCCGGCGGGCACGTCATGGCCCGCCTCGATGCGCTCGACCACGCCGTCGCGGACGACCAGCGCGGAACGGTTGTGCCAGGCCTGGCCGTCGAAGATGCGCGCGCCGACGATGGCGAAATTCCGGGTCATATCGTTTCGGTCACCTTGTTGAGGAAGGGCGGCTGGTCGGGGTTGAGGCCGCGATGGCGGGCGAATGCCTCGACGAAGCCGTAGAAGGAGACGATCAGCGCCAGCGGGTCGGTCAGCGGGTGGCCGGTCGCCGCGAAGGGCAGGCGCACGGCCTTGCCGTCCTTGTCGGAGGTCATGAACACCGAGGCGCCCTTGTCGGCAAGCTGGTCGCCGGCGCTGACGACGGAATCTTCCGACGCGTCGCGCGCGGCCAGCGCCAGCACCGGGAAGCCGGGGCGAACCAGCGCCATCGGGCCGTGTATCACTTCCGCCGCGCTGTAGGATTCCGCGTGCATGGCGCAGGTTTCCTTGAACTTCAGGGCCGCCTCGTTGGCGATGGCGAAGGAAGGTCCGCGCCCGAGGATGAACAGGGAACTGGCGTTCTCCAGCGCACCGGCAAGCTCCATCCAGTCGCAGTCCACCGCCTTGCGCAGGTGCCGCGGCAGGTCGGCCAGCGCGGCGAGCAGCGCCTCGTCATTGGTGCAGTGCGCCATCAGCGCCACGGCGGTGACGGCGGAATTGACGAAGGTCTTGGTGGCGGCGACGCTTCTTTCCACGCCCGCGAGGATGTCGATCGAATGCTCGCAGGCCCTGGCCAGCGGTGAATCCGGCGTGTTGGTGAGCGCGATGGTGAGCGAACCGGCCTTGCGGGCGGCTTCGGCCATGGCGACGATGTCCGGGCTCTTGCCCGATTGCGAGATCGCCACGCAGGCCGAGCCGTTGAGCTTCAGCGGCGCGCGGTAGATGGAGGCGACGGAGGGGCCGACGGAGGCGACCGCCAGCCCGGCGGTCAGCTCGACGGCATATTTCAGGAAGGTCGCGGCATGATCGGAAGAGCCGCGCGCCACGGTGACGACGAAGCGCGGATCGCGCCTGGCGATGTCGCGGCCGGCATCGGCCAGCACGGTGCGCGAGCCGTCGAGCAGTCGTGCCACGGCATCGGGGATCTCCTCGATCTCGCGGCGCATATGGGTCTTTTCAGTCAAGTCTTGTCTCCGAAAGGTTCGTTCGGGCTCGAAAGCCGCAATTCGGCGACGAAGTCATAGGCGTCGCCGCGATAGATGGAGCGGGTGAATTCTATCACCTTGCCCGTGGCAAGGTAGGATATGCGCTCGATGTGCAGGCAGGCCGAGCCGTCCGGCACTTCGAGAAGCCGGGCGTCGTCGCCCGAGAGGTTGACCGCCGAGATGCGCTGCACGGCGCGCACCGGCCGGCTGCCGGTCTCGTCGAGCGCGGCATAGAGCGAGCTCGCCACGGCCGCCGGGTCGGGCAGCGCCGAGGCCGACAGCGAGGCGCGCTCGATGGCCATCGGCGTGCCGTTGGCCGCGCGCAGGCGGCTGACGCGGGCCACCATCTCCTTGGCCGAGAGGCCGAGCACCATCATCTCGTCCGGCGAGGGCGGATAGATGCCCTTGTCGAGCCAGACCGAGCTGGCCGACATGCCGCGCCGGGCCATGTCGTCGGTGAAGGAGGTCAGCCGCGACAGCGACTGTTCCACGCGTTCCATGCGCGGCGCGACGAAGGTGCCGGAGCCGTGGCGCTGCACCAAAAGGCCGCTCTTCACCAGGTCCTGCACCGCCTTGCGCACCGTCACGCGCGACACCTCGGCCCTGAGCGCGATGTCGCGCTCGGAAGGCAGCGCGTCGCCGGGGCCGATCACGCCCCGCCGCACCGCATCCTCGATGTTCTTCTTGAGCTGCAGGTAGAGCGGCGCGCCGCTGCCGGCGGAAGCCTTGACGAGCGAGAAGATGCGCTCGGCCGCGTCAGACATGGGCCGCCGCTCCGGCCGTGCCGAACAGCCTCGCCGCCATCGCCACCGCGCCGCCCAGCGCGTCCTGTTCGGGCGCGTGCAGCAGGGCTTGGTATCTGGCTGAAAGGTGGGGGCCGATCAGCGCGGCAAGCCCGCCCAGCAGGCAAAGCCGCTGGCCGGGCGAGAGCTTCAGCGCATCCAGCGCTTCCTCGATGTCGCGCACGGCGCGCGCCAGCACCACCCCGGCCACCGCATCGCCCCGCGCGGCATGGTCGAAGACCATCGGCGCGAAGGCGCCGAAATCGGCGGGTTTCGAGGACGCGCCGAACTTGACGATCTCGCGTGCGTCGCCGCCGAAATGCTCCATCACGGCTGTCGTCAGCGGTGAGGAAGGGTGGATGTCGTCATGCGCCAGCAGCGTTTCCTGCAGGAGGTCGCGGCCGATGCGCGCGCCGCCGCCGAGGTCGCCCAGCATGAAGCCCCAGCCGCCGATCGTCTGCATGGCGCTGCCCTTGCGCGACATAAAGATGGAGCCCGTGCCGATGATGGCGATGGCGCCGTCATGGTCGCCCAGCGCGCCATTGAGCGCGATCAGCGCGTCGCTTTCCACCAGGCTGCGGCGGAAGGGCAGTATGTCGAGAAGCTGCTGCCTGTAGCCGCCGACATTGGTGCCGGCCAGCCCCAGCACGGCGTCCGCCTGGGCAATGAGCCCCGCATCGCGCCCGGCATCGACGAAGGCCAGCCGCGCGGCCTCCACGATGTTGTGGCGCGCGCCGTGAAGATCGGTCATGATGTTGGCTGGGCCGCTCCTGCCGCGCCCCAGCACCTCGCCGGACGCGGTTGCCAATGCGGCCCTGCAACTCGTGCCGCCGCCATCTATCCCGAGCACCAGATCCACCGTGAAATCTCCTCGGCGGCCATGATACCAATAAAATACCAATAGCCAAGGCTTAAATCAGGCCATTCGCATATGGCGCTAAAACCCATTGATTTCAATGAGGTTCCATTGGGATTCAGTTGGGGAAGGAAGGATTTCGTTAACGCGGGTGGACAAGTGGTATTTTTTTGGTATCGTCGCTGAAGGGGAGGATTTTGGATGGCTGCAGCAATGCATCAGCGGAACGCTTTGCCGGAAGCATCTGCGGCCATGTTTCATCCCTTCATGCATATCGACGGCGCCCGGCCGGCAGCGGCGGGGCCGAGTTACCCGACGGCGAGGCCCATGGTTTCGGGCCCGCGCCTTCGGGAAGCCGAGGGGAGCGGCGGGCCGTGGCCTGATCTCTCATTGAAAAATCGAGCCTGAACGGGTCAACAGGGAGAACCGACATGAAAATCCAGGCAATGACTGCGCTTCTGATGGCGTCCAGCATCCTCGGCTCGGCCGGCATGGCCTTCGCCGAAGACGCCACGCTGACCATCGAAAGCTGGCGCAACGACGATCTCGCCATCTGGCAGGAAAAGCTGATCCCGGCCTTCGAGGCCAAGAACCCCGGCATCAAGGTCGTGTTCTCGCCTTCGGCACCGACCGAGTACAACGCCGCCCTCAATGCCAAGCTCGATGCGGGCTCGGCCGGCGATCTCATCACCTGCCGTCCGTTCGACGCCTCGCTCGAGCTCTACAACAAGGGCCAGCTCGCCGACCTGACCAGCCTGCCGGGCATGGAGAATTTCTCCGACGTGGCCAAGTCGGCCTGGACCACCGACGACGGCAAGGCCACCTTCTGCGTGCCGATGGCTTCCGTCATCCACGGCTTCATCTACAACAAGGACGCGTTCGAGCAGCTCGGCATCACGCCGCCGGCGACCGAGGACGAGTTCTTCGCCATGCTCGACAAGATCAAGGAAGACGGCACCTACATCCCCATGGCCATGGGCACCAAGGACCTGTGGGAAGCCGCCACCATGGGCTACCAGAACATCGGCCCGAACTACTGGCATGGCGAGGAAGGCCGCAACGCCCTCATCAAGGGCGAGCAGAAGCTGACCGACCCGCAGTGGGTGGAGCCCTTCGCCACGCTCGCCAAGTGGAAGGACTATCTCGGCGACGGCTTCGAGGCGCAGAGCTATCCGGACAGCCAGAACCTGTTCACGCTCGGCCGCGCCGCCATCTATCCGGCCGGCTCGTGGGAAATCTCGGTGTTCAACACCCAGGCCCAGTTCAAGATGGGCGCCTTCCCGCCGCCGGTGAAGAAGGCCGGCGACACCTGCTACATCTCCGACCACAACGACATCGGCATCGGCCTCAACGCCAAGAGCAAGAACGCCGAAGCCGCCAAGACCTTCCTGACCTGGGTCGCCTCGCCGGAATTCGCCACCATCTACGCCAACGCCCTGCCGGGCTTCTTCAGCCTGAACTCGGCTCCGGTGAAGATGGAAGACCCGCTGGCGCAGGAGTTCGTCTCCTGGCGCGACAAGTGCAAGTCGACCATCCGCTCGACCTACCAGATCCTGTCGCGCGGCACGCCGAACCTGGAGAACGAAACCTGGGTCAAGTCGGCCAACGTCATCAACGGCACAGAGACCCCGGAAGCCGCGGCCGCCGAACTCCAGAAGGGCCTCGACAGCTGGTACAAGCCGGCAAAGTAAGGCTTGCTTCTTTGCGGTGAGGGGGGCTGCACCTGAAAGTCGCCTCCCACTCCGCCTCGCTACGCTCGGCACCTCTCCCCCGATCGACGGGGAGAGGAAATGCCGTCAACGGGCTTGGCACCCTTCCTCTCCCATTTTGAGGGGAGAGGTGGTTTGCGGAGCAAACCGGAGCGGGGGGTAAGCCCCGCCCTTTGCAATTACCTCTCCCTTGCAGGGAGGGTGAGCGGCGGCAACGCCTACATTCATCAGCCGGACAGAGGCACCAGGCACGAACTCATGGCTATCGAGACCAAAAAACCTCGACGCTGGCACATAGCCGTATTCCTGGCGCCGGCCGTGCTGGTCTACACGGCAGTCATGATCCTGCCGCTGTTCGGCACGCTGCAGCTTTCGCTGTTCACGGCCGACGGGCAATCGCGCGTCTTTGCGGGCCTCGACAATTTCCGGCGGCTGTTCCTCGATCCGCGCTGGTCGGCCAGCTTCTGGAATGCGCTCGGCAACAATGTCTGGTTCTTCGTGATCCACATGCTGGTGCAGAACCCGATCGGCATCGGCCTCGCCGCATTGCTGTCGAGCCCCAGGCTGCGCTTTTCGGCCTTCTACCGCACCGCGATCTTCATCCCCACCATCCTGTCCTTCGTCATCGTCGGCTTCACCTGGAAGCTGATCCTGTCGCCGCTCTGGGGCGTGGCGCCCAACCTGCTCGACCTCGTGGGCCTGAAAAGCCTGTTCACGCCGTGGCTGGGCAAGGAGCAATATGCGCTCACCACGCTCGGCCTGATTTCGGTGTGGCAGTTCGTCGGCATCCCGATGATGCTGATCTATGCCGCGCTCCTGTCGATCCCGGACGAGGTGATCGAGGCCGCCGAATGCGACGGCATCACCGGCATGTCGCAGTTCTGGAAGATCAAGCTGCCGCTGATCCTGCCCTCCATCGGCATCATCTCGGTGCTGACCTTCGTCGGCAATTTCAACGCTTTCGACCTGATCTATTCGGCGCAGGGCGCGCTTGCCGGGCCGAACTATTCGACCGACATTCTCGGCACCTTCCTCTACCGCACCTTCTTCGGCTTCCAGTTGCAGACGGGCGATCCCTATATGGGCTCGACCATCGCCTCCATGATGTTCTTCATCATCCTCGCCGGGGTGTGCCTCTATCTCTTCGCCATCCAGACGCGGCTGCGTCGGTATCAGTTCTGAGGGGGTGGAGATGATCGTTATGCCGCTTCCCACCCCCACCCCCAACCCCTCCCCACAAGGGGGAGGGGAGTTCTGCTGCACGGCCGTTCGCCACCAGCCTTCACCGGCTTTGGCGGCCATGGCGACGAAATCGTTCCCCTCCCCCCTGTGGGGAAGGGTCAGGGTTGGGGGTATCAAGCCGGCCACATGCAATAGCCGTGCCCTTGTGGGAGAGATGGCCGGCAGGCCAGAGGGGAGGGCGAAGAAGGCCCGCCCAGCGACCAAAGTCGCCGGAGGCCGTATATGAGCCGCGCCACCTCGTCTCTTTCCCGCACCATCGCGGCCCACGCGATCCTGCTTCTCTACACGGCCATTGCGCTGTTTCCGGTGCTGGTCATCATCGTCAACTCGTTCAAGTCGCGCAATGCGATCTTCCGCACGCCGCTGGCGCCGCCGACCGGCGCGACCTTCGACCTGATCGGCTACCGGACCGTGCTCGCGCAGGGCGATTTCCTGCTCTATTTCCAGAACAGTTTCGTCGTCACCGTCGCGTCGCTGTTCCTCGTGCTGCTGTTCGGCGCCATGGCCGCCTTCGCGCTGGCCGAATACCGTTTCAAGGGCAACACGCTGATGGGGCTCTATCTGGCGCTGGGCATCATGATCCCGATCCGGCTGGGCACGGTGGCGATCCTTCAGCTCATGGTGGCGAGCGGGCTGGTCAACACGCTCACCGCGCTGATCCTGGTCTACACCGCGCAAGGCCTGCCGCTCTGCGTCTTCATCCTGTCGGAGTTCATGAAGCAGGTTTCCGACGACCTGAAGAATGCCGGCCGCATCGACGGGCTGTCCGAATACCGCATCTTCTTCCGCCTCGTGCTGCCGCTGGTGCGGCCGGCCATGGCGACGGTGGCGGTGTTCACCATGATCCCGATCTGGAACGACCTCTGGTTCCCGCTGATCCTGGCGCCGTCCGAGCCGACGAAAACCATCACGCTCGGCGCGCAGCTCTTCATCGGCCAGTATGTCACCAACTGGAACGCCGTGCTGGCGGCGCTGTCGCTGGCCATCCTGCCGGTCCTCATCCTCTACCTGATTTTCTCGCGGCAACTGATCCGCGGCATCACCTCCGGAGCCGTCAAGTGAGTGGAAATACCGAAAAACCGTTGCGCGTCCTCGTTGCCGGGCTGGGCAATATGGGCCGCAGCCATGCGCTGGCCTATCATCGCAATCCGGGCTTCGAGATCGCTTCGCTGGTCAACCGCTCGCGGGTGGAACTGCCGCCGGAAATGTCCGGCTACGAAATCCGCCCGTCCTTCAGGGAGACGCTGGCCGAGCTGAAGCCGGATGTCGCATCGATCAACACCTATTCCGACAGCCACGCCGACTATGCGGTCGCGGCCCTCGAGGCAGGCTGCCATGTGTTCGTGGAAAAGCCGTTGGCGACCACCGTTGCCGACGCCGAGCGCGTCGTGGCCGCCGCCAAGGCCAATGGCCGCAAGCTGGTCATCGGCTATATCCTGCGCCATCACCCGTCCTGGGTGCGGCTGATCGCGGAGGCGAGGGGGCTTGGCGGGCCATACGTGTTCCGCATGAACCTGAACCAGCAGTCGAGCGGCCACACCTGGGAGACGCACAAGCAGCTGATGAAGACGACCTCGCCGATCGTCGACTGCGGCGTGCATTATCTCGACGTCATGTGCCAGATCACCGACGCCAGGCCGGTCGAGGTGCGCGGCATGGGCCTGCGCCTGTCGGACGAGGTCGCCCCCGACATGTACAATTACGGCCATCTGCAGGTGCTGTTCGAGGATGGCTCGGTCGGCTGGTATGAGGCCGGCTGGGGTCCGATGATGTCGGAAACCGCCTTCTTCGTGAAGGACGTCATTTCGCCCAATGGCTGCGTCTCCATCGTCATGGACGAGAAGGCGAAGTCGGACGACGTCGATGCCCACACCAGGACCAATCTGATCCGCCTGCACCGCGCCGCGACCGGGCCGGACGGGCGCTTCGCCGCGCCGGACGAGAACCTGTCCATGACCGGCGAGCCCGGCCATCAGGAGCTGTGCGAGCTGGAGCAGGCCTATCTGCTGAAGGCGATCCGCGAGGACATCGACCTCACCCGGCATATGAGCGACGCGGTGAAGTCGCTGGCCGTCTGCCTTGCCGCGGATGAAAGCGTGCGCACCGGCAAGGCGGTGCGGCTGTGATGCGCGACAGAGCGGTCTTTTCTATCGGGAGTAGCGCATGGGCTCGCTGACGATCGAGAACGTCAAAAAATCCTTCGGCAATGTCGATGTGCTGAAGGGGATCGACCTTGATGTGCAGGACGGCGAATTCGTCGTCTTCGTCGGCCCCTCGGGCTGCGGCAAGTCCACGCTGCTGCGCATCATCGCCGGCCTGGAGGACGCGACCTCGGGCAATGTGCTGATCGACGGCCACAAGGTGGACGCCGTGCCGCCGGCCGATCGCGGCATCGCCATGGTCTTCCAGACCTATGCGCTCTACCCGCACCTCACCGTGCGCAACAATATGAGCCTGGGCCTCAAGCAGGCGAAGACGCCATCGGACGAGATCGCGCGGCGCGTGACGACCGCCTCCACCATGCTGTCGCTCGATCCTTATCTGGAGCGCCGGCCGGCCGAGCTTTCGGGCGGCCAGCGCCAGCGCGTCGCCATCGGCCGCGCCGTGGTGCGCGAGCCGAAGCTC
>Ga0182748_1002239_pt1 | contig 17715 bp, 13 predicted proteins | sample eDN3rd37CKraftOP_FD_128877 | JGI IMG/M metagenome (GOLD analysis project Ga0182748, IMG submission 128877) | Enriched Organic Plus compost microbial communities from Emeryville, California, USA - eDNA 3rd pass 37_C Kraft OP (version 2) (version 2) ...
AGCAAGAACGTGTACGCCTCGGACGGTCTACGGCTGAAGATCACAAGGAATCCATTCTCTATCAGGTTCGCGATCCAGCCGGGCGCGTTCTTCTGCGCTCCCACGATGCTCCCGAATGGCCGTTCAGCGCGCCGATGACGCGTGGGCATTTCGACGACGGAGAACGGCGCTATTTCACCGAGTGGTCGGCTGACGGTTCCTTAGTCATTCAGGTTGCCGAGTTACCCCATGAACGGGCGGAAGCTATTCGTGCGCTTTGGCTTGGGCTTCTCGTTCCACTGCTGTTCGTCCTGCCCATCGCCGCCGTTGCGGTGCGCGCTACTGTCAACCGGGTAATCGAACCCGTTCGCCATTTGCAGCAAGAGCTGGGGACACGCGACGGCGCTCATCTTGACCCGCTCGACGGAAAGGGACTACCCGCGGAACTCGCTCCGGTCGCCAACGACGTCAATCGATTATTGTCTCGCCTAAGCCTGGCGCTCGAGTCCGAGCGGGCATTCGCATCCAATAGCGCTCACGAGCTGCGAAATCCGATCGCCGCCGCTCAAGCACAAGCGGAATTGCTGGCTGATGCTGCAGAGGACGAAGAGCAGCGCCGGCGTGCCGAGGGACTGAAGGTCACTCTTGCTACCCTGAACCGAAGAATAGAAGCGCTGCTGCAGCTGGCTCGGACAGAATCTGGAATGGCGCTGGCGCGCGAAAGCATGTCATTGCGCGATCTGGTCGAGCTTCTAATGGACGATTGGCTTCGAAAGCCGCAGTGCATGAAACGCATCCGCTTCGACAACAGCGCAGTGGACCCCATTCTCATCTCGGCGAATGCCGATGCGCTGGGCATCGCCATTGAGAATTTGATCGGCAATGCCGTCAAGCACAGCCCGGAAGACACGCCAATTACGGTGCGCTTGGGACCTGGCGCGGTCCTCTCCGTCGTAAATGATGGTTCCCTGATGGGTGCCGATGACGTCGCGCGTCTCAAGCAGCGCTTCGCGCGTGGTTTTTCCGGGGCAACGGACGGCAGCGGGCTCGGCCTATATATCGCCGATACAATTGCTCGTCAGTCCGGCGCCCGCTTGGACCTGTACTCTCCGGCTCGAGGTCAGGACACAGGTTTCGAGGCAGTTTTGAGCTGGTGATCGGCGGCCTACGGGCTGCCGCCAACTGCCCATTTGAATATGGTGGTGCCGGTGAAACAGAATACCCCGCTCGTGCAGCGTCTAACCGAACGCCTCGCGCGGCGTGTGCTGATCGCGATTGCATTGCTGGGTCTTGCATTGGGCGGAGCGGCCGTTCTTGCGGGCAGTCAGGCGGTGGCTGCCTGGATTTGGACGGCAGCGACGGTCCCCGTCGTCATAGCTCTGGCAATCTCGATTGGCCGCGACTTGTGGGCTGGGCGCATGGGCGTCGATGCCATTGCCCTCCTGGCCATGACCGCCGGCTTGCTCCTCGGGCAACCACTTGCAGCCATCGTCGTCGCCATCATGTACACGGGCGGGACAGTACTCGAGGATTATGCAGTCAGCCGCGCCGAGCGCAACTTGAAGACGCTTGTGGATCGTGCGCCGCGATTAGCTCACCGCCGCATTGGCGAGGTGATCACGGACGTCGACATTAACCAGGTGAACGTCGGCGACACGATACTCGTTCGCGCCGGAGAAGTGATCCCCGTCGATGGACTGATCATCTCTCCGACTGCGGTCATCGACGAAGCAGCGCTGACCGGAGAACCGATCCCCGTCGCGCGTCAAGCCGGCGAGAGCGCCCGCAGCGGCACACTCAATGCGGGTGACACTTTCGAGATTACGGCGACGGCAACCGCCGACGAGAGCACCTATGCGGGCATCGTCCGGCTCGTCACCTCCGCGCAGACCGCCAAGGCTCCATTCATCCGGCTGGCGGACCGCTACGCGCTCCTGCTGTTGCCGGTAACGATCGTGGTAGCGGGGCTGGCTTGGGTACTATCGGGGGATCCTATCCGCGGACTTGCCGTTCTCGTGGTCGCAACGCCATGCCCGCTGATTCTTGCCGCTCCAATCGCTTTCATCGCCGGCGTATCTCGGGCGGCGCGGCGAGGCATCATCATCAAAGGCGGCGCACCGCTCGATGCCCTGGCACAGACACATACGGTTCTGTTCGATAAGACAGGTACCTTGACCGTTGGCGGCGCGCGGCTGGTCGCAGTGGAAACTGCCCCCGGCGAGGACGCCGGCGAGGTTCTGCGCCTAGCCGGGTCGTTGGAGCAAGCGTCGCAGCATGTCGTGGCGGCCGCGATCGTGGCTGCGGCCGCCGACAAAGGCGTGCATCTGCAGATGCCCGAGCAGGTGCACGAGTTCATGGGTTCCGGCCTGGAGGGGCTTGTCAACGGGCGGGTGGTCCGGGTCGGTTCTCACCAGCTCATTTTCGGCTCACGTCAGCCAGCTGAGTGGGCCACGCGTGCGCTTCGCCGCGCCTCCTGGCGATCGGCACTCAGCGTGTTCGTATCAGTTGACGGCCGCGTTATCGGCGCGCTGCTCCTTGCCGATGAGCTGCGCAGGGAAACGCCACGCGCGGTGCAGTCGCTGCGCTCTGCGGGAATATCCCGGATCGTGATGGTAACCGGCGATCATGCTGACGCAGCGGAGACGATTGCCGCGGCACTGAATATTGATGCGGTCCTGTCCGACCGTGTCCCATCCGATAAAGTCGACGCGGTCGTCATGGAAAGCCGATTGCATCCGACGTTGATGGTGGGCGATGGCATCAATGACGCGCCGGCTCTTGCTGCAGCCGACGTTGGCGTTGCTTTGGGTGCCCGCGGAGCAAGCGCCTCGTCGGAAGCAGCGGACGTAGTCATCGTTGTCGACCGTCTCGATAGGGTCTCGGAGGCCGTGACGATTGCCCGTCGCGCGCGCCGGATTGCCGTCCAGAGTATCGTCGCCGGCATGGGCCTCTCCGGTGTAGCCATGGTGTTTGCCGCTTTCGGATTGCTGCCCCCCGTGGCGGGCGCTCTGACGCAGGAGGCCATCGATGTCGCCGTGATCCTCAATGCGCTGCGAGCCCTCACACCGGGTTGGCAACGTGGCCGTAAGGGCGTTCCGGGCAAGATGGTGAGAGCCTTAGGCGAGGAGCATAGGCTGCTCGAGCAGGAGCTGGACGAGTTGCGGTCGATCTCGGACGCGCTCGATGATGCCAGCGGCCAGCGCGCCGTCGATCTCATCCTGCGTGCGCACGCGATCATCGAAGAGAGCATCGTGGTTCACGAGCGAGAAGACGAAGCAACCCTCTACCCACGGCTCTCGAAGCTAATGCTTAGCGTCGACGGACTCTCGGCGATGAGCCGTGCTCACCGAGAGATTCTACATCAGGCTCGGCTTCTGGCACGGCTTGCGCATGGATTGCGGGCAGAGGACGCCGACAAGTATCTCGTGCGTGATGCGCAGCGAGTGATTGGCTCCCTCGAGGCGCTTGTGCGCATTCACAACGCGCAAGAAGAAGACATATACGAGGCTGCCTCAACGTGATCGCGCGTCGTTTTCAACTCCGGGAACCAGCAAGCTTGGTGCCGCTATTCGAGGCGACAGGCGACAGGCGAAAGGTCCCAATAGCCTTCATATCGGCGTAGGTGGCGCGTTTCGGTATTACGTCACTGAGGGGGCGCGTTCCCACGGCGTCGACGTTGATGCCGAGCTTTTTGTCGGGGGAATACTTCGCGCCGTAGGGGAAGAACTCCACCGATCCAGACCGACTAGAATGGTGGCGGACTTGGGCGCCGAGGTTTTGCGCTGAAGGCGCGGACCGTGTCGCGCTGTGGTCGGCTTACCTTGGCAATCGCCTGCTGTCGGGCGAGTTCTTTCTCGCCCAGCTCCGTGTATTGGGGGCTGGTTAAAGAGACAAGAAACGCGACCAGGTCGTCAATCTCGGGCTCGGTCAGCGCCAGGGGCTGGATGTCCTCGTCGAGCCACGGGTCTGAAAGCCCGTCCCCTTTATTGTAATGATCGACGACGTCCCACAGCGTCTGCATCGACCCGTCGTGGAAGTAAGGACCTGTCACCAGAATGTTGCGGATGCCGGGGGTCTTGAACGAGGCGATGTCGTTCTGCTTCTTGGTGATGAGAAAGCGCCCCAGGGCCGATATCTCGCTCTCGATCGCCTTGGCGTCGATGACCTGCAGCTTTCCCTCGGCGAGTTCGCGGTTCGCCTGCCGCACCAGAGGGACCACGTGGTGCCGAAGAATGCCTATGCCGATGTTATGAAAGTCGTTGTCGACGAGTACGGCGACGTCGCGTTGCTTTTCCGTCAGGGCGTGGCACAGGTTGCATTTGGCTTTGGTGTTGAACAGCTCCCAGCCGCGCTTTGCCGCGTCGCCAATGGCGGTCGCGTCGCCGGCGATGAAATGATCGAAGGGAGAATCGAAGGAGGTGAGCGTGCGTTCATACGTGGCTATGGCGCGCAGCAAGTCTTGCTCGTTCACGGTCCGGCCGAAGGCTTGCATGAATTGCTGCTGGTAGTCCTCGTCGTCGGCAATTCGGCCGACGGCATCGTCTAATCTGGCGGCGCCCATCTCGAATGGATTCGTGATCGGAAGGGCCGCCTGCTGCTCAAGGGTATCGACGCGGCCGTCCCAAAATTGCGTTTTGTTATAAAGCGCGTTCAAAACGGTCGGTGCGTTGCGCTGGCCGGCGCGACCCTTAATGCCCACGGATGTGGGCCGACCGTCGGTGAAGGCCCGCGCGGGATCGTGGCAGGAGGCGCAGGCCACCGTGCCGTCACCCGAGAGCCTGCTATCGAAGAACAACTTCTCCCCGAGCGCAACAACAGCGGGCGTTAGCGGGCTTGCGGACGGGATCACCGACTTCGTCAAAGTCGCTGGAAAGCCGACCTGGTGCTGCGAGCGTGGCGCGGCCAGCGGCCCCGGTTCGGGTAATGGTGGCGGCTGTCCAGGAGCCAAGGCAGGAGGTGGCCCGACGTTGAGGTCCAGGCCCCGAAGTTGCTCAGCTAGTGCGGCGCCGGCCCATACGCTCATAGTGCCTGCAACAATGGCCAGCACGCTTCGAGCGCGCGGTCCGTGAAGGGCGGCGAAGCGCAGCTCGCGTGAAGATCGAGTGGCAACCATGAAGAGCATTGGTGAACCGTGGTCAGGACAATTCCATCCTGCCGCCAGTCAACGGCGCGGAGATGCCCCACACCCAGCAGCACTGTGAATAGGCCATTGGACCAGGACGATCAAAGTATCGAAATGCGATGGCGTTAACAGATCGTGAGATCGGAGATTCTACGTGAATTGGCGCTTCAGAGGCGGGCTGCCGCTACCCGGGAAATGCGAGTGCGATTTCTCGGCGGAGTAGCGACTAGTACGGCAGTGTTCATCTCGGTCCCGCTTCGACTAGCAACTAGACTCATGGTGCCATCAAGGGAACGAAGACTTGAACCGCGCTACTCTCGCGATCCGCTGCATACGTTTCGCGAGAAGCGGATGGGCTGCGAAGCGCAACGCCTCTACACGATCAACGCTGCGGCCGTGCTAACGACCGCAGCGCGATTAGAACGGTTCCGTGCGGCTGCTTAGTATCTCGTTGACAACGTGAAGTAGAATGCCTGCGGCGATCCAGGCGTGATGTTGTTGTTGTTGTGAGCTGTCACGTAATACTCAGTGTCGAATACGTTCTCGACGTTGAGTTGCGCGGCAAGATGCTCGTTCACATTCCAGTAGAGCGCCGCATCGACGCGCGTGTAACCGGGCAGCGTGACGGCATTGTCGACAGCGGCGAACATGTCCGTGCGGTGAATGATGCCGATGCCCGCGCCCCAGTCGCGCGTCACCATGTACTTGTTCCAGAGTGACACGGTATCGCTCGGCACCATGGCCAGCTCATTGCCTTTGGTCGCGCCCGGCGTCAGGATTTCCGACCACTGGTGGGCATAGCCCGCCGAGACCTGCCACTTGTCCGTCAAGTAGCCGTTGAGCCCAATCTCGATGCCCCTCGTTTCCGTCTCCCCGATGAGGATCGTCTGGCCAGCATTGTTGGGGTCAGGCGCCGGCGAGTTCTCGCGATTGAGGTGATAAGCCGCTGCGGTGAAGGCGAGCGCGGGATAGATGTCGTATTTGAAGCCTACCTCGTAATTGGTGAACTTTTCCGGCTCGAAGTTCCGGCTTGTTAGAGAAAGCGACGAGAACTGGTCGCCGGAACTCGGGAGGTACGACACGCTGTAACTGGCGTAGATCGACATTTCCTCCATCGGCTTCAGCACCGCGCCTACGCGCGGCGACACCAGATTGTCGGTGCGGCTAAACGTGGTGTTCGTGTTGAAGTTGTCGACCGACATGTTGAAGCGGTCGAAGCGAACGCCTGCAATTACATCGAAGTAGCGCGTGATCTCGATCTGATCCTGTGCGTAGACTGCGGCGACATCAGAGACCGCGCTGTTGTTGGCGTCTGAGGTGCCATTGTTGGCGAAGAACACCGGATTGTAGACCGTCGGCGAGGCGAACGGCACGTTGATCGACGTCGGACCGCCAGGGACATTGAAGCGACCGGTCTCTCGATAGCTATCCGTCCACTGCCGCGAGAACTCGGTTCCGACAAGGACGGTATGGCGCACGAAGTCGTGGCCGAACTTGTAGGTGAGGTCCGTCTGGTTGAAGAGGTTGGTGCGGTCCGTGGCATTGTTGTACGCCGAGAGTGCTACTGTCCCTGCAGGCATCACCAGAGGCCCGCTCGGATAGACGTTCTGGTAGAACTTGTCGTAGTTGCCTAGCAGCGTCGTATTGCGGATCTTGAGGCCGAAATCGGTCACGTGCTCGACAATGGCGGTGCCGACGTTGATGTCCGCGTCCGAATAGCTTGCATCGGGGTTGCCGAAGAACGTGTAGTAGGGCGTTGGCGCTGGCCAGCCGGCGAAGGAAGGGATGCCGCGGTCAGCCGTTCGGCGATCCTCGAAGTGCTCGTAGCTCAGCCAGATGTGCGTCCGGTCGGCGGGCTTCAGGTGCAAAGTCGGGTTGATGCCGTAGCGCTCCAACCCGACGTGGTCGCGATAGCTGTTGGCGTCCTCGTAGACGCCATTGATGCGCAGTGCGGCCCAGGGACTGATGACGCCGTTGACATCGACCGTTGCACGCTTGTCGTCGAAGGAGCCAAACGTCACCGTTCCCTCGGCGAAGTTGTCGAACTCGGCCTTCTTGGTGACACGGTTGACGACGCCACCGCCGCCACCACGTCCGAAGATCATGGCGTTCGGGCCCTTCAGCACCTCGACGCGGTCGATGTTGTAGAAATCGCGGAAATATTGCACGTCGTCGCGCACGCCGTCGGTGAAGAAGTCGGCGGTCGTGTTCTGCCCACGGATGGTGATTTGATCGCGGTTGCCTTCGCCTTGACCTGGCGTGACGCCCGGCACATAGCGCAGAACGTCGCCCATGCTCTTCATAGACTGGTCTTTGATCTGCTCTTTCGTGACCACCGAGACAGATTGCGGTACGTCGACGAGCGGCGTGTCGGTCTTCGTGGCGGTGGTCGACCGGGTAGCGACGTATCCGACTACACCTTGCGCGTTGGGCGAGGCGTACGGCCCGATATTGGCCGGCGGTGGGGGTGCCGCTTGCTGTACTTGCGGCGCTGAAGCCGCCACGGCGGGCTTACTCTTCTTAACAGCGGATTTCTTCTTCGGCGCTGGCGCAGATGGTGCTTCCACGACCACAGGTGGAAGTACAGTCTCGGTCTCTGCCTCTTGAGCAAAAGCGGGAGACGATATTATTGCGCAAAGTGAGATCCCTGAGATTGCGCTCGCGCGGAACGTAAGGCGCGGGGTGGATGCTGACTGGACTCTCGAGCAGCTATTCGGGCGGCGTACTACGTGACTCAAGACCCACTCCGCACAAAACGACATGTAAGAAGCTCCTACACTACCGAGACCCAACCTGACGGATCCGACCGTCAGATCGCTTTCTAAAACATGTTTACTCATTGAGTACAGTTTTGATAGGGTCAATGAAAAATGGATAGCGGTGAGGTGCAGTGCAGCCACACTTGGCTGATGCCGAGCACGGGTTGCGGCATGGAGGTACGCGCGAGTGGCGCGAAGCCTTCGAGCTCGAATGCCGCGGATTGTGGGACGCTTGTCGAAGCTTTCAGCAGCGCCGAATTCAGGCCCTGGCATGCTTCGTCGCCATCCCGGTCGACGCTCTCCCCGCTTTCTTCAGCGTGCCGCGATAGCGCATCCAGATGCCGGGGAGGGCGAACAACGGACGCGGCTCGTCACCGTTGATTGCAAACCAGTGCCACGTGGCTGGCTTCTCGCCCTTCGGCTCGCAGTAAGATGACGCGGGCACAAGGCAGCGGCGCTGTGCAAACGACGGCTTCCAGAACAGGCTGGTGACAATCTTGTCGTCGCGCACGTTGGTCACACGGCGCGGTGCACGGTTCATCTGCTGCAGGACGAAACCCCGGTTCATCGTAACCAGCTCGCGCTCGCCATCGGCGGCCTTGCACGATCGGTGCGACGTAGCCTGGGAAGATCGCCGGTGCCCAGCCGAAGTTGGCGGCGCGATTGTGCGAGACGGCAAACATGCGCCGCACCGCCTCCGGAACCCGGGTCATGGAGTAGAGGTTGCACATTCTCAGGGTTTAAAACTCTAACCTTCGCGGCCATGTCAACATGGGCTCGACGCGCAAGTATATCCATTCAAAGCCGGGCGCCACATCGGAACGCGGTGGCCGAGAAACAGAAGGAACACATAGATGCAGCTGGTCCCGAAAAGCTTTTTTTTGACCCGCGGCATCGGTGTTCATCGCGAGCGGCTAACCGCATTCGAGCTGGCACTCCGCGAGGCTGACATAGAGCAGCAGAACCTCGTGACGATCTCGTCCATCATGCCGCCCCATTGCGTGGAGATGGAACGGGAGAGAGGTGTCGCCACGCTACTGCCCGGCGAAATCACCTTCACAGTGCTCGCACGCGCAGAAACGAACGAGCCGGGCCGTCGCGTCAATGCGAGCATTGGCCTCGCACGTCCGACGGATCCGTCGATGTATGGCTACATCTCGGAGCACCACGGTTATGGCATGACGGCGGAGCAGAGCGGCGACTATGCCGAAGATCTCGCTGCCTCCATGCTGGCTTCGACGCTCGGCATCGAATTCGATCCCGACGCTGCATGGGATGAGCGCAAGCGCGTCTATCAGACCAGCAATCTCATCATCGGCAGCACCTCTGCGACGGCCTATGGCGAGGGAGATCAGCGCGGCTACTGGACCTGCGCCGTGGCGGCAGCGGTTTTCCGCTTTGCTTGATGATGGATTGTGGATGCGCCCGCGCAGGTCATACCCGATCGAACGTATGACCGGTCTGGCGATCTATATGCAATGTTCCGCGACGCTGGGTCTTGGCTTCGTTGCGGGTAACTGGCTCGCAACGGACGCTGAAAAACACCAAGGGGTTTGCGCGGTCTGCACAATCAGCGTTCGAGCAATCGGAACTCTCACTTCGCGCTCAATCGGACAGCCCCCTCTACCGGATTTGGCAGCGTCTCAAGCTTGCGCTCCATTGGCCGGGCGTCCGAGGACCAATGGTCCGATTGGCTTGCTCCCGCAAATGCGCCTCAACAGGTCTGATGTCCTTCAACCACCATCGCCACCCCCAACCGCAAAACTCGGCTCCGCTCCCATCGGCGCATCCGATCGCGTCGGGTCAACGCGCCGGGCATTGGGGGTTTTCGGGCCTCTGAAGTATACGGTCATCGCTTCGAGGCATAGCGGTTTCAATCCGGCTCCGCCCGTCTCGATGTGTGCCTTCAGCGCGTTGCGCAGGCGCGGCTCCCATGTTGCATGGATGTGCTTTGCAATTCCGTTCAGCGCCTCGTCTTTTGGATAGACGGCGAAGAAGTCGGTGATCTGGTTTGCCATACGGACAACGTCGCGGATTTCCATGCTGCAACTCCGTCATTGCGCGGATGCTCAAGGAGGCTCGACGCGCGGGGCTCCAAACAACACCCGAAGACTACTCCAACCAACCGCCCGATGTGACAATTTATTCCAATTGGTCGCCATTCAGCTCGTCATGAACCTTCCTTGGCACCCTCTCGTTTTCCGGGACCGCCTCGTTTTCATCGGGGCGCTCGTCGTCGGAATCTCCGTTGGCGTCGGCATTCGGCAGATCGTTATCGTCGGTATCTACGGGCGGCGCGGGGAGAACAATGATCTCATCCTCGACGGGGACGCCCAATTCGCGGGGATCGTCCATGGCCATAGCGCATACTCCGTTGCATGATCCGTTCGACGACAGGTCAACTTTCTATTGCGAGGCGGGTTCCCCAAATCGGCGTGGGCGGCATTAAACCTGCCGCGTCGCACGTTGGTTTCATTGATGATCAGATCGCAGCTGTGCGATCAGCTGTGCGATCCGCGGCAAAGCTACCTCGCCTCGGATCGGTCGGGGAGGCCTGCCGCCGACCGTTGAGCGGCGTGATCGTACTGGATCTATTGGGCCGCCGAATTTGAAGATCGCCCCGATGCGGCGTTCACTGCCGCGATCATCTCGAAGGAACGCAGCCGTAGGGCGTGGTGGTAGACATCCGAGACGACCATCATCTCATCCGCATCGGTCTCGGCGACGAGGGCGTCCATTTCGGCCTTGATCGTCTCTGGCGATCCGATGATTGACCGTGCCAGCATCCGCATGGCCTGCATCTTTTCTGTCGGTGTCCAATACGTCTCTATATCGTCGATCGGCGGCTGGCCGAGGCCGTATGTGCCGCGCAACAGGTTGGTAAAGGACATCTGCTGGGTGGTCGCCAAACGCCGCGCCTCCCCATCGGTCGGTGCGGCGATAATGTTGACGCCAACCATCGCATAGGGGCGCTGGAGCTGCGCCGACGGTTGGAAGTTGCGCCGATAGATATCGAGCGCGGGCAATAGATGTTCCGGTGCGAAATGGGAGGCGAAGGCGTAGGGAAGCCCTAACGCGGCGGCGAGCTGCGCGCCGTACGTGCTCGAGCCGAGTATCCATAACGGCACCTCGGTCCCCGCCGCCGGCACGGCCTCAATGCGCTGTCCGGGCTGACGCGGTGCGAAGTAGGCTTGCAGCTCGAGTACATCCTGCGGAAACTGGTCGACTGATCCCGGTGAACGTCGCAGGGCCCGAACGGTGATCTGATCCGTGCCTGGAGCCCGCCCTAAGCCGAGATCGATGCGCCCGGGGAAAAGCTGCGCCAAGGTGCCAAACTGCTCGGCAATCACGAGTGGCGCATGATTGGGCAGCATGATACCGCCGGCACCGACGCGGATGTGCCGCGAGCCGGCCGCGATGTGGGCGATGACAACGGAGGTTGCGGCGCTGGCAATACCCGGCATGTTGTGGTGCTCGGCCACCCAGAAGCGCCGATAACCCCATTGTTCGGCGTGGCCCGCGAGATCGCGGGCATTGTCGAGCGCTCCACGCGCGTTGGTTTCCTCAGTGACGCGAACGAGATCGAGGATGGACAATGCGACCATGGGCAGCTCCTGCGGTGCATGGTATCTAAGGCTGATACATCAGCCTTTCCACCGCCATTGAACCCGCGACTTCAGCGCGGGCTCAGGTCGCGTCCGCGGCTGCGGTGTTGTCCGCGGGAGCCCTTCCTGAGGTGCGTTCGGTAAGGCGCTGGAACACCACGTACAGCATCGGGATCAGGAAAATACCGAACACGGAGGCCGCGAGCATTCCGGCGAGCACCGGAACGCCGACGGCGATCATGCTGTCTGCACCGGGGCCATTCGCAATGACCAGCGGGATGAGGCCCATGATGAAGGCGAAGCTGGTCATCATCACGGGCCGGAACCTCAGCCGCGCACCATCAACAGCGGATTCAAGAAGCGAATCCCCCGCCGCTCGCCGTTCGAGTGAAAACGCAACGATGAGGATCGCGTTCTTGGCCGCCAGGGCGACGAGGACGACCAATCCGATCTGCGCGTAGAGGGTGAAGCTCATGCCGAGCACCCAAAGGGCTGCGAGCGCACCCAGAATGGAGACGATGACGGAGAGCAGAACGGGAATCGGGATCATCCAGCTTTCGTAGAGGGCTACGAGAAAGAGGTAGGCGAAGACCATCGCAAGGCCGAGCACGATGACCGTCTGCCCTGCCGACTCGATCTGTTCCCGCGCTTGGCCCGTCCATTCGTACGCATAGCCGGAGGGCAGGGTATCGGCTGACACTTGCTCCATCGCCTCGATCGCCTCGCCGGGACCTCGGCCCGGAGCCGGGCCGCCGTTTATCGAAATGGCACGGTAGTTGTTGTAGCGCGTCAGCGTTCTCGGTCCGACGTCGAGGCGGACGTCGGCAATCGCCGACATCGGCGTCATCTCGCCCGCGCTGTTGCGGACGTAGATGGCAAAGATATCATTGATGTTGCCGCGGAACTGTTTTTCAGCCTGCATCCGAACCGTCCAGGTGCGGCCGAACAGGTTGAAGTCGTTCACGTAGTAGCCGCCAAGTGTCGCCTGCAAAGCTGCGAAGATGTCCGCCAGAGAGACGTTGAGCGCACGCGCCTTGTCGCGGTCGATATCCAGGCGGACCTGCGGTGTCTCCGCTTCGAAGGTCGAGAAGACGGCGGCGAGTTCAGGTCGTTGGTTGGCTGCGACCACCAGAGCGCGCATCGCCGCCGCCATGTCCGTCGGATTTTGCCCCTGCAGCGCTTCGAGGACGTACTCGAAGCCGCCCACCTGTCCCAATCCCGAGATCGAAGGCGGATTGACGACAATGATACGCCCTTCGGGAATGGAGGCGAGCTTGCCGATCAGGCGGCCTGCAACCGCGGTCGAGTGCATATCGCGCGCCGTGCGCTCGGCGTAATCCTTGAGACGGATGAACATCACGCCTGCGTTGGAGGCTGCGCCACCGCCGAGGAAGTCGATGCCGAGGATAGTGGTGACGGCATCGACGGCGGGATCGGCGCGCACGATCTCGGCCGCGGTCGCCGCTGTTTCAGACGTCCGGTTCAGTGACGCACCAGCCGGCAGCGTGATGACGCCGATGACGAATCCCTTGTCCTCGTCGGGCAGGAAGCCCGACGGCGTCATGCTGAAAATGCCGTAGGTGGCGGCAGCCATGGCCGCAAGGGCGATAAGGCTCGTGAGTGACACCGCCACGAGCCGCCGGACTACGGCGGCATAGCCATGCGCGACGGCATCGAGCGCGTTGGTCACTGACTTCATGATGCCCGTCGGATGCCCCGGCGTAAGCATGATCGAACAGAGGGCAGGCGAAAGGGTCAGCGCGTTTATCGCCGATATGACCATCGCGGCTGAGATCGTGATCGCGAACTGCCGGAACAACACGCCCGAAGAACCCGACAGGAATGCGACCGGTACGAACACCGACAGGAGCACCAGGGTGATGGCAATGACGGGCCCGGCGATCTCGGCCATCGCCTTGCGCGTCGCCTCTGCAGGCGACAGTGAGGGCTCTTCGTGCATCACGCGCTCGACGTTCTCGACCACGATGATGGCGTCGTCCACGACGATGCCGATCGCAAGCAGGAGCGCCAGAAGCGAAATGGTGTTGGCAGAATAGCCGGCCGCCAGGAGCACGGCGAAGGTGCCGATGATCGCGACGGGAACGGCGAGCAACGGGATGAGCGTGGGACGGAGGCGCCCCAGAAATACGAACACGACGAGGGCGACGAGCGCAAAGGCCTCGATCAGGGTATGAATGACCTTATCGATCATCGCCGAGACGAAATCGGCCGTGTTGTAAACGTAGGCGAACTCAACGCCCTCGGGGAACCGGTCACGCAGTTCCTCGAGCCGCTTGGAAACCGCCTTGGCCACACTGACCGCGTTCGCGCCGGGAGACAGGTAAATGCCGACCGGAGCGGCGGGCTTGCCTTCGAAACGCGCTTCGGTATCGAAGGAAGCCGCTTCAAGCTCGATGCGTGCGACGTCGCGGACGCGCACGAACGAGCCATCGCCGCCGGAACGGACGATGATGTTGCCGAATTCCTCGGTGGTGGACAGGCGTCCTTTCGTGGTGACCGTGAGCTGCAGCCGCTGATCGGCCGCGAGCGGCGCGGCGCCTATGCGTCCGGCGGCAGCCTGCAAGTTCTGGGACTGGATGGCCTGGATGACGTCCTGTGCCGATAGATTGAGGTTGGCAAGCTTCTCCGGGTTGATCCAGATCCGCATAGCATAGTCGCGCGCACCAAAAATGGATGCATCGCCGACGCCGGGAACGCGCTTCAGCTCATCGAGAATGTTGAGATTGATGAAGTTGGAAAGAAAGAGCTGATCCTTGTCCCCATTGGGTGCATAGAACAAGAAGACCTGCAGGAGGTCGGTGGATACCTTCGCGATCGTGAGGCCAGTGCGGCGAACCTCCTCCGGCAGCTTCGCTGTTGCGAGATTCGCGCGGTTCTGAACGTTGACGGTGTCGATGTCGGGATCGGTGCCGAGCAGGAACGAGACCGTGAGCGTATACGAGCCGTCGTTGGCGGACGTCGATTTCATATAGCGCATGCCATCGACGCCGTTGATGGCGTTCTCGAGCGGCTGCGCGATGCTTTCTTCTACGGTACCCGCATCGGCGCCGGGATAGGAAGCACTAACGCGAACGGTTGGCGGCGCGATTTCCGGGTACTGTGCGACGGGAATGACTTGCGTCGCGATCAGCCCGGCGAGTGTGAGCACGATCGAAATGACCATCGCCAGCCGGGGCCGGCGGATGAAGATATCGAAGATCATGGCGCTGTACCGCCGCTCACGTCGGCGCCCAGGTCTTCGTTGATTTCGCTTGGTGCAACGACGATGCCCGGCTGGACTTTCTGCTGCCCGCTCGTGATGACGCGTTCGCCCTCAGAAAGTCCGCTCTTCACAACGATCAACGGGCCGTGCTGTTCGCCCACTTCTATTCGCCGGGTCTCCACCTTGTTCTCCGGCGTGACCAGCAGCACATAGGCACCCTTTTGATCGAGCAAAAGCGCCGATTGGGACATCATCAGCTTAAGCTCGGGCTCCTTGGAGACCACGTTAACGCCGACGATCTGCTGGTCCACAAGCAACCGCTCAGGATTTGGAAGCTCCGCCCGCACCGTTATCGTGTCGGTGCCGGCGTTTCCTTGGACTTCCGAGAACTTGATCGTTCCGTCGTGCTTGTAGGTGCTGCCATCGGGCAACTTCAACCGCACGAGTACGCTATCTGCGGTGCGCCCCTCGCGGCGTACAGCAAGGAGCATCCGCTGCGGCACGGGAAATGCCACGTACATCGGATCTTGGCGCAGCAAGGAAACCAACGGATTGCTGCTAGGGCCGACATACTCGCCCACCGAATAGGCTGCGCGGCCCGTACGCCCATCCATAGGTGCGCGGATATCGGTGTAGCTGAGATCGAGTTCCGCTTGCCGCACGGCAGCTTCTTGCGCTTGCACAGCGGCACGGGCCTGGCCGAGCTTGGAAATCGCATCGTCGAGCGAAGCCCGTGAACTCGTGCCGCGCTCGGCGAGCGGTCTGGTGCGATCGTATGTGGCCTGAGCCAACTCCGCCGCCGCGCGCGCGCTGGCGAGATTTGCGTTGGCGAGGGCCAGAGCCGCCTCGTAAGGCTCCTTCTCGAGCGTGAACAGGATCTGATCCTTTTTCACCTCGCCGCCCTCATTGAAGCCGCGGCTTGCGAGGAACCCATTGACCCGGGCGCGAATATTCACTTTGTCGATCGCTTCGACACGGCCGATGTAGGAGTTCTCGTTGACGGTATCGCGCCGGCGTACCGGCTCCACGATCACGGCAGGCGGCGGCGCTCCAGCACCGGGTTGCTGCGCCTGAGCTTGCTCCAAGCGCAGTCCAGCTGCCAGCAGGCCGGCGCCGAGCAGCCCAAGTGCAAGTGCATGCAGCGATCGCTTGTGTCGCGTCACGGGATTTCCCTCGTGCTGAGAGCTGGCGAGCCTTTGTAGATCGAAGAGCAGCTACAAGCCGCGACGGGCTGGTGAAACGCTCTTGCTCGCTTTTGGTTTGCCGACTACTGTTTAAGAAACGGAAGCGTTTCTTAATGTCAAGGCTGCAGAAGAAAGAATTTGGCGCAGCGCCTCAACCCAGGCGCGGCAGGCCCCCGGTCATAACCGAGGCACGGCGCCGAACGCGTATTCTCGAGGCAGCCGAGCAGGTATTCACGGACATCGGCTATGGTGCGACGACGATGGAAATCGTTGCGCGTGCCGCCGGCATGTCCAAGAAGACGCTCTACAACATGTTTCCTGACAAACGGGCTCTCTTTACGGCGCTGATCAATCTGTCCGAGCCGTATCCGGAAGACGCTCTGCGCCATGGTGCGGCCAACAGCCGCGAAGAACTCCGAGCGCGATTCCTGGCGCTGGCGGAGATCGCGCTTTCCCGGCGGCAGGTTGAGATGACACGTCTCGTTATCGCTGAAGCAAAGCACTGCCCCGAACTCGCCGAGGTCTTCCACACAAGATCGATGGTGAAGGGTCGTGCCTATCTCGCTGCTGCGCTGCAATCCTTCTCCGATGCCAATCCGGACATCACGATACCTGACGTCGAAGGTTCAGCGATAACGTTGTTTTCAGCGGTGTTGGGTGATCTCCACTTTCGGGCGCTGCTGGGTGAAAAGACGGTTTCGCGGCGAAAGCTCGTCGCGCGCATAGACAAGGCCATGAAGCTTGTCCTTCCCAACATGGGGCGATGATTTTAGGCTTCCACGGTACGGAAGGCGTGTGCGACGCGTGGCGTGCGCAGGAAGGATAAACAATGCCGGGTATCTCCTGGCTCCTTGAGCCCCTTATGACGGCTGCGGCCTTCATCGCCTCCATTTTCGTCGGCGAAGATTCGGCAAACTTCGGTGTCGTGCAGATGGCGATTGCCGTTTTGCTGATGACATCCATCGTTGCAATTCTCACTTTCTTGCCGACCCTCATCTCACGAACCAGAGCGCGCAGCCGCTAAGTCTCGCGACTCGCGGAGGATCGGTGCGGGTGATGGAGTAGGAAGCGCGTAGCGCGGCCGACGTGGAAAGCTCAGGGCTCGTAATTTCAATCCAACGTAAGGAAGTAGGTGATTCCGAGCGCCGCAATCGCAAGCGCGCTCGCGACGCCGACAATGCCGCCAAGCCGCGCTCCACCGATGAAAGCCGCGATGGCAGCTTTCGACGCTGTGTTGACCGACGCCGCAATGAGGATGGCCGCAACCGCGTCGGCCGCTGAGATCTGCACGCTCGAAAGCCGCGCCATCGAAAGCGTAAGCGCATCCACGTCGGCGATCCCGGAGATTGCGGACAGCAAAAACACTCCCGCATTGCCCACATACGTTGCCACCAACTTCGCCAAGAGCAGAATAGCTGCGATGACAGCGGCAAGCTGCAAGACCGTGCCAAGATCGAACGGGTTCTGGATGTCCAATCGTGGATGCTCGGACTCGTCACCTTTTCCGCTCGTGATCGTGAGCAGGGCCGTCGCAGCGATCAGAACCGCGGCCGCCGCGACGATGGGCCAAATGAGCGAGGGAAGGAGTGCGGAATTCACGAGTCCGGCCAGGACGACGATTCGCCCCATCATGGTGAGACCCGACAGCAGAATGCCGCTGGCGAGGAGGCCAGAACTCTGCGGCTGCTCGCGCGCCAGCCGCGCAAGGGAGAGTGTGGTGGCGGTGGACGATGCGAGTCCACCAGTAATGGCGGCGAGAGCAATGCCCTTGCGGTCGCCGAAGGTTTTTACTGCAATGTAGCCTGCGAACGAGACAGCGGCGATTAGAATGGCAAGGAGCCAT
>Ga0182748_1002262_pt1 | contig 17654 bp, 11 predicted proteins | sample eDN3rd37CKraftOP_FD_128877 | JGI IMG/M metagenome (GOLD analysis project Ga0182748, IMG submission 128877) | Enriched Organic Plus compost microbial communities from Emeryville, California, USA - eDNA 3rd pass 37_C Kraft OP (version 2) (version 2) ...
ATGCGCCGCCGGTGCCGGGACGCTGGAAACAGGCCGCGTATGCCATCGTCATCGGACTCGTCGCGTGGTGGGCGCCGGTGGTGCTCGCGCTGGTGACGCTCGGGAAGAGCCACGTCCTTGTCGAGATCGGCACCTTCTTCTCGAAACTTGCGACGGTGAGCTTCGGCGGCGCCTATGCGCTGCTCGCCTATATGGCGCAGGAAGCCGTCGACCGGCAGGGCTGGATGACGGCGGCGGAGATGGTGGACGGCCTCGGCCTTGCCGAAACCACGCCCGGCCCGCTGATACTGGTGACGCAATTCGTTGGCTTCCTCGCCGGCTATCGCGATGCCGCACCGTTCTCCCCGGTGACAGCGGGCGTCGTCGCAGCGGCGATGACCACCTGGGTGACGTTCTCGGCCTCGATGCTGTGGATTTTTGCCGGCGCGCCCTTCGTCGAGCAAATACGCTCAAACCGCATGTTGTCCGGCGCACTTGCCGCGATCACCGCGGCCGTGGTCGGCGTCATTCTCAACCTGACCGTCTGGTTCGCGCTGCATGTGCTGTTCGTTCACGTCACCGAACAGCGCGCCGGCTTCCTGCGCTGGTATGCGTTCGATCCGCTCGCCCTCGACCTCAAGACGGCGGCGCTCGCGGTGATCGCCGCGCTGCTCGCGTTCCGTTTCAAACGCGGTCTCGTGGAGATCGTGGTGATCATGGCGGCGCTGGGGATCGCGGCGCGAATGGTATTTTGACGCGTCGTTCCTCCGAAACGCCTCAACTCTCCGCAGCACTCTCATGCCAGCGGCGCAGGATGAGATGCGAGATCAGCGACAGCGCCGCGAAGATCACGATCCCGGCGACCGACAACAGGATCAGCGCCGCAAACATGCGCGGAATGTTGAGGCGGTATCCACTTTCCGCGATGCGATAAGCCAGCCCCGAGCCCGCGCCTGCCGAGCCGGCGGCGATTTCCGCAACCACCGCGCCGATCAGCGACAGCCCGCCGGCGATCTTCAGACCGCCGAGCATGTAGGGCAAGGCGGCCGGCAGCTTGAGATCGCGCAGCACCTGCCAGCCGCTCGCACCATAGAGACGGAACAGCTCGGTGAGATTGCGATCGACCGAATTGAGACCGAGCGTCGTATTCGCCAGGACCGGAAAGAACGCCACGATCCACGCACAGGCCAGCACCGCCGCCTGTTGCGGCAGATAGATCAACAGAAGCGGCGCGATCGCCACCACCGGCGTGACCTGCAGGATCACCGCGTAAGGGTAGAACGAATATTCGGCGAGCCGCGACTTGTTGAACGCGATCGCAAGCGCCACCCCGCCGACGAAGGCGAGAATGAGAGCCTGGAAGGTCAGGCTCAGCGTTACCACGAGCGAACCCCACAACAGCGGCCAGTCGGTGATCAGCGTGCGGAACACGAGCTCCGGCGACGGCAGCACATAAGGCTGAATGTCGTTGATCCGCACCACGAGGTCCCAGACCAGAATGCCGATGCCGAGCGCCAGGACCGGCAGCAGGGCGCGCAGCACGCGCTCGCGCCGGGTGCGTTCCTTCGCTTCCTCGGCGCGGGTTGGCCGGCGCGGCGTCATGCGGCCTCTCCTTGCGCCATCGCATCGACCAGCGCCTTCGACACGGTGCGGCAGAGCGCGGCATATTCCGGCGAGGTGCGGAATGCTTCGCTGCGTGGATAGGGTGCGTCCACCGTGATCTCCGCATGCACGCGGCCGGGCCGCGATGTCATCACGATGATGCGGCTCGACAGATAGACCGACTCGAAAACCGAATGGGTGACGAAGATCGCGGTCTGCCGCATCGCCGCCCAGAGCGACAGCAGGTCGTTGTTCAGGCGGAAGCGCGTGATCTCGTCGAGCGCGGCGAAAGGTTCGTCCATCAGCAGGAGCTTCGGGTTCGTCACCAGCGCGCGGGCGATGGAGACGCGCATCTTCATCCCGCCGGACAATTCGCGCGGAAAGGCTTTCTCGAAGGCTTCCAGCCCGACGCGCGCCAGCGCCTCGCGAATGCGCGGCAACGCATCGGCGCGCGTGACGCCGGCGAGCTTCAGCGGGAGATAGACGTTACTCGCGACGCTCGCCCACGGCATGAGCGTCGGCTCCTGGAAGACAAAGCCGATCTCGCCTTTCGAACCGTCCGGCGCCGCACCGCCGCGCCAGATCACGTCGCCGTCGGACGGCTCCATGAGGCCGGCGAGGATGCGCAAGGCCGTGGACTTGCCGCAGCCGGACGGGCCGAGCAGCGAGACGAATTCGTGCTCGTGAACGGAGAAGCTTGCATCGCGCAGCGCCGCGACGCCGTTCGGGAAGCTCTTGCCGACGCCATGGAGGGAGACGATGGGGGATGTTGTGGAGGACACTTCCACGATCTGGCTCTTCCTTACCTCTCCCCGCTTGTGGGGAGAGGTCGATTTGCAAGCGCAGCGAAGCAAATCGGGTGAGGGGGGCTTTTCATTCTAGCACAGCCCCTCACCCCGCTCGCATCTCCGATGCTCGCCACCTCTCCCCGTAAGAACGGGGAGAGGGAAAAGGCAGTCACTTCGGCCGCAGCTCGTTGCCGACACCCTTGTTCACGAATTGCAACGTATAGGCCCGCTTGTAATCGAGACCAGGTTTCACGATGCCCGCGCGCACCATCTTGTCGAAGAAATCCTTGATGCGGGCGTCGGTCATCGCACCGATGCCGAGCTTCATCGAGTCGCCGGAATCGACGATCCCGTATTCCTTCATCTTGTCGATGGAATAGGCGAGCAACGCATCGGTCATTTCCGGATTGTGCTTCCTGATCAGCGCGTTCGCGGCCTTGTTGTCGCCGTAGAGATAATTGTACCAGCCGATCATTGAGGCATCGATGAAGCGCTGCACGAGGTCGGGCTTCTTTTCGACAAGTTCGCGCCTCGTCTCGATCAGCGTCGAATAGGTCGAGAAGCCCTGATCGGCGAGCAGGAAGATCACCGGCTTGAACTTGCCCTGCGTCTCGACCGCATAGGGTTCCGACGTCACATAGCCCTGCATCGCCGTGCGCTTGTCGGCGAAAAATGGCTGCGGATTGAAGGTGTAGGGCCGCACCTGCTTGTCGGTGAAGCCGTAATCCTTCTTTAACCACTGGTAATAGCCGGACATCCCCTCCTTGGAGACGAGAATGGTCAGCTTCTTCAGGTCCTCGAACTTTTCGATCCCCTGACCCGGATGCGCCATCAGCACCTGCGGATCCTTCTGGAAACTCGCGGCAATGGTGACCGTCGGGATGTTCTGCGCGACAGCGTCGAACGCCTGGAGAAGGCCCGACGTCATGTAGAAGTCGATCTTGCCGACTGGCAGAAGAATCCGGTTATTCGCATTCGGCCCGCCGGGCAGAATGGTCACGTCGAGCCCGTATTTCTTGTAGGTGCCGTCGGCGACAGCCTGATAGAAGCCGCCATGCTCGGCTTCCGCCACCCAATTGGTGCCCAAGGTGACCTTGTCGAGCGCCTGCGCGCCGACCGGCCCGGACTGCAGCAGGAGCGCGAGAGACAGCGCGCACCAGAGAAAAACTCGCCTCATCTGATTCCTCGTTCCGCCCCGGCGCCGCGACCATAGGGTACGAGTCGGGTTTTGCCCAGCACCCGGATACAGGTTCTCAATCGGTGCTGGCGAGCGGGCGCGCGACCTGTTCCAGCGACTTGCGTTCGGCGGCGACGCCATAGCGCAAGGCGACGATCGCGGCCGCGACCATCAACACGGCGGCGAACAGATAGCCGGCGAACACCGTTGCGCGCGAGCCGGACTCGATCAGCATGCCGAAGACAAGAGGGCCCGCGACGCCGCCGATCCCGGTGCCGACCGCATAGAAGATCGCGATGGCGAGCGCGCGGATTTCCAGCGGGAAGGTTTCGCTCACGGTGAGATAGGCGGAACTTGCTGCGGCCGAGGCGAAGAAGAAGATCGCCATCCAGCACAGCGTCTGGGTGGTCGCAGTCAGATAACCTTCCATGAACAGCCAGCCGGTCAGCGCAAGCAGCACGCCCGACACGAGATAAGTGAAGAAGATCATCGGCCGCCGTCCGATGGTGTCGAACAGCCGGCCGAGAAACACCGGCCCGAGGAAATTGCCGGCCGCGAACGGCAGGATGTACCAGCCGACCTGGTTCGCCGCGATTCCGAAGAAGTCGGTCAGCACCAGCGCATAGGTGAAAAAGATCGCGTTATAGAAAAACGCCTGCGCTGCCATCAGAACGAGGCTGACGCCGGCGCGATCACGATGCGTGACGAACATGGCGCGCGCTGCTTCCAATAACGGCGTGTGGCTGCGGCTGCGCAGCTTCACCCGCGGCAACGGGCGCTCTGGCGGCCCATAGCCGGGAACCACAGCCTCGATGCCTGCGACAATACGCTCGGCTTCAGGCGCGCGGCCGTGCGTCATCAGCCAGCGCGGGCTTTCCGGTATCCACATCCGCATGAAAAAGACGATCACGCCGAGCGCCGCACCGATGAAGAAAGCCAGGCGCCAGCCGATTTCCGGATCGATCACCGCGGGATCGAGCAGCACGATCGAGCCGATCGCGCCGATGGCGGCGCCGATCCAGAAGCTGCCGTTGATCACAAGATCGGTCCAGCCGCGCACGCGCGCCGGGATCAATTCCTGGATCGTGGAGTTGATCGCAGCATACTCCCCGCCGATACCGGCGCCGGTAAAGAAGCGGCAGATCGCAAAGGTCCAGAGATTCCAGGTGAACGCGGTCAGCCCGGTCGCGATCAGATAGACGGAGAGCGTGATGAAGAACAGCTTCTTGCGGCCGAGGCGATCCGTCAGCCATCCGAAGAACAAGGCGCCCAGCACGGCTCCGGCAAGATAGGCGCTGCCGACGATCCCGATGTCAGTATTGGAGAATTGCAGGACCGGACTGTCCTTCAGCGCCCCGGACAACGCGCCGGCGAGCGTGACTTCGAGCCCGTCGAAGATCCAGGTGATACCCAGCGCCGCGACCACCAGCGTATGGAACCGGCTCCAGGGCAGGCGATCGAGCCGCGCCGGGATATCGGTTTCGACGATGTCGCTCATCGGCCTGCCTCATTTACCGGGCCGAGACCTAACCAATGTTTGTCTGGACGGTTCCGCTAAAATCGCGCTTGCTGCCCCCGGCTCAGCTGTCATGCCCCGTCTCCGAGTAGAAGCCATCGATGCAAGCGCGTGAACGACTGAAAATGCGGCAGCGGACGATGACAAGAGCCCTGCTCGCTCTGGTCGCCGCTGCGGGCGTGCTGCTGTCGCTCTATGTCGCGCAAAATGAGGCGCGGCAATACCGCACGGTGGAACGGCTGCGCATCGGTGAAATCGTCGACACGCATTTCGCGGCGGTCAGTGAGCATATCCTCGAGCGCACCAACCTCGCGAAGACGGTTTCGCGTTTCTTCGTGCCCCCGCCCCTTTCGGCGCCGGCGCCGCTTGGGACCTTCGGTCAAAGGGCCGTCGGTCTCGCACCGGATCTCGCCACCGTCGGCTGGCTTCCGGAGGTGCGGCCCGCTCAGGTGCCGGAGATCCTGGCCTCGCTTGCGGCCTCCGGCGCGCCAAATCCGACGCTGCGGACGGGCAATGGCCAGCCGATCGATCCGCAGGCGCTGGATCGACCAATCTATCCGATCGTGGACATCGCACCGGCGCACAACCGGATCGTGCTCGGGGTCGATGCGGGTTCGTTTCCGGAGCGACTTGTCGCGATCCTCGAAGCGAAACGCTCACGCGAAGTGACGCGAACACGGCCGCTCAAATTGGTGCAATCGCCGGATACGAATTCGCTTCTGCTCTATGCGCCGATCTTCGATCCGGCCGATCGTTTCCTCGGCGTGATGGGATTTGGCTTTCGGATCGACCAGCTGTTCTACAATGCGCTTGCGACCTCGAAGGTCCCTGCCGATGCGGCAATCAGGATCTACACGGAGGACGTGGAGGAACCGATCTTCAGCCAGGCATCGGCCAGCATCGCGAACGACAGCGCTGCGGGCGAAAGGTCGACGCGGTTCGATCGAAGGATGGATTTCGGACAAAACGATCTGAGATTCGTCTATGCGGTGCCGCGCGATCTGCAACGCGAAGGTTTCCTGCACGGATTATGGATCGCATGTGCCGGAATTGCCATGACTCTCGGCACGGTGCTGTTCATTGGCTTCATCGTCAACCGCTCCGCGGCTCTGTCGGATGAAGTGGCCTCGCGCAAATCCGCTGAGGACCGGCTGAAGGTGCTGATCCACGAACTCAATCATAGGGTCCGCAACGTGATGGCCGTCGCACAGGCGGTGGTGCGGCTCAGCTTCACGCCGGGGCACAGTCTCAGCGAAATTCAGCGGACCTGCGAAGGACGCCTGCAGGCACTGGCCAAGGCGATGTCGATCCTCACCGCCAGCGACTGGCGGAGCGTCAGCCTGCGCAGCCTGATCTCGGAGGACGTGCTGCCGTTTGCCGGCCGTATCGAAATGGAGGGACCGGACATCGCATTGCGCGCGCGCACCGCGCAGACCTTCGCGCTCCTTTTCTACGAACTCGCCACCAATGCCGCCAAGCATGGCGCGCTGTCGGTGCCGGAAGGGCGCGTGAGGCTGCAATGGCGGATCGACAATCTCGGCAGCGATCCGGTGTTTCATCTGCATTGGAAGGAAAGCGGCGGCCCCGTGGTCGAGGCGCCGACACGCAGGGGCTTCGGCGAATTGCTGGTGCGCCGGATCGCGCCGCGCGACATGGCCGGCAAGAGCGAGGTGCGCTACGAGCCGTCCGGGTTCGAGTATGAACTGGAGGCGCCGCTGCGCGAGCTGATCGATACGAAAACGGCGGCGCAGGAAACGGAGTGACGCCGGACGGCGGTCCCAAACCTGTCGGTCCGCCCCTCGGTCTAAGTCCTCTTCATTTTGTTCTTGCCAAGCGGGTCAAAGCCCGGAATCAATAAGAACAAATAGAGAACATAGTCGATCTCACGAGGCCCCATGGAGCGGTCCCTGACCGGTGCGCAAGCGCCGGAGGCGCTCGCGCGCCTTCGTCAAAGCATAGAGAAAATCCAGCATTATCAACACGATAATGCGCCCATGCCGCTGGGCCTGAGCGAGGCCGATCGGCTGTTGGGCGGCGGGCTAACCCTTGGCGCCCTGCACGAAATCTCGCCGTCCGCCCCGGTCCATCTCGGCGCGGCCTGCGGCTTTGCGCTGGCGCTGGCGGCGCTCTCCGGAAAAGCCGGCCGCAGCGGCCGGGAAACGCTGTTCATCCAGACCGACATGGCGCGCTTCGAGGGCGGGGCGCCCTACGGCCTCGGCTTCGACCTGTTCGGCCTGCCGGCGCGGCGGCTTCTGGTGCTGCGCGCGCGTCGGGCGCTCGACGCGCTGTTCGCGATGGAGGAAGCGCTCAAATGCCGCGGCATCGCCAGCGTGATCGCCGAATTGCCGGACGATTCCGCCGACCTGACTGCCACCCGCCGTCTCTCGCTCGCCGCGCGCGAGCATGACGGCATCGGTCTTCTGTTGCGGCATCGCTCCGCCTCGATGCCGAGCGCGGCGATGACGCGCTGGGAGGTCTCGGCAAAAGCAGGCGCGCGCGATCCGCATGGCGGGCTCGGCACGACGTCATTCCTGCTCTCACTGGTGAAGAACCGGCGCGGTCCCTGCGGCCGGTTTCGTGTTGCGTGGAGTCATCATGAGCTTGCCTTCGTCCCGGAGGATCCTGTCGCTGTGGCTGCGCCGTTTGCCGACCGACCGGCTGACGCGGCGATCGCCTGACCTTGCGGGTCAGCCGCTCGTCGTGGTCACGACCGTGCGCTCGGCGCGGCAGATCGCGGCGCTGAATGACGAAGCGGCACGCCTCGGTCTGCGCGCAACGATGGCGCTTGCCGATGCGCGCGCGATGTATCCGCAGCTTGTGGCGATCGATGCGGACGAAGCCGCCGACCGGACGATGCTCGAACAGATCGCCGATTGGTGCGATCGCTACACGCCGCTCGTCGGTCTCGATCCGCCGGACGGGCTGTTTCTCGATATCAGCGGCTGCGCGCATCTGTTCGGCGGCGAGGAGGACCTGCGCCGCGATCTGATCCGGCGGCTGGCCGTACAGGGCTTTCATGCGCGCGCCACCATCGGCGATACGCCGGGATGGGCGTGGGCGATGGCGCGGTATGGCATCTCCACTTCAATCAATGAGACGGCCACAAACTCCGTTCATTCCCGCGCAAGTGGGAATCCGGATTCTTGCAGAAGGATTTCGCAGCATGACTCTGGGTTCCCGCTTTCGCGGGGACGAACGGAGGAACGACATGCTGCGCTACTTCCCCTTCCCCTCGCCGCGCTCCGCATCGATCCGCAGATCGCAGCTCCGCTCGCGCAAGCCGGATTGAAAACCATCGGCGACGTCATCGATCTGCCACGTGCACCGCTTGCCGCGCGTTTCGGATCGGCTTTCGTGCGCCGCATCGATCAGGCGCTCGGCCGCGAGGAGGAGCCGATCGTGCCGCGTCTGCCGGTGCCGTCCTTTCTCGCCGAGCGGCGCTTTGCCGATCCGATCGGGCGGGAAGACGATGTGCTCGGCACCATCGTGCATCTGGCGCAGGAACTGGCCCGCGCCATGGAGCGGCATGGCAAAGGCGCACGCCGTCTGCAGGCCGCGCTGTTTCGCACTGACGGCAAGGTGGTGCGTGTGGAGATCGGCACGTCCGAACCCTTGCGCGATCCCACTCGCATCCGGCGGCTGTTTCTCGATCGCCTGACGGTGCTCGGCGACGAAGCCGATCCGGGTTTCGGCTTCGACATGATCCGGCTGTCGGCGCTGGCCGTGGAAGCATTCGATGCCGTGCAGACCGGATGGGGCACAGGCGATCCGGCACGCGAGACCGCGCATCTGATCGACCGCCTGATGGCGCGCTTCGGCGCCGATCGGGTGCAGCGGCTCGTCCCGCAGGACACGCATTGGCCGGAGCTCGCAAGCATCGCCGTTCCGGCGAACAGCATCGCCCAGGGCAAAGACAGACACCACGATTCTGCGAAGGATCGCGCGCTGGAAGACAGTTTGTTTCAGGACAGCCGCATCCCGGTGCGTCCGATCCGGCTGTTCGAACGCCCCGAACCGGTGGAGGCCATCGCGCAGGTGCCGGACGGTCCGCCGGTGCAATTCAAATGGCGGCGCGTCACCCATGACGTCGCTTATGCCGAAGGGCCTGAAAGCATCGCGCTGCAATGGTGGCGCAACGATCAGGGTATGCCGGTCACGCGCGACTATTTCCGCATCGAGACGCGGCAGGGCGTGCGGGTGTGGCTGTATCGCGAGGGCATCTATCAGGACAAGGACAACCCCCCACACTGGTTCCTGCACGGAATTTTCGCATGAGCAATGTTCATTCATTGCCGGAGCGAAACCGCGGCGCGAGCAAAGCGAGTGCGCCGCCCGCCGCCCCGCCGCCCTATGCCGAATTCGCCGTCGCTACCAATTTCTCCTTTCTGCGCGCCGCTTCCCATCCCGAAGAACTGGTGGAGCAGGCGAAAGAGCTGGGGCTCGCCGCGATCGGCATTGCCGATCGCAATTCGGTCGCGGGCGTGGTGCGCGCGCATGTCATGGCGAAGGAGACGGGCTTGCGCCTTGTCGTCGGCGCGCGCCTCGCCTTCGCCGACGGCACGCCCGACATCATCGCCTATCCGTCGAACCGGGCCGGCTGGGGCCGGCTGACGCAGCTTCTGTCCCACGGCAAGCGCAAGGCGGAGAAGGGCGATTGCATCCTTCAACTGGCCGACCTGATCGCCCGGATCGATGACCTCAACCTGATCGTCATGCCGCCGGCGCGGATCGACGAACGGAAATTGTCGCCGCTCTTGTCCCGGCTGAAGCAGCATGCGGCGAAACGCGCGCTCTGGCTTGCGGCGAGCTTCCTTTATCGCGGCGACGATCAGCGTCGCATCGCAAGGCTCGCCCGCATCGCCTCCGGCAACGGCATTCCGCTGATCGCCACCAATGACGTGCTCTACCATCATCCCTGGCGGCGCATGTTGCAGGATGTGCTCACCTGCATCCGCGAGCATGTCACCATCGATCAGGCCGGGCGCCTGCTCACGCTGAATGCCGAACGCCACCTGAAACCGCCGCAGGAAATGGCGCGGCTGTTTGCCGATTACCCGGACGCCATCACGCAGACGCAGCGCCTGCTCGAGCGCTGCCATTTCTCGCTTGACGAGATGCAGCACGATTATCCTTACGAAACCCGCGGCGAATACGAAACGCCGCAGGCACGGCTGGTCGCGCTCACCGAGGCCGGCGTGAAGCGGCGCTTTCCGGACGGCATCAAGCCGGAGATCCGCGAGATCCTCGACCGCGAACTGAAAGTGATCGGCGAACTCGGCTACGCGCCGTTCTTTCTCACCGTGCATGACATCGTCGCATTCGCGCGCTCGCGGCCGCAGCCGATCCTGTGCCAGGGCCGCGGCTCGGCCGCCAATTCGATGATCTGCTATTGCCTCGGCATTACCGAGGTCAGCCCCGACGTCGTCAACCCGCTGTTCGAGCGATTCATCTCAAAGGACCGCCATGAGCCGCCCGACATCGATGTCGATTTCGAGCATGAGCGCCGCGAGGAGGTGATCCAGCATATCTACGAGACATACGGCCGCGATCATGCCGGCATGACGGCGACCGTGACCTGCTATCGCGGCCGCAGCGCGGTGCGCGAAGTCGGCAAGGCGTTCGGGCTCTCGGAGGATACGGTCTCCGCCCTCGCCTCGACGCTGTGGGGCTGGTCGATGGACGGCGTGTCGGCGAAGGAAGCGCGCCGCGTCGGGCTCGACCCGTCCGATCCGCGCCTGCGCATGACCCTCGCGCTGACCCACGAATTGCAGGGCTTCCCGCGCCACCTCTCGCAGCATGTCGGCGGCTTCGTCATCACCCGCACGCGGCTCGACAAGGTGGTGCCAATCGAGAATGCCGCGATGGAAGACCGCACTGTCATCGAATGGGACAAGGACGATCTCGAGGCGCTCGGCCTTCTCAAGGTCGACGTGCTCGGCCTTGGCATGCTGAGCTGCCTGCGCCGCTCGTTCGACCTTCTGCGCGCGCATTACGGAATCGAACGCAACCTTGCCGAACAGGATGAGGACAAGGCCACCTATCGCATGATCCAGCGCGCCGACACCATCGGCGTGTTCCAGATCGAAAGCCGCGCGCAGATGTCGATGCTGCCGCGGCTGAAGCCGGAAAAGTTTTATGATCTTGTGATCGAGGTCGCGATCGTGCGGCCCGGCCCGATCCAGGGCAAGATGGTGCATCCCTATCTGCAACGGCGCGAGAATCCGAAGGCGGTAACATACCCGTCGCCGAAAGCACCCTGGCCGAAGGACGAACTCAAGCGCGTGCTCGAACGCACCCTGGGCGTGCCGCTGTTCCAGGAGCAGGCGATGCGGATTGCGATCGATGCCGCAGGCTTCGAGCCGGCCGAAGCCGACAAGCTGCGGCGCGCGATGGCGACATTCAAGCGCGTCGGCACCATCGGCAAGTTTCAGGAAAAGATGGTCGAGGGCATGGTGGCGAAGGGCTATGACCGCGACTTCGCCGAACGCTGCTTCGAGCAGATCAAGGGCTTCGGCGAATACGGCTTTCCGGAAAGCCACGCCGCGAGCTTCGCCAATCTGGTCTACGCCTCGGCTTATCTGAAATGCCATTACCCCGACGTGTTCGCGGCGGCTTTGCTCAACAGCCAGCCGATGGGGTTCTACGCGCCGGCGCAGATCGTGCGCGATGCGCAGGAGCACGGCGTCGCGGTGCGCGACGTGGATATCAACGCTTCGGACTGGGACTGCACGCTGGAGCCATTGGACACGCCGGAGCCATTGGAAATGTCCGCTCATGCCCGCGAAGGCGGGCGGATAGAAAATCGCGAAGACGAACGTGGAGAGATCGCGAATGCCAGGGCTTCACGTGGCGCGAACGCTTCTCCCCTCCCCCCGCGAAGCGGGGGGGAGGGAAAAAGACAGCACGCTTTCAACGGGAGGGAGCGCGCCGCGCATGCGAAAATCCACCCTCGTCACATGGAGATGAAAGACGACATCCGCAGCACCCACGCCATCCGCCTTGGTTTTCGCCAGGTCAGCGGTCTGTCGGAAGACGATGGCCGCGTCATCGCGGCGAAACGCGGCGCGGGATACGACTCGATCCGCGATCTGTGGTTGCGCACGGGTCTGCGTCCTGCCGTACTGGAGAAGCTTGCCAATGCCGACGCCTTCCGCTCGCTCGGCCTCAGTCGCCGCGATGCGCTATGGGCGATCCGCGCGCTGCAACGCTCCGGCGACAAGGACGATCTGCCGCTTTTTGCGCGAGTCGCGATGCCGGAGATGGAGCCCGATGTCGCACTGCCGCCGATGCTGCCGGGCGAACAGGTCGTGGAGGATTACCGGCACCTGAAGCTGTCGCTGCGCCAGCATCCGGTGTCTTTCCTGCGGCGCGATCTCGATTCACGCGGGATTCTTCCCAACGACGCGCTCACCCGAACACCGTCGGGGCGCAATGTCACCATCGCCGGCGTCGTGCTGATCCGTCAGCGTCCGGGCACCGCCAAGGGCGTGATCTTCATGACGCTGGAGGACGAGACCGGCATCGCCAACACCATCGTATGGCCGAAGGTGTTCGAGACCTTCCGCCCCGTGGTGCTGGGCGCGCGCCTCGTCAGCGTCACCGGCCGATTGCAGAACGAGAAAGGCGTGATCCATGTCGTCGCCGAGCAGATCGACGATCTGACGCCGCTGTTACGCCGGCTCTCCGAACATGGCGCCGACATCGAGTCGCTTGCCCGCTGCGACGAGGTGAAGCGTCCCGACCCCGGCACCCGTTCGGCCAAGAATCAGGCGAGAGCCGCCGCCAGCAATCAGCTCAAGGGCGCGCATCCGCGGCGCGGCGACGCGCTGGTGCGCCTCCTGCGCGAACAGCCGGATCTGGCCGACGAATTGATGGCGACCCACAAGGTGATGCCGAAGGGCCGGAATTTTCATTGAAGTCATGCCGGGGCGCGCCGCCTCCTGTGCAGGCCCCCGGAATGGCAACGAGAAGCACCATTTGACACGCACCCGTCGGCTGCGGCATCGAATGCCGGCTTTTGAAACCGGGGGCAGGCGTGGGCGACTTCGTCAACAAGCGGCATTTCACTATCGACTGGGCCTATTGCGACCCGGCCGGCATCGTCTTCAACAGCCGCTTTTTCGAGTTCTTCGATACCTCCAGCTGGCACCTGTTCGAGGCCGCGCTCGGGGTGAAGCCGCAGGACATGGCCAAAACCTTCGAGATCCTCGGCGTGCCGCTGGTCGACGCCCGAGCGAAATTCATGGTGCCGGCGAAGTTCGGCGACGTGGTCGAGATGCATTCCTGGGTCGGCGAGTTCCGCCGCTCCAGCTTCAACGTCTGTCACCGGATTTTCGTCGACGGACAACTCGCGGTGGATGGCTCCGAGACCCGCGTCTGGGCCGCGCTGGATGACAAGGGCCAGCTCAAGACGATGCCGATCCCGGACCACGTGATCGCAAAATTCAAGACGCCCTGAGCCTTCACGTTTCCTAGAGCGGACCAGGCCGCCGGCGCGGATTGAAAACCGCGCTCCGGCCGCGTTCGCGCGCCCGTCCGTGCGGCCGAAGCGCTTCCGAACAATGGACCAGCGATTCCCGGTTCCGGCTCTTCGGATTGCATAGTTGGAGGCCAAACTATTAGACTGCAACGATTCAAAAAAACGGCGAGCCGGAACCACCGGCCGTTACGGGAAACGCAAGGATGCCGAGACTCCTCGAACTCGTGCTCAACGACCGCAAGCGCGTGGATGCGGTCCCCGATAATCTGCTGCTGCTGGATTATCTGCGCGAAGTCACCGGTCTCACCGGCACCAAGACCGGCTGCGACGGCGGCGAATGCGGCGCCTGCACGGTGCTGGTCGACGACAAGCCGGTCCTGTCCTGCCTCACCTTCGCGGCCAGTGTGGCCGGCTGCAAAATAGACACCGTGGAATCGCTCGGCCGGGACGGCCAGCTCTCTGCCGTCCAGCGCGGCTTTCACGAGAAGCTCGGTTCGCAATGCGGCTATTGTACACCCGGCTTCATCATGGCGACGGTCGGGCTGCTGCGCAGCAACCCCAATCCGACCGACGACGACATTCTCGACGCGCTCGGCGGCAACATCTGCCGCTGCACCGGCTATGTGAAGATCATCGAGGCTGTGAAATACGCTGCCGGCCTGCAGGCGCAGGGAGTCGCGCCATGAACAAGCCCGTTCCGATGCAGGACGTCGTGCCTGCGCACAATATCGGTGACTATGTCCCGCTGGTCGATGGACCGGAAAAGGTCTCCGGCCGCGCCAAATACACCGCCGACATTCTCAGCCCCAACATGCTCGCGGGCCGCATCTATCGCAGCCCCTATTCGCACGCCGAGATTCTCGACGTCGACATCTCCGAGGCCTTGAATCTGCCCGGCGTCAAGGCGATCGTCACCGGCGCCGATTGCGACAAGACCTTCGGCGTCCTGCCGATCGCGCGCAGCGAGCATCCTTTGGCGCGCGGCAGGGTGCGCTATCGCGGTGAACCAGTCGCGGCGGTCGCCGCCATCGATGACGCGACCGCGCGCGAAGCGATCCGCCGCATCAAGATGACGGTGCGGGAATTGCCGGCCTATTACACATCGCAGGCGGCGATGGCGCCGGACGCCGTGCAATTGCACGACAAGAGGCCCGGCAATCTCGAACGCGACGTGTTCTTCGAACTCGGCAATGTCGACAATGCGTTCGCCGACGCCGACCTCGTGCGCGAGGGCGTCTACAATTGCCCGGAAGTCTGCCAGGTGCAGATGGAGATGCATGCCGCCATCGCCGACTACGACGCGGTGCGCGACCGCATCACCGTGCATGCCTCGACGCAGGTGCCGTATTACGTACACCTGATGCTGTCCGACATTCTCGACATGGACATGTCGCGCATCCGCGTGATCAAGCCGCATGTCGGCGGCGGCTTCGGCTGCCGCACCGAGACGCTGAATGTCGAGCTCATCACGGCGCTCTTGGCGCGCAAGGCGGGCGGCGCGGTGCGTACCGTGGTCAATCGCGAGGAGACATTCATCACCCATCGCGGACGGCCAGAAACCGACGTCAGGCTGAAGATCGGCATGAAGAAGGACGGCCGCATCACCGGCGTCGAATGCGAGGCGATCCAGCGCGGCGGCGCGCATTCCGGCTATGGCGTGGTGACGATCCTCTACGCCGGCTCGATGCTCTACGCGATCTACGATCTCAAGAACGTCAAATATATCGGCAAGCGCGTCTTGACGAACACGCCGCCCTGCGGCGCGTTTCGCGGGCACGGCACCGTCGATGTGCGTTTTGCGTTCGAAAGCCTGCTCGATCAGATGGCGCACGAGATGGGCATCGATCCGTTCGCGGTGCGGCGCGCCAATCTCCTGGAGGCGCCGACCTTCACCGACAACGACCTGATGGTGAATTCCTACGGCCTGCCCGAATGTCTCGACATCGTCGAAAAGGCGAGCGGCTGGCAGGAGCGCAAGGGCAAGCTGCCAGGCACCGGCAGCTTGAAAAAAGGCCTCGGCATGGCCTGCTCGCACTATATCTCCGGCGCCTCGAAGCCGGTGAACTGGACCGGCGAGCCGCATGCCACCGTGAAGATCAAGGTCGATTTCGACGGCTCGCTGGTCGTGATGTCGGGGGCCGCGGATATCGGACAGGGCTCATCCACCATTCTCGTCCAGGCGGTCGCCGAGGTGCTCGGCCTCGACATGTCGCGCGTGCGCGTCGTGACCGGCGACAGCGAAGTCGTGCCGAAGGACAACGGCTCGTATTCCTCGCGCGTCACCTTCATGGTCGGCAATGCGGCGATCGACGCGGCGCGCAATCTCAAGGCGCTGTTCATCAAGGCCGCGGCGCGCAAGCTCGATGCGCGTCCGGAGGACATCGAATGCCTCGGCGAGATCTATCGCGCCGGCGCGCAGGACAAGGGTGCAACCTTCGAAGAAGTCGTGATGGAAGCCCTGAAGGATTCCGGCACGATCACCGTCACCGGGAACTACTCCACGATCCCGGAATCGCATGGCGGCAAGAAATATCGCGGGTCCGCGATCGGCGGCACCATGGGCTACAGCTATTCGGCACAGGTGGTCGAAGTGACGGTCGACGAGGAGACCGGTGTTGTCACCGTCGACAATGTGTGGGTGGCGCATGATTGCGGCAAGGCCCTCAACCGCCTGAGCGTCGAGGGTCAGGTGCAGGGCTCGGTCTGGATGGGCATGGGCCAGGCGATGAGCGAGGAGACCGGGTATCACGACGGCCTGCTCGTCACCGCCAATATGCTGGATTATCGCGTACCCACCATTCAGGACTCGCCGCCGATCGAAACCTACATCGTCGAGAGCAACGATCCGCACGGGCCGTTCGGCGCGAAGGAAGCCGGCGAAGGCTCGCTCGCCGCATTTCTTCCGGCGCTGACCAACGCCATCCACGACGCCATTGGCATCCGCTTCAACGATCTGCCGGTGACGCCGGACCGCGTCTACGAGGCGATCGAGAAGAAGAAGCGCGCAAAGGCGCGCGGCAAGACGAACGGGAGCGCGTCATGAAGGGCGCGCAACCGGCTTTCCTCCGCTCGTTCCCGGGCAGGCGGAGACCCAGGCCTTCAGGACTGGATGCCCGCCTCCGCGGGCATGAGCGGATTATGTGGCAGCTGCACGGATTCAACTGAATGGACGCGCTTCCGCAATTCGATCTCATCCGTCCGAAAACACTCGACGAGGCGCTGAAGGCGCGCGCCGCCCATCCCGATGCGAAGCCGCTCGGTGGCGGCACCGATCTGACCGTCAACATCCGCCGCGGCATCGTTGCGCCGGCGATGCTGATCGAGATGAACGATGTCGCCGAGTTGCGCACGATCCAGGCCGATGCAAACGGCATCGAAGTGGGCGCATCGGTGACGCTCGCCGAATTGTCGGCGCACCCGGCCGTGCGCGCGCATTATCCGATGATCGCGGAGGCCGCGCACCAGATCGCGGGCCCGACCCATCGCATCATGGGCACGGTCGGCGGCAATCTCTGTCTCGATACGCGCTGCATCTATTACAATCAGAGCGAATGGTGGCGCGACGCCAACAATCACTGCCTCAAGACCACCGGGACCATGTGTCATGTCGCGCCGAAGAGCCGCGGCGTGTGCTTTGCCACTTTCAGCGGCGATCTCGCGCCGGCCTTTCTCACGCTCGGCGCCGAGGTCGATCTCGCCGGCCCGCAGGGCCGCCGCACCCTGCCGCTCAATTCCATCTATATCGGCTTTGCGCGGCAGGACGTGCCGGTCACCGAGACGCAAGGCGACGGCAAGTTCTTTCTGGCGCTGCGGCGCGGCGAGATCGTCACCGCCGTGCGCGCAACGAATACACCCGGCCTGCGCTCGGCCTATGACAAGATCCGCATCCGCCGGTCGATCGAATATCCAGTGGCGGGCGTCGCGGTGGCGCTCAAGCGCGAGGGCGACGTGCTCACCGATCTGCGCGTTGCTTTCACCGGGACCAATCCGCGGCCGGTGCTGCTGACCGGAACGCAGGACCTGTGCGGCAAGCCACTCGATGAGGCGTTTTACAAAGACCTCGACGATCTCGTGCGCGACCAGGTGATGGCGATGAAGACGACCTTCACACCG
>Ga0182748_1002266_pt1 | contig 17629 bp, 9 predicted proteins | sample eDN3rd37CKraftOP_FD_128877 | JGI IMG/M metagenome (GOLD analysis project Ga0182748, IMG submission 128877) | Enriched Organic Plus compost microbial communities from Emeryville, California, USA - eDNA 3rd pass 37_C Kraft OP (version 2) (version 2) ...
CATCCCGACACTTTCGGCAAGGACGGCTATCTGCCGCAGGAAGCGCCCCATTACCACCGGCTCGGCCGCCATAGTGCCTATTTCTGGTACGGCGGGGACGACGAAGTGACCAAAATGGCGGCAGAGATCGCCCGCGGCGAATATAGGCCGGAAGTCTACCGGATCTTCCAATTGTTCCCGAACCTGCTGAGCCTGCATGTCGATGCCGAAGGCACCTGGTATGTGATCGTCCAGCAATACGTGCCGCTCGCGCCGGACCGCTGCGTGTCACGCTGCTGGTACTTCCCGGCGCCTTTTCCGGCGTCCGACAAGAACCGGTGGGCCGGCCTCTATCGCCGCCTGGTCGCCCCCTTCGGGTACCACGTCGTGCCGTTCTATATCCGCAAGATCTTCAACGAGGACAACAGCATCTGCGAAGGCATCCAGTCGGTAGCGTCGCAGATCGACGCGTTCCCGATTCTCGGCCGCCACGAGCAGCGCGTGGCCTGGTTCGAAGAGGTCTATGCCGAGGCGATGTCGGACGCCGCGCCGGCAGCCGAATTGCCGGCGCAATTGAAGATCGGCTCGGTCGCCTAATCCGCCACCGTGAAGCGGGTGCCGCGCAGGATAAAGCGCCGCAGCCGGTCGGGCATCAGCCCGTGCAGGCGGGTGGCGAGCGCGAAGAAGAACGGAAAGGCGATCACCGGCCGGTTGCGCGCGAGCCCGGCGACGATGCGGTCGACCGCGCGTTCCGGCGGCATCACGAAAGGCTTCGGCCCGGATTCGCGCATCATCATCGGTGTGGTGACGTAGCCGGGACAGACGACGCTCACGCCCACCCCGTGCGGCGCCAGCGCCGCGCGCAGCGACAGGCCGTAACTGAGCACGGCCGATTTGCTGGCGCAGTAGCTCGGGCTGTCCGGCAGCGGAATGAAGGCGGCAATCGAGCTGACGATGGCGATCTGCCCGCGCCGGCGTTCCATCATGCCGGGCAGCAGCGGTTGCACGGTGTTCAATACGCCGAGCACATTGGTTTCGATGACGCCGTGGCCGGCATCGGCCGGCTCGATATGACCGTCGGGCGGCGTCCCCGCCATCAGGCCGGCATTGGCGAACACCAGGTCGACCGGCTGCGCGCGGTCGAAGGCGCCGATCCATTCCGCCATCGCGTTGCGCTCGCGCACGTCGATGAGCGCGCAATGCGGGTTTCCGCCCAGCCGACGGCATTCCTCCGCCGTGGTTTCGAGGCGGGCGCTGTCGCGGCCGATCAGCGCGAGCGCGCGGCCCTGCCGGGCGTAATGGTGCGCCAGCGCCTTGCCGATCCCGCTCGAAGCGCCCGTGATGAGAACCGTGCCGGCCATCCTGCTTCCAACCGTCCGCGGAACCGGCAAGGCCGGCCGGCCGCGCGCCGTTCGGCCCTAGACCGGCACCCGCAGCAAACGCAGCCGCTCAGGCAGTTTCGCCATCTCCTCGACCGTCGTATCGACGGCGGTCTCGATGTCTTCCTGAGTATGCATGGCGGTCACGAAAAACCGCAAGCGCGACGATTTCACCGGCACGGCGGGATAGAGCACCGGCTGCACGTTGATGCCGCGCTTGAACAGTTCCTGCGATAGCATGACGGTCGCGATCGACTCGCCGACGATCACCGGGATCACCGCGAGCCCGCTGCCGGTCCCGGTATCGAGCCCCTTCTTCTTGGCATAGGCCTGGAAATACTGGCTGTTGCTCTGCAGCCGCTCGACCCGTTCCGGCTCGCGGTGCATCAGCTCGAGCGCCTTCTCCACGCTCGCCGCCACCACCGGCGGCATGCCCACGCTGTAGACGAAGGCACCCGCCATCAAGCGCAGATAGTCGACCATCACGGCGGAGCCGGCGATGTAGCCGCCGCAGCCGGCGAGCGTCTTCGACATCGTGCCCATCCAGATGTCGACCTCGCGCGGATCGACGCCGTAGTACTCGAACAGTCCGTAGCCGCGGCGGCCGAGCACGCCCAGCGAGTGCGCCTCGTCCACCATCAGCCAGGCATGGAAGCGTTTCTTGATCTCGATCAAGCGCGTCAGATCGGGAAAGTCGCCGTCCATGCTGTAGAGGCCCTCGACGACGATGAGGACGCGCTCGAACTTGTTGCGGATGCCCGACAGGATCTGCTCGAGATTGTCGAGGTCGTTGTGCGCGAAGCTGCGGCGCGCGGCGCCCGAGAGCACGCTGCCCATCACCGCGCTGTTGTGAACCGCGGCGTCCGAGATCACCAGATCCTTCGCGCCCGCGAGCTGGCCGATGACGCTCACATTGGTCGCATAGCCGCTGACGAAGATGAGCGCGTCATCGACGCCGTAATGCCCGGCGAGCGCGCGTTCCAGCGAGCGGTGCACCGGACGCTCGCCCGCCACGTGCCGGCTGGCCGAGGCGGAAATGCCGTAGCGGTCGATCGCTTCCTTGGCGGCGATCACCACCTCCGGGTGGCCGTTCAGGCCGAGATAATCGTAGCAGGAGAAATTGATGAGCTCGCGGCCGCCGATATGCGTGCGCGCGGTGATGCGCGCGTCGTGCATGCGGAAATAGGGATTTTCCAGGCCGAGCTTTTCGCCGACCAGGCGCTGCAGCCGCAATTCGTCGTAGCCGGGCAGCGTCGAGAAGTCGGTGAACTTGCTGCCGCCCGGCTTGAGATCGACCGGCTCGACCTTCTCCAAGACCTCCGGCTTGCGCATGGAGGCGACGCGCGAAAACAGATGCTCGCGCGCCCGCCCCGTCAGCGCCGATTCCTTGCTCACGAGAGCAACCTCTTCGCTGTGCGCCCTTCCTCGTTCATCATCCCCTTCAGGGTCTCGAGATGGGCGGGATCGATCTCGCCTTGATGATGCTGCTCGGCGAGCGTGGCGACCATGGCATCGTCGCGGTCGCGGCCCAGGCCGAGATGCGCGATGATTTCGTCCGTGATGTCCGAAATCGTCATGCCGCCCGACGAACCCGACAGCGGGATGTGGATGCCGAAGCAGCCTTCGAGATTCATCACCAGTTCGAGCGCCATCAGCGAGTCGAGGCCGATTTCGCCGAGCGGACGGACATGGCTGATGTCCTCCTCGCGCAGATGCAGCACGTGCGCGAGCTGGGCCGTGATCACGTCCCCGACCTTGCGGCGCGCCGCTTCGACGCCCTCGCTGGCGGCGAGCGCGTGCAGGTCGATGCTCTCGCCGTCGCCCTCGCCGGTGCGGCTCGTGGCGCTGAGATAGTTGGCATAGGTCGGCGAGCGCAGAACCGCGAGCCGGTCGGCGCCGAACGAGCCCTCGCTCGGCGAGATCGTCATCACCGCGGTATCCGGGATGTCGGTCGGCTGTTCGAGCGCCTGCGCCATCAGTTCGAGCGCCTCGCGCGCGCGCATGCCCATGACGCCGGTGAGCTTTTGCAGGCCGCTCTGCAGTTTCTGGTTGCGCGCCACGACGCCGACATCGGTGATCGGTCCCCAGCCGATGGCGAGCGCCGGCAGGCCCTTCTGCCGCCGGCGGCGGACCACGCCTTCCATATAGGCGTTGGCGGCGACGTAGTTGCCCTGCCCCGGATTGCCGATCAGCGTGGTGACCGAGGAGAACAGCACGAAATAATCGAGCGGCTTGCCGCGCAGCAGATATTCGAGATTGTCGACGCCCGCGACCTTCGGCGCCAGCACGCGATGGAAGCGCTCGGCATCGAGATTGGCCAGGATGGCGTCGTCCAGAACCATCGCCTCGTGCATGACGCCGGCGATCGGCGGCATGGTCGTATGGATGGTGTCGAACAACTGCTCGAGCGAGGCGCGGTTGGTGATGTCGCACGGGTCGGCGACCACTTTCACGCCGCGCGCGATGAAATCCTTCACCACCGCCTGCGCCTCGGGCGCTGCGGCGCCGCGGCGGCCGATCATCACCAGGTAACGGGCGCCCTTCTCGACCAGCCACTTGGCCGTTTCCAGCCCGAAGCCGCCGAAAGCGCCGGTGACGATATGCGTCTTGTCGGCCGACACTTCGAACGTCGTGCGCGCCGGACGCGCCAGCCCCTTGGACGGCGGCCGCACCACGATCTTGCCGACATGGCTCGACTGCTGCATCAGGTGGAAGGCTTCCGTCACGCTGTCGGCATCGAACACGCTGTAGGGCAGCGGCAGGAACACGCCCTTCTCGAACTGCTGCACGATCTTCGCGAAGATCCGGTCGCCGACGCCGCGGCGGGCGCCGATCACCTGATCGACGTCGACGCCGAAGTAAGACAGGTTCTTGCGGAACGGCCGCAGGCCGATGTGGGTATTGGTGACGTAGTCGCGCTTGCCCAGTTCGACGAAACGTCCGAACGGACGCAGGCAGGCGATCGAGCGTTCCATGGCCTCGCCCGCCAGGCTGTTGAGCACGACGTCGACGCCGCCGCCGGTGATCTTGCGGATGTCGTCGACGAAGGTGGTCGACCGCGAGTCGAGCACATGGGAGACGCCGAGCGAACGCAACAGGTCGCGCTTGGCCGGCGAACCGGCGGTGGCGATGACGCGCGCGCCGCGCGACTGGGCGATCTGGATCGCGGCCATGCCGACGGCTCCGGCGCCGCCATGGATGAGAACCCATTCGCGCCGTGCGAGCTTGGCCTGCGTGACCAGCGAATAATAAGAGGTGAAGAACGCGACCGGGATCGTCGCCGCCGCTTCGAGCGACATCTTCTCCGGCAGCTTCACGGCCTGGCCGCTCTCAACCGTCACATGGGTGGCGAAGGAGGATGCGGCAAAAGCCATCACCGGGTCGCCGACCTTGAGATTGGTCACGCCCGGCCCGACGCGGGCGATACGGCCGGCGCATTCGAGGCCGAGAGTCGGACCGCTGAAGCCGTCCTCGAGCATGTCCTCCGGCAGCAGCGACATGCTCCACATCAGGTCGCGGAAGTTGAGACCGGCGGCCTCGACCTCGATCTCCACCTGGCCGGGGCCCGGCCGCTTCCGGTCGATCGGCTGCCAGCTCACGCGCTGACCGGCGACCGAACGCCGTTCGAGCCTGGCGCCGGTGCGGCGGCCCGTGGACTTAGTCTCGAGCGAGCGCTTCAACCCGTCGACCCGCACCGCGCGGACGCTCTGGTCGCCGAGCTGCAGCTCGGTTTCCTTGGTGCCCGAGGCCAGGAGCTTCTGAATCTCCGCCGCCGCCATGTCGGCGGACAGGCCGGGCGTGACGTCGATCCGGCGCACGTCGAGCTTCGGGAATTCGTTGGCGAGCGTGCGCGAGAACGCCCAGGCCCCGGTCTCGACCGGCCGCACCGACGCGGCGTCGTTCGCCAAGGCACCGGAATACAGGAGCCAGAGCGTCGCCGGCGCATTGCCGATCCGCTCCGCACAAGCCTTGATCTCCAGGCAGCGTTGCGTCAGCGCGGCGACCGTATCGGTCGGATCGGCCGCGAACTCGGGCACCAGCACGATGTGCTCGGGACTGGCCGGCGGGTAGTCCGCCAGGCCGACGATGGTCGAGGTCTGCTGCTTGGCCTTGGCCAAGGCGTCTTGGAGCTTCTCGGCCAGGGCAGAGCTTTTCGCCGAGGCGACGATGAGCGTCGTCGTTGCCTTGGCAGCGGCAACCGGCGGCGCGACGACGCCGGCCCCCTCCGCCGCGCCGCGCGGAGCTTCGGCGGTGACGAGATAAGCGAGATCCGAGCCGCAGCGAACGACCGAGGACTCCGCATGCTCGAAGCCGGCCCTGCCCAGCTGCGTGGACCAGAACTTGAGCGGACGCAGCGGCGAAACCGGAACGTCCGACGGACCGGTCATGAACCAGTTTGGGTCGAGCCCGAACACGATGTCCTTGAACAGGGACGAACGCGGCTCGATCGCGATCAGCAATCCGCCCGGCGCCAGGTGGCCTCGCAATTCGCCGATGCCCAGGGTCGCCGGCAGACGGTGCAGTCCCGAGACGCCGACGATGAGATCGTATTGTCCGAGTTCCTGCGAATGTTCGGCGTCGACGAGGCGAACCTCGCGATGCCGCGACATGGCCAGTTCGGCGCTCTCGTAGCGCCGCCGATCGGGCTCGAAGATCGTGAGCAGGATATCGTGCTGCGAGGCGAGCAGCGACTGCGCCAGATGCCCGAAGCCGACCTGGAGCACGCGTAGCGCGCGGTTCTTCGGCCACAGCCGCTTGTTGTCGGAAATCAGCCGATGCAGCGTGTCGCTCGTCTCGCGCAGCGCGACGCTGGTCGAATTATAAAAATCGAGCGCCGACTTCGGAATGATCGACTCGGGCGCCGTGATTTTGACCTTCGCCGCCACCTGCTTGGCGAAGCCCGACATCGCCGCCGCCAGCAGCGCCTCGGCCGCGCGCGACTGCTGCTCGGTCGCCAATGCCTTGACCACCCAGGTCGAACTCGGCAGCGACCAGTCGCTGACCAGCGTCCAGCCGGACTTTTCCTGCTTGGCCAGATCGGCGGCCTCCAGCCGGATCAGAATGTTGACGAGCCAGTTGCGCATGCTTTCCGGGATGCGCCCGCCGGCGATGAGCGCGTCGACATCGACGTGGCCGCCGTCGGCGAAGCCCGAGGCGATCTCGTAAGCCGCCGCCGTCGCCCAGCCTTCGATCAGCATTTCGGGCTCGGTCGACGATGCTTGTTCGCCGATCAGAATGCCCTGCGTGCCGGCTCCGGCCATGATCTCCTTGGCAGTCGTTCCGACGCCGGTTTGCGCCAGAATGCTGCCGTCGATCGCGCGCGGCAGTTCGACGAAAGCCACCGATTCGACCGCGCTGGCGCGCCGCATCGGGATGGCCTGGCTGCGAACGCCGCGCATGGTCGCGACGATCTCGTCGTTCGGACCGTAGATGTAGCAGTTGCCGACGATCGAACGTTCGGTCTTGCTCGTGAACTCGATGAAGGCGCGCGTCGGGGCCACGTGCGGCCGGTAGAGAGCGACCTCCTCCAGACGCACCGGAATATAAGTCACGCCGCGCTCGATCGCGCGCAGCTCGGGGAACACGGTGAAAAAGCCGTGCGCGCTCGCGTCGAGCCGCATCGGGTCGAGCCCGAACGAGGTTTCCTCGGTCGCCGGCGAGAGCTCGACGGTAATCGTCCCGCCCTCATGGATGGTCGCGTTGCGCACCAACCGGAAGGCCGGCCCATAATGCAGGCCGCTGGCGTCCGCGATCTCGTAGACGGCAGCGCTGTCCAGAACGTGTCCGGCGGTCGGCCGGTCCGGTCCGGAGACCGTATTGGCGGCATTGCCGGTTTGGAACTTGCAGCGGCAATGCAGAAGCCAGGTGACCTGCGACAACCGCGGCCGGCTGAGAATCTCGAGCGTATTGGAGCCCGGCGACACCCGCGTCATGATCTCGCGCGTTTCGCCGCTGGTCAGGTCGAGCGGATTGAGGATTTCGAACTCGCTGACGATGACGGAGTCGGTGTGCAGCCACTGCCGGGCGACATAAAGCGCAATCTCGAGGAAGCCGGTGCCCGGGAAGATGATCTGCTCGCCCAGCTTGTGATCGGCGAGCCTGGGATAAAGCAGGCTGTCGACATGCGCGTGCCAGGTCAGCCCGTCCGCGCTGATGCGCGCACCCGCGAACGGATGGCGTTCGGTTTCGCCGCCGACGGCTTCGACCGTCTGCTTGAAACGGAACGGGGTCTGTTGCCATGGGTAATGCGGCAGCAGGATGCCGGGGCCCGGATCGGGCCCGAAAATCTTGTCGGTATCGATCTTGGCGCCGGACACCATGGCCTTGGCGCGCGCGCGCTCGAACGGATCGCTGTCCTCGTCGGCGCGATCGAGCACGGCCAGCGCAGCAAAGCCGTTCACGACGCCGTGCAAACTGTCGACGACGTGCTTCATCAGTGTCGGGCGCGGCCCGATCTCGACGAAATAGCGGGCGCCGAGTTCGGCCGCCGCGCGTACCGCCGCGATGAACTGCACCGGCTCGCGCACGTTGCGCCACCAGTAGTTTCCGTCCAGCCGCGAGCCCGGCAGGCATGCACCCGTCACCGTCGAGACGAACGGCACGTCGGCGTCGTGCGCCGTGATATCGCGCAGGTCGGCGCGCAGATGCCGCTCGACCGGCGCCATCAGCGCGGTATGGAACGGATAATCGAGATCGAGATCGAGCAAGGCGACACCGCGCTCGGACGCCAGAGCCTTGAAGCGGGCGAGCGCCTCGCTCGGGCCGGCGATCGTCACGGCGCGCGGGCTGTTGATCGCGGCAATCTCCACCCCCGGCACTTCGTCGGCCAGCGGCTGAACGTTTTCCGCGGAGCCGAGAACCGCCGCCATGCGGCCGACCCCGTGAATGAGCTCCTGGTGCGTGCTGCGGAAATGGATGACCTTGATCGCCGTGCGCAGGTCGAGAATGCCCGCGGCCTCCGCCGCCGCCACTTCACCGACGCTGTGCCCGAGCACGGCCGCCGGCCGCAGCCCGCCGGCGCGCAAGGCGGCCGTGCAAGCGGCCTGAATGCCGAAAATGAGCGGTTGCGCGATACTGGTGAGCGGCAGGCGCTCCGCCAGCGTGTCGCTGAACATCGCGTCCTTGAGCGACCAGCCGCCGATCTGCTTGAAGTAGCCGTCGACCTGGTCGAAACGCGCTCGGAAATGCGCGTTGTTGCGATAGGCCGACAGGCCCATGCCGACCCACTGGCTGCCGTTGCCCGAATAGACGAAGGCCACCGGCATGTCGTCGCCGACGACGGTACCGGACGTGAGATTGGGATCGTCGGAGCCCGAAATGAACGCATTGAGCGCCCGCGCGACATCCTGGTTGCGCGTCGACGAGATCACGATCCGGTTCGCCTGCCGCTCGCGCCGGTGAATGATCGCGCTCGCGAGCGTCGCCGTGTCGCCGTCGGACAATTGCGAGACACGCTCGGAATATTCGCGCGCCAGCGCGACCAGCGCGGCGCTGCTATTGGCCGAGAACGTGAAAATCCCCGAGCCGTTCTTCGTGTTCTCGGCCGGCGCCGCCGGCTTGCGGCCGGCCGCGACGACGGCATGGGCGTTGGTGCCGCCGAAACCGAACGAGTTCACACCGGCATATTGATCGGACGAATTCGGCAGCAGCAGCGGCTGCGTGCAGACGCTCAGATTGAGGTCGTCGAATTTGATATGCGGGTTCGGCTCGTCGAAGTGCAGCGAGGCCGGCAGAATGCCGTGGTTGAGCGCGAGCAGCGCCTTGAGCACGCCGGCCAGGCCCGATGCCGGCTCCAAGTGCCCGATATTGGTCTTGATCGAGCCGATCGGCAGCACATCCGTGCGATTGCGGCCGATCGCCCGGCCGATCGCATTGGCTTCGACCGGATCGCCGACCGGCGTTCCGGTGCCGTGCGCCTCGATGAAAGCCAGCCGATCGAAATCGATGTCGTTGCGCGCATAGATGCGACGAAGTAGGGCTTCCTGCGCATCGATGCTGGGCAGCGAGATGCCGTTGGTGCTTCCGTCCGAGTTGACGTCGCTCGCCAGCACCAGACCGCGAATGGGATTCTGCTTGGCCTGGGCATGCGCGGCCTTGCGCAGCACCAGGACCACCGCGCCTTCCGCGCGCACGAAGCCGTCCGCCTTCGCCGAGAAAGCCTGGCAGAGGCCGTTGGGCGACAGCATGTTGGCTTGCGAGAACGCGATGAAGGACGCGGGACTGGCGATCAGATTGCTGCCGCCGACGATCGCGGTGTCGACACGGCCGCTGCGCAGAGCCTCGACCGCCTGATGCAGCGCCACGAGCGACGAAGAGCACGCGGTATCGACCGTGATGCTCGGCCCGTGAAGGCCGTAAACATAGGAGATGCGATTTGCCAAAATGGCGAGCGCGGTACCGGGCGCGAAATGCGCATCGGCCACCGCGTGATCGCCGAAGAAGGCGTGACCGTAATCGGTCTGCGAAGCGCCGACGAAGACGCCAACTTCCGAATTCGCAATCGAGGACGGACGAATGCCGGCGTCCTCGAGCGCTTCCCAGGTCAGCTGCAGCAGGATGCGCTGCTGCGGATCGATCTGAACGGCCTCGCGCGGCGAAATACCGAACACCGCGGGATCGAAGCCCCAGACATCGTCGAGAATGCCGGCCGCCCACGTATAGCTCTTGCCGCGCTCCTGACGGCGTGGATGACCAAAGCGATCGAGCGAAAAACGATCTTCCGGCACGCGCGTGATCGCGCAGCGCTCTTCAAGAAGTAGCGACCACAATTCGTCCACCGAACGGGCGCCGGGCAACCGGCACGCCCACCCCACGATGGCTATGTTATCGCGCAGGTGGTGAACGAACGAACTATTCATCTCCCCGACGCCCCCAAAACCACGAAATTAAGAATGTACTATACTCTGAAAATCGGCCGAGCAACCGATTTGTTTACGTGCTAATTATACGCCTGTGCACGAAAACAAGAATGAATACAAGACGTTGGATAAACGCATAAATGCCTCCTCTGCAAGCCCCTGGTCATGCGAAATCCTCGGACGACGAGCGGCCGAACAGGTTACGAGCACGTTTCATGCCAACCCTTTCCGTCGCGTTAGCGACCTACAATGGAGAGCGCTATATCGCGGCGCAACTTGACAGCATTGGCAGGCAGACGGCCGCTCCGAACGAACTGATCGTCGCCGACGATGGATCGACCGATGGCACGATGAGGCTCGTGCACGATTTTGCCGAAAATGCGTCCTTCCCGGTGCGCATCCTCAAGAACCAGACCCGGCTCGGCTACCGCACGAATTTCATGCAAGCGGCGGCAGCCTGCAGCTCCGATCTCATCGCCTTCTGCGATCAGGACGATATCTGGGCGCCCGACAAGCTCGCCATTATACGGAAAGCGTTCGACGATCCTGCCGTGTTGCTCGCTTACCACAATGCCACACTAATCGACGACGGCGGCGCCGTGCTCGGCCCGACCTTTCGTCAGCGCGCCAGCAAGACCTTTGCTCCACTTTCCATCTATCCCTGGCTGATCATACCCGGAATGGCGCTGGCGATGCGGCGGTCGCTGCTGCGCTTCAATCCGCTCCATACCGGCTCGATCGATCCTTACGCTCCGCACGAGCCGATGCCGCACGATCAATGGTTTCCGTTCTGGGCTTCGGTATTGGGCGACATCGTCTATATACCGGACAGTCTGGTGCAATACCGCCAGCATGGCGCCAACGAATCGGGTTGGCCCGCGCATTACGTTGCCTATGCCGTCGATCACATCCGCAATGCGGAACACTATATTGCCGGCAATGCCATCGGCACCATCAACCGGCTCGATCTGCTCCAGCGCTGCGGCGACCTGCTGCGCGAGGACGAGCGCGCGCGGATCGACCTGGCGGTTCAATATTACCGAGCGCACCGTACGGAAAACGAACAGCGGCTGGCGATCTATCGCAGCAAGACGCTGGGCCGCAGAATTCAGGCCCTCGTCTCGCTCGCCCGCAACGGCGCCTACACCGGCACGCAATCGGCCGCGTGGGGATTCGACGCGCTGCTGCTCGATGCCTTCATCGGCATCCCGTTCAAGCGCCTCGGGCGAACGCGCTGATTATTGCGTCAGCTCTCGTCGTCGCGCGCGGGCGGCACTTCGCAGAAAAGCGCCGGCTCTTTCCAAAATTGCCAACGAAACGTTCGCAGCCCGACCGCATGAGCCAGCCACAAAGGATAGAGCTGCAGATAGGACAGCGTCCGCAGCTTGCCCGGCCGCGCCCGCAACGCGAGCGCCAGATAGCGCAGCGCAAGTAGGAAATTGCGCTGCCGGATGGCGAGGACCGCGAGATAGGCATTGACCGTATAGCTGCGATCGACGAGCACGCTTTGCGGCAGCCACGGCCAGGTCCGCACGATCCATTCCGTGACACCCTCGATGGCTTTTTCCATCGGACGCACGTTGAGCGACGCACTCTGCAGATGAAGCCGGTAGCCCGTCAAATATTCCGGCACGACCGCGAACTCGCACACGCCGGCGAGCGCCGTGTAGAACTTCCAATCCTCGCATAGGGTGAGTTCGGTGTCATAGCCGCCCACCGCGTCGATGTATTTCCGGCGGATCAGCGGCGTGCTGCCGTTGCCTGCGATCCCGCTCACCACGATGTCGCGCAGCACATTGCCAGCGACCGCGCTGTTGTTCCAGGCCGGCAGGATGACGCGATTGCGCTCGTCGATACCGGCGGACCAGCAATAGACCACCCCCACCTCCGGTCCCGACGCATGCATGACCGCAAGCTGGCGCGCGAGCTTGTCCTGCCGCCAGATGTCGTCGGCATCGAGCGGGGCGATGAATTCGCCGCGGCTTTCGGCAATGGCCAGGTTGCGCGCCGCCGAGACGCCGACGTTATGGGTACGGATCAGGCGGACGCGCGGATCCCGCTCGGCGACGGAAGCAACGACCGCCGCGGTCCCGTCGCTCGATCCGTCGTCCACGACGACGACTTCGAGCGCACGATGGGTCTGGTTCAAGACCGATCGCAATGTCTCGCCGATGAAGCGCTCGACATTGTGAGCCGGGATAATGACACTGATGAGATCGTCCGCCCGCACGCGCATCGCCCACGAAAGTCAGATGAAGCCGTGCCGATAGAACATCCTGCGCAACACATCGAACCGGCGGGGCGGCTTACGACGCGCCAGATCGGCCATGATTTCCGCCTGCATAGCTACCGACTCGCCAAGTTCCGCTATGATTTGTCTTGCTTCCTCGAGCGAGTAAAGCTCCCGGTAGACGATATCACGCTTGAAGGCCGGCAGCCCCAGCAATTTCATGAAGGCAAAACCGGCGGCGTGCATTTGGTTGCGGGCCATTACCTCCTTGTGTACCGCGGTCGCGATATCCGCGGGCGCCGGGCTGCCCCCGGCCGCGCGCGGGGCGACGAGCGGCGCCAGCGCCTCCCGCACCGGCTTCCCCAACAGGACCACGCTGTCCCCGAGTTCAGAGGCACTCAAGGTCTGCAGCTTCGACAAGAGAGCGTCCGCCCGGAACAGAATATGCGGCCGGTGACCGGCCTCGACGAGGACCCTGGTCAGTTCGCCCTCGCCCTCGAGGATCGCCCACATCCGCGTGGGGATCGGCAGGTAGCTGTTCCAGAACCGGCGGAACGCCGGATCGTCGAGCACCCCGCGGCCAAATGAAAGCAGGAACGACGCGACGTGATAATGGTGCTCGAACACTTCCGAGACGCCGATGAAATCCTGCGGACCGTCCAATCCGGCCACCAGGTCGTCAATACCGTTCTCCAGGTAATAAAGGCTGTCATTGCCGACAATGAGCCGCTGAAGATCCGGAAATCGTTGCAGAGCGATGTCGATGCCGTCCTTGTAGCCGCCGAAATCGCGGCCGACATTGTTGCGTTCGACGAGCAGGCAGCAGTTGCGCAGCAGCGCGGCCCGGGCGGACGGGTCAAGCTCGCCGTTCGAGACGATGATGACATTATAGGAATGACGGTTGAGCGCCTTGATGAAATTCATCGTGAAGGCCGGCGGCTCGGATCGTGAAAACACGACGAACACGGCGACCTTGTTGGTATCCTTCAGCGAAATGCCCTCGCTGACGTCTCGAATGCGCAGCTGTTCGGAATAGAGCGATGGGGCGCGACGGTGCCATGCCCGTCGCAGAGCCTCGACACCGACCACGAATCCGTACTCCGGCAGGCCGATGACCTCCCCGGCAATATCCAAAGCTTTCATGAGAGCTGTAGCGGCGCGCGATTTCGATTCCATGGATGCCCAAAGGCCGGTCAAACGAAATTTGACATCGAACCGAGGTTGCCAAGGCGGATAATTCGGAACGATGCCCGATTGTACTGCCATCTCGCGGCGCGCCCGTCCACCACCCTGCGACTTCAATTCCGCAAAGGCCAAGCCGGGCACCGATCAAGCGGCCAACGTCAGCGCGACGCCCGAATCGTGCCGCCGCCCAGTGACGTCTCCGAATGCGTCGCTCGGGCGAACCTGGTCATGATGATGAAATATTGCCTGACGCATCGCCGGCAAACGCACCGGCGGCAATAGCGATCCCCAGCACCAAACTGTCGAGAGCCGCAGTCACGCCGCTCCGATCGCCATCGGCTATGACGACACCCATCCGATCGCGCGGACCGGCCGCAAGGTCGACGAACTTGCGACGTCGGCGCAAGGAGACCTCGATGCGAAACTTGTCGGCAATTCTGTCGCAGACATTGTCTAGCGATCATACTGGTCTTGCCGGATCAGTTCGGCCGGTGCTTGCTACTCATCGAAGGTTACATCTATAGTCGCCCGACAGAGGCAGAGTGGGATCGGTGTCAGTACGATGAACGTCATTAAGACCGAACTTTCCGGCGTCTTGATCATAGAACCGAAGCGATTTTCCGACGAACGCGGCTTTTTCGTTGAAACTTTTCAGGCGGACCGCTATCGCGAAGCCGGACTTCCGTTTCCATTCGTTCAAGACAATTGGTCACACTCCGAGCCCGGCGTTCTCCGCGGCCTCCACCTTCAAAATCCCAATGCCCAAGGCAAGCTGGTGAGCGTGCTGCGCGGCACGGTCCTCGACGTGGCAGTGGATGTTCGCGTCGGCAGTCCGACTTTCGGTCGCCACGTCGCGGTCGAGCTGTCGGGTGAAAACGGCCGGCAATTCTTTGTGCCGCGCGGTTTCGCGCATGGCTATGCGGTGTTGTCCGGCCCCGCGGACTTCTTCTACAAATGCGATAATTACTATTCCAAGGCGGACGAACTCGTCGTTCGCTGGAACGATCCGGCGCTATCGATCGATTGGCGCTTGCCCGAACCTTTGCTTCACCCGCGCGATGCGGCGGCCCCCCTGCTCGCGGACGTGCGCGGCTTGCCAAAATTCGAGGGATAGCCCGTGCGAATTCTCGTCACCGGCGTCACCGGGCAGGTCGGATCGGCCGTCGCAGCCCGTTTCGCCGAGTTCGCCACGGTCATCTCCGCCGATCGTAGCAGGCTCGATCTGTCGAGGCCGGAGCAACTCGCGGACCAACTCGAATCTCTCGCTCCCGATGTCATCGTCAACCCGGCCGCGTACACGGCCGTCGATCGAGCCGAGTCCGAACAGGACCTCGCCTACCGGGTCAATGCGACCAGCCCCGGCGTGATGGCGCGCTGGGCCGCCGCCCGCGGCGTTCCCTTCATTCATTTTTCGACGGACTACGTTTTCAACGGCTCCGGCGAGCGCCCCTGGCGCGAAGACGACGCGGTCGGACCGCTTAACGTCTATGGCGCCAGCAAGCTCGGTGGCGAACAAGCGGTGCAATCGGCCGGCGGCCCTCACCTGATCATTCGTACGTCGTGGGTCTACTCGGCCAATGGTGCCAATTTTCTTCGCACGATGGCCCGGCTCATGCGCGAGCGCGAAGAGCTGACGATTGTCGCCGATCAATACGGGGCGCCGACCACGGCGGCGTATATCGCGGAGTCGCTGACGCACATCCTGCGAAACAATTCGACCAACCTTCCCGCGGCATTGGCGGCATCGGGAGGCCGGCTGCACCTTGCCGCGGGAGGAGTGACCACTTGGCACGGGTTCGCCGAGCAGATTCGACGCGGTCTGGGACAGCGGCACGTTCGGGTCGTCACACAGCAGATTCGTCCGATTCCGAGCTCGCAGTTCAAATCGGCTGCGACCCGTCCGCTCAATTCGCGTCTCGACCTGTCGCGTTTGGTCAGTGCATTCGGGATTCAGCCCAAGCCTTGGAACGAGTTGCTCGCCGCGGAATTGGACCAGCTGGCCAATGATTAGGCCGCGGTGGCGCCCGCGAGTGTTGCAATGCTGCAACCATCGTCGGCGATTCGACTGCAAACAACGCGCGAAACAATCGGCGATCTCATCCGAGAGCATCTGTTCGGATCTGATATTTGCCAGCACCGGACCGTGATTTGAGCGGCCAAAACGGCCTCCGACCGCCCTCCGACCGATTAAATTATTGAAATAATAGACTTTTTTATCGCAATCAGCGGGCCCGCCGGGACTCGTAGCCGTCGCCGCCGACAGCGGTGGCGTTAGCCATTGGAAATTCAGGACAATACTGGCCCCTTCGGTCCATCCACACCGATAGCGCCCCGATCGAGTAACTCGTTGCTGACCGGGACCGCATCGCATACAAATGCGCCGATGGGTCCGGGGGAAGGCTGGCAAATTCTCGAACCGACTGGATGCCGTGACGGCTGAGCGAGGGGTGCTTATCTTGTCTGTTGTCCGTTGGTTCAAGGAAAGTGCGGCCGCACGCCGCTCTCGGAGCGTTTTGTTCGTGGCGTCGCTCGCCGTATTGGCCGGCTGCGCATTGCCCGCCTCCGCGCCCACCAGCGTCGAACTGACGAAGTCGAACGGCGACGCCGATTTCAATTACACGCTCGTGAATATCGACGCGCGTATCGTCGCGCTGCTCAATCGCTTTCACCCGACGTTCGGCGCGCAATTCAAAAGCGCGCGCTATGCCGCAAATAACGCACTGCATGCCGGCGATGCGGTCGCCATCACGGTCTACGAAACCGGCGGGCAAACCCTGTTTCCGCCGCCGGCGGTCGTCCCCGGCGCGGCGGCTTCGGCGCCGCTTGGCGCAGTCGCCACGGGAGCGAGCAATATTCCGCCGCAGGTCGTGGAAGCCGACGGCACGATCTTCGTGCCCTTCGTCGGCCGCGTGAAAATCGCGGGCCTGACCCCCGGCCAGGCCGGCACGCTGATCGAGAAGGACCTGCAAGGGAAAGCGGTGTCGCCGCAGGTCCTGGTGTCGCTCGTCAACAATATCGGCAATGCCGCGACCGTCAGCGGCGAAGTCAATTCGCCGAAATCCGTGCCGCTGAGCTCGCGCGGCGAACGGCTGCTCGACGTGATCGCGGCGGCGGGCGGCGCGAAATATCCGGCCTATGAGACCTACGTCCAGGTGGTGCGCAAGGGCCAAACCGGAAAGGTCCTGCTGCAACAGATCGTCAACGACCCGACGGAAAACATCGTCGTGCGGCCGCGCGATCAGATCTACCTGACCCGCAATCCGCGCACCTTCGCGGTGCTCGGCGCCACCCAGAAGGTCGACCTTTATCCTTTCGCGTATCAGAAGGTTTCGCTGGCCGATGCCATCGCCCAGGCGGGCGGGCCGATCGACAGCGTCGGCAATCCGAGCGGCATTTACCTGTTCCGGTTTGAGCCTTGGGTGATCGCCAAGGATCTCATGGACCCGCAATACGTGGCTTCCGTCGGAAGCAATCCTCCGGAATTTTCGCCGATCCTGTACCATATCGACATGCGCGACGCGCAGGGTTACTTCCTGTCGCAAGCGGTCCAGATGCGCGACAAGGACGTCGTGCTGATTACGAACGCCGAATCCGTCCAGCTGCAGAAGCTGCTGACCGTAGTCCGCGGGTTCACGGGCATCGCCTACGATCTGAAGCGGCAGTATAACTAGCGCGATCGACAATCCGCGCCCTTTGCGGACGAATCGGTCGGTGACGTGCCGAAGCTCGGCGACAAGGCCTCGGCGAAGCGGTCGCCGGCCTTCTCAGCACCGAGTCGCGGATTCGACAGCCCTTCCGGAAGAACCGCGAGCGGCGACGAGAACCGGTCAACCAAGCCGCCCTTGCTCCCGGGGATGGCTCCTGCCCCGACCGCCGTCCGAGCCTCCCCGAATCGCCCGCTGGACAACCGTCGTCGCCCGACCGCTCCGGCAAGCCGGCATGGGCCGCGCCAAAATCCGCATTGCTTGGCTGCCCCCGTCAAAAATTAGGCTGAATTC
>Ga0182748_1002271_pt1 | contig 17603 bp, 18 predicted proteins | sample eDN3rd37CKraftOP_FD_128877 | JGI IMG/M metagenome (GOLD analysis project Ga0182748, IMG submission 128877) | Enriched Organic Plus compost microbial communities from Emeryville, California, USA - eDNA 3rd pass 37_C Kraft OP (version 2) (version 2) ...
CCCCGCCTGTCAAGAAAAGTGATCGTGCCCTGCGGTTTTTCAGCAGGGCCGCGGGATTTGACCGAGCAGCTTGCGCCGCGATGAAAAACGCTAAAGCGCCACGAATGCTCTTCGTGGGCTCCATACGACAGGAGAAACGCGATGAGCCATGTTCTCAATCGCAATCCGTTCCACCACCGCCGTCTTGGTGCCGATCATCTTGGCGCCGATCACCCGTGTTGTCGCTGAATGCATTTGCACAGCTCATCGCACAACCGATCACGGGAGATCATCATGTTCCATGCCTATGTTATTGAGGTCGCGGGCAGCGCCGCCGGCATTATCGTCAAGGATGGCGCCCGCTTCACCTTCTGCGCATCCGATTCAAAATTCAGCGCACTGGACGGGCGGAATTTTCACAATGCGCGGGACGCCGAAGCTGCGGCTCACCGCCATATCGCCGGAACCCGCGGCAGGCCTGCGCGGCCCCCGCTCAGCGAACGCATGTTCGGTGCGCGCTGACCCCATTCATCCCCTCGACGCATTCATCAGGAGACATCATGCGTAAATTCCTGCTCGCGGCCGTCGCCGCTTCTCTAATCGCCGGTCCCGCTCTCGCCCAGGACAAAGGACCGGACACGATCCTCAACGTGTCCTATGACATCTCGCGCGAATTGTTCGCTGCAATCAATCAGGCCTTCATCAAGAGCTGGAAGGCGAAGACCGAGCAGAATCTGACCATCAACCAGTCCCATGCCGGCTCATCGCGCCAGGCACGCGCCGTTCTCGAAGGGCTGGAGGCGGATGTGGTGACCTTCAACCAGGTCACGGACGTGCAGATCCTGCACGACCGCGGCAAGCTGATCCCGGCCGACTGGCAGAAGCGCCTGCCGAACGATTCGTCCCCGTACTACTCCCTGCCGGCGTTCCTCGTGCGCGCCGGAAACCCGAAGAACATCAAGGACTGGGACGATCTCGTTCGCCCCGACGTCAAGATCGTGTTCCCGAATCCGAAGACCTCCGGCAACGCACGCTATACCTATCTTGCGGCCTATGCCTTCGCGAAGGAGAAGTATGGCAGCGACGAAAAGGCCGAAGAGTTCATCAAGAAGCTGTTCGCGAATGTCCCCGTTTTCGATACCGGGGGACGCGGTGCGACCACGACCTTCGTCGAGCGTGAAGTCGGTGATGCGCTCATCACCTTCGAAGCGGAGACCAACGGCATCCGCGACCAGTTCGCGGCCAAGAAATTCGAGGTCGTCGTCCCCTCGCTCAGCCTGCTGGCCGAATTCCCGGTCACGGTCGTCGACCGCGTCGTCGACAAGCGCGGATCGCGGAAAGTCGCAACCGCCTATCTGGAATTCCTGTACTCGCAGGAGGGCCAGGAGATTCTCGCGAAGCTCCACAACCGCGTTCACCATCCCGAAGTCGTGAAGAAGTACCAAGCCAACTTCCCCAAGGTGCGCCTCGTGAAGGTGGAGGACACCTTCGGCAGCTGGGACAAGGTCAATAAGGAGCATCTCGCCTCGGGCGGAAAGCTGGATCGCCTGTTCGGCTCCCGCTAAGGTTGTAACCAACCCGCGCAAGGCCGCACGCGCATGCCGCGTGCGGCCTTGCTGCTGTTCTGAGACTCCTCTCTTGCGCCGTCGCACCATCCCCGGATTTGGCCTGTCCCTCGGAACGACAATCCTGTACCTCGGGATCGTCGTTCTGCTGCCGGTCGCTGCGCTCCTCCTAAAGGCGGCCGAAGTGGGCCCCGCGCAATTTGCCGCCATCATCGGAAGTCCACGGACGCTGAATGCGATCCGGTTGACGGTACTGACCGCACTCGGGGCAACACTGTTCAATGCCGCCTATGGGCTCGCGCTGGCCTGGGTGTTGGCACGCTACGACTTTCCGGGAAAGCGCCTGCTTGACGCACTGGTGGACGTTCCGTTCGCGCTGCCAACCGCCGTCGCGGGGCTCGCGCTGACCGCGCTGTTTGCCAAGAACGGATGGTTCGGCCGGCCGCTCGCGGATATGGGCATCGCCGTTGCCTATACGCCGCTCGGCATCATGCTGGCGATGGCCTTTACCTCGGTGCCATTCGTCGTCCGCACGGTCCAGCCGGTGATCGAGGATCTCGGCACCGACATCGAGGAAGCCGCCGGCACTCTCGGCGCGAGTGAATGGCGCATCCTGCGGTCCATCATTTTCCCGGCGATCTTTCCGGCCTTCCTGACCGGCTGTTCGCTGGCTTTTTCCCGCAGCCTCGGTGAATTCGGCGCCATCATCTTCATTGCGGGCAACCAGCCGAACTACACCGAGATCATCGCGCTGCTCGCCTTCATCCGGTTGGAGGAATTCGACTATCCCGCCGCGGCCGCGATCGCGGCCACGATGATGATGATCGCCTTTGCCATGCTGCTCATCACCAACGCGATCCAGTCATGGCATCTGCGTTATGCCGACCGTGGAGACTGACGGCATGGCCGACACCGCGCTGCGCACAAGGGTTGGGACATTCAAGGTGGGCGGGGCGCCCGCCGTGCGGCGCACGCTGCTCGCGGCGGTCTGGGTGATGACCCTCCTTTTCATCGTGGCACCTCTGGTCACGATCATCGCCCTTGCCTTCGCAAAGGGCGTTGCGGGTTATATCCAGAATCTGGTCGAGCCCGCGACGATGCACGCGATCTTCCTCACGGTGCTGACCGCTCTGGTGGTCGTTCCGATCAACACCGCCTTTGGTCTGACCGCAGCCTGGGCGGTGACCAAGTTCCGGTTTCCGGGGCGCGATCTTCTCGTGACGTTGATTGACCTTCCCTACTCGATATCGCCGATCGTAGCCGGCGTCGCCCTGCTCCTGGTCTATGGCGCACAGGGTCTCTTCGGACCGTTTCTGGCTGATCACGGCATCAAGATCATGTTTGCTCTACCGGCGATCTTTCTCGCCAGCCTGTTTGTGACCGCGCCCTTCGTCGCGCGCGAAGTGATCCCGCTGATGCAGACTCAAGGGACGGACGAGGAAGAGGCGGCGCTGTCGCTCGGAGCCTCGGGGTGGAAAACCTTCATGTATGTCACGCTGCCCAGCGTGCGCTGGTCCGTGATTTATGGTGCGATCCTGTGCAATGCGCGCGTGATGGGGGAATTCGGCGCGGTCTCCGTGGTATCAGGGAACATCCGCGGCGTCACCAATACGCTGCCACTGCAAGTCGAGCTGCTCTACCACGACTATAACGTCACCGGCGCATTCGCGGCGGCATCGGTGCTGACGCTCGTGGCGCTCCTGACGATCCTCGCGCGGTTCATCTTCGAGCAACGGGGCGCGCCCGTCGGCCCGGCGCGCCACTGAAGGCGATTTGTCGTCGTCGATCGCGGGACGCCTACGGTCAGGTCAGCATCAGACATCCGACAAGCCAGACCGCTTTCTGCTGTCTCGCTCGCTCAGCCCCGCGCGTGTGGAGCACAGCGACATCATAGTTTCGATCTGGAAGGCAATCCGGCGGGCGACGATAGCCGGCCCTCCTATGCCGAACGTTACATCCATGCCGTCATTTACGCCGCTCGGCCCGACATACGGTCGGTCGCTCCTGGTCACCGCAAGCCGATTCATTCACAGTCACAAACACACCGCACCATCGGACCGGACGACAATCATCCAACGATACTGCCCACCGGTTATTGACAGAGTAGTCAATTTTTTGTCTCATACGTCAAATCGAAGAGAGAGCCCGGCGGCAACAAGCCGGGAGAGCGGAGTTGCTGACGGGACAACGCGCTGTGCGTGGGTGCCCGGCCGCGCTCCTTCGCGTAACAGGGAGAACCAGCAATGACAAAGCGGTTTGTCATTCCCGGCGTCACGTATCGTTCGGAGGCCGAGAAGCAGCGCCATCTCGCAAGCGGAGCCTGGCTGCCCATGACGGCGGGCGACTCCATGCGCGAAGCGGCGGCGGCACGACCGCAAAAGTCTGCTGTCATCGCGGAGGACGGCATCTATACCTTCGAGGAGCTGGACCGGCTGTCTGAATCGCTCGCGGCCGGGCTAATCGAGGCAGGGCTCCGCCCCGGCGACCGCGCCGTCTTCCAGATCGGCTCGGTGAAGGAGATCTTTGTCGCGCTCTACGGCTGCTTCAAGGCCGGCATCGTGCCGTTGTGCACGCTCCCGCAATATCGCGAGATCGAGATCAAGTCGCTCGGCGAGCGCGCGGGCGCCGTCGCCTATTTCGTGCAGGGCGACGTGTCGTCGAGCTTCGACCAGATCGGCTTCGCGCGGCGTATGATGGCGGCAATGCCGAACATCAAGCACCTGGTCGTCACCCGCGGCGAGGCCGGAAACGGCCTGTCGCTGGAAGCGCTCGCCAACAAATACGACACCAGGACCGCGCGCGAGATCGTGCGCCCACACGAGCCGACGCCGGACGACGTCATCATGTTCCAGCTCTCGGGCGGCTCGACCGGCCTGCCGAAAATCATCCCGCGGTTTCATTCGGAATATCTCGGCTCGGCACTCGCGCTCGCCAAGGCCTATGAACTCGACGAAAACGACGTCGCCATGTGGGCGCTGCCGCTGATCCACAATGCCGGCATGCTGTTCACGGTGATCCCGACCACCGTGATGCGGCGGACCAATGTGATCCGCAACAGCTTCGACGTGGAGAAATTCCTCGCCGCAATCCCCGCACACCGCGTGACCTTCACCGGCAGCATCGGACCCGTCGCGCCGCGTGTCATGGAACATCCGCGCATCTCCGATTACGACCTGTCTTCGCTGCGCCAATTCTTCACACTGTCGCGCGCCGACGGCCTCGAAGCGCATACCGGCATTGTTTCCGGCAACATGTTCGGCATCACCGAAGGATTGCTGATGGCCTCGGCCCCCAGCGATCCGGTCGAGGCGCGGCACAAGGGATGCGGGCGGCCGGTCCGCGCCGACGACGAAGTCAGACTGCTGAAGCCCGGCACGGAGGAAGAGGTTGCGTTCGGCGAAGTCGGCGAGCTCGCCTTCCGTGGCCCGAACACCCTCACCGGCTACTACAACGATCCGAAGGCCAACGAGGCCGCCTTCACCTCCGACGGATTCTTCCGCACCGGCGACCTCTTGCGCGCCTTCAAGGTCAACGGACATGTCAACTATTGCTTCGAGGGACGCATCAAGGACAACATTAACCGCGGCGGCGAAAAGATCGGCGCGGAAGAGCTGGAAAACCTGATCGCCGGGCACCCCGACGTGCTGGACGCGCGCGTGGTTGCGATGCCCGACAAGATCTACGGCGAGAAGGTCTGCGCCTATGTGGTGCCGAAGCCCGGACATAGCGCCCCGAGCGTGAAGTCACTGGGCGAATTCCTGCTCAAGGCGGGGCTTGCCAAATACAAGCTGCCCGAGCGCGTCGAGTCCATCGCCGCCTTCCCGGTCACGCGGGTCGGCAAGGTGGACAAGGCGGCGATGCGCGCGGACATCGCAAAGAAGCTCGCAGACGAGGAAGCCGCGGCCGCCGCCATGTTGCCGGAGGTGAAGCAAGCATGAGCCTGTCGCTCAAGATCGCGGTTGTCGGGGGCGGGCCGGCCGGCCTGTTATTCGCGAAGCTGGTGGCGCGGGAAAATCCCGGTTGCCGGATCGATGTGTTCGAGCAGAATCCCTCCGACGCCACCTATGGCTTCGGGATCGTGCTGGCCGATGTCGTGCTGGACTTCCTGACGGGTGTCGATGCCGACTTGCATGCCGACCTCACCGGAGCCGCCGAGCGGCAGGACGCCATCACGATCTATCACCAGCGACAGGCGATTCCGATCCGCGGCAATGTCTTCCTCGGCATTCCGCGCGTGCGGCTTCTCAACATCATGCAGACGCATGCGGCCTCCAAAGGCGTCAACATCGAGTACTCGAAGCGCATCGAGCACCTGGACGCGCTCAAAGGTTACGACCTGATCGTCGGCGCCGACGGCGTAAACAGTGCCGTCCGCAACGCGCTGCAGCACGAATTCCAGGCCGTGGTCGAACCGCGCCTCAACAAATGGGCCTGGTACGGCACGTGCCACAGGTTCGATTCCGTCGAGCTGATCTTCGAGCAGACCCCCTACGGCATCTTCATCGCGCACAGCTACCGCTACGCGGCCGATGCCGGCACCTTCGTGATCGAATGCCATCCCGACACTTGGAAGCGGGCCGGTCTCGACACCAAGAGCGACGAGGAAAGCCGCAGATTCTGCGGCGAGATCTTCGCGCGCTATCTCGGCGGCGACGAACTGATCTCGAACCGCTCGCTCTGGTTCAATCCCAGCTTCGTGACCTCCAAGCGTTGGTATGCCGGCAATGTGGTGCTGATTGGCGACGCGCTGAAGACGGTGCACCCTTCCATCGGTTCGGGCACACGCATGGCCTTCGAGGATGCGGTCGCGCTCGCAAGGGCGGTCAACGGAGGCGGCGGCGATGTCGCGGCGAGCCTTGCCGAATTCGAGCGCTCACGGCGGCCGACCGCGGACGGCTTCCAGGACGCGGCGATGCGATCGATCCTCTGGTACGAGACCGCTGATACCCGCATGCACCTGACGCCGCTGGAATTCGCCTACAACTTCATGATGCGCACCGGCAAGGTAAACCGCGAACGCCTGCGCAAGATCGATCCCGACTTCCTCGCCGCCTACGAGGCGGAAGCCGCCGGCAAGGAGATGGCCGAGCAGGCTTAAGTCGCAGCCTCCGGTCGAAGATTTTCAAGCCTTCGGTCGAAGTTCAAGTTGTGTGCTGACGGTAATGTTCGAGTTTCTGCCGCAACACGTCCGGGATCGTAATGGATTTCCGCTCCGTACGCGACAGCGTGATCGGCGTGACCTGCGCGACGAAGAGGTCGCGCGCCGGATCGGTGATGCTGCGGCCGGTGATGACGACGTCGAAGGTGCGCGTGCGGATATCGGTCACGATGCAGGTCATGTCGAACACCTGCTCGACCTCCAGCATGTTTCGGAATTCGAACGACAGCGCCTTGATCGGGGAATCGAAGCCTGTGCGCTTCATGAAGCCGAACATCGGTTCGCCGAGCAGCGTCGAGATGAACCATTGATAGGCGGACAGCGCGAATTCCGAAAAATTCGGCGTATAGACCACGCCCGCCGGATCGCATTCACCAAATTTGACGCGCCGCCGCACAACGACCGGCAGAGTCGAAATCACTTTTTCCGAGAAGTCCAATCCAACCTCCGCCCGTGGAAATCGAGCGTCGATAACAGGCCGGAGCTGCCGAACCCATCGACAATCTGAACTTTAGACTGTATCGTCAATTCTTCAACGATAAAGACAAATTCGGGAACGCAAGGAGGACGCCATGACATCCCGACTTTCACTGCTCGCCGGAATGACGTTGGCGGCGTTGCTGCCGCTCTCCGCACAGGCCCAGTCTCAGGATCCGGTGCGCCTCGGCTTTCTGTCGTCGATGAGCGGGACGTTCGGCGTGCTCGGAGCCGAGCAGAAGCGTGGCATGGATCTGGCGCTCGAGCATCTCGGCAACAAGCTCGGCGGCCGCCCGGTGAAGCTGATCGAGGTGGACGATAAGTCGAGCCCGGTCGAAGCCGCCGACCTCGCCAACAAGCTGGTCGAGCGCGAGAAGGTGCAGGTGGTGACCGGCCTCGTGGTATCGAACTCGATGCTGGCCGCAATCGATCCGCTGCTCAAGAACAACGTGTTCGTGGTCGGCGCCAACGCCGGCCCCTCGCAGCTCGCCGGCGAGAAGTGTCACCAGAACATGTTCGTGGTCGCCTTCGCCAACGAGCAATGGGGCACCGGCCTCGCCGACTACCTGAACCGCACCGGCGTGAAGCGCATGATGTTCCTCGGCATGGATTATCAGGCTGGCTGGGACCACGCGAAGTCGGTAGCCAGGAACTTCAAGGGCGAAAACCTCGGCGAAATCTACACCCCGCTTAGCCAGATGGACTTCTCCTCGGTGCTGACGCAGGTGCGCGCGAAGAAGCCGGACGCCATCTACGCCTTCTATGTCGGCGGCGCCGCGGTGCCCTTCATGAAGCAGTGGAAGCAGTCCGGTCTCGGCCAGAGCGTGAAGCTCTATTCGATGGGCGCGATCGCCGATTCCATGCTGCTGCCGGCGATGGGCGATGCGGCACTCGACCTTGAGACCGCCTATAGCTGGAATCCCGAGATGAAGACGCCGGGCAACCAGCGCTTCGTGGAAGACTTCCGCAAGAAGCACGGCCGCAACCCGACGCAGTTCGCGATGTTCCAGTATGACGCGATCATGCTGCTCGACGCCGCGGTGAAGGAAGCCGATCCCGCCGACGCCGACAAGTTCCGCGCGGCGCTGAAGAAGGCGAACTTCAAGTCGCTGCGCGGCAATTTCAAGTTCAACAACAACAACTTCCCGATCCAGGACATCATCCTGCAGCGCGTGGAAAAGACCCCGGACGGCAAGTTCGACGTCAAGTTCGTTGACATCATCAAGAAGGACGTGGAGGACCCGCACCACCGCTCCTGCCCGCTCAAGAGCTGATCGCCACGCGCTGACAGAAACCCGCAGCCATGTCGATCGCCTTCCTCGCGGAGCAGTCGTTCAACGCTCTGCAGCTTGGACTGATGCTGTTTCTGATGGCGGTCGGCGTGACACTGGCCTTCGGAACCATGCGCCTGATCAATCTGGCGCATGGTTCCTTCTTCATGCTCGCCGCCTATTTCTACGCCTGGGTCATCGCGCAGACCGATAGCGGCATTATCTCCTTCATCGGCGCGCTCGCGGGCCTCGCCGTGCTCGCCGTGCTGATCGAGCGCATCATCATCCGCCCGCTCTATCTGCGAGACCATCTTGAACAGGTGCTCGCGACCTTCGGCCTGATCCTCGTATTCAACGATCTCGTCATGATGGTCTGGGGGCGCGATCCAGTTTACGTGCCGCTGCCGGATATCCTGTCCGGCCATGTGATGCTGGGCGACATCGCCTATCCGGCCTATCGCCTCGTCATCACCGCGGTCGCCATCATCATCGGCATCGCGATCTGGTATCTGATCACCCGCACCCGCACCGGCGGTCTGATCCGCGCCAGCGCCGACAACCGCGCTGTGGTGCAGGCGCTGGGCGCGAACGTCGATCGTCTCGGCGGCGCCGTCTTCGCCCTCGTTGCCGTGCTGGCCGGCATCGCCGGCATCATGACCGCCCCGCTGATCGCAGTGACCTCCGGCATGGGCGATTCCGTCCTGATCCAGTCGCTTGTGGTCGTCATCATCGGAGGCCTCGGCTCGATTTCCGGCGCACTGGTGGGCGCCCTGCTGGTCGCCTTCGTCGATGTGTTCGGCCGCACCTACCTGCCGTTCCTGCTCGGCAACACCACCGGTTTCGCGCTCGCCAACATGGCGATCTATCTGTTGATGGCAGCGACGCTGGTCTGGCGCCCCTTCGGCATTTTCGGGAAGCCGCGATGAGCCCGTCCTTCCTCCCGCTCCGCATCGTCATCGTGTGCTGCGTAGCGCTTGCAATCGCGGCGCTCGCAGCCTTTGGCGACCAGACGGTTCTGCGCTTTGCGAGTCGCGTCGCCATCATGGGTCTCGCAGCCGTCGCGGTCGATGTCGTTCTCGGCTATGCCGGCCTTGTCAGCCTCGGACACGCCGCCTTCTTCGGCCTCGGCGCCTATGTCACCGGCGCGCTCGCGCTGCTGGGCTACCACGAGGGGCTGGTCGTCTGGCCGGTCGCCATCGGCACGGCGACCCTTGCGGCGCTCATCATCGGCGCGCTCGCGCTTCGCACCACCGGCGTGTACTTCATCATGATCACGCTGGCCTTCGCGCAGATGTTCTACTACGGCGCCAATGCAGTGCCGGGGCTCGGCGGCGCCGACGGCTTCCGGCTTCCGGCCCGCTCCACCCTCGCCGGATTCTCCCTCGACAATCCCCGCACCTTCTTCCTCCTGTGCGCCTTCGTCCTGATCGCGGTGCTGCTGTTCGCGCGCAGGGCATCCTTCGCCTCTTTCGGCTATTCGCTGCAGGCGGCGCGCGATGACGCAGTCCGCTCCGCGGCGTCGGGGATCAGGAACTACTGGCTGCGCCTTGCGGCCTTCACGATTTCCGGCGCGATCGCCGGCCTCGCCGGCGTGCTCTCGGCGAACCTGACGCTCTATATCGCGCCCTCCTCGGTGCTGAGCTGGCACCTTTCGGCTGAACTCCTCGTGATGGTCATTCTCGGCATGGCCGGCACGCTGTACGGCGCGATCGTGGGCGCCGCCATCTTCCTTGCGCTGGTCGAGATCATTTCGCACTACACCGACTTCTGGGCGATGTATGTCGGCATCGCGGTGATCGCGCGGGTGCTGCTGCTCCGCGACGGCCTCCTGGTCACGCTGCGCAAGCTGGTGACGCCGTGACCGCGCCGCTTCTCACCATCCGTGGCGTCTGCAAGCGGCTTGGCGGCCTGCTGGTCAGCGACGACATTTCGATCGATGTGATGTCGGGCGAAATGCACGCCGTCATCGGTCCGAACGGCGCGGGCAAGACCACCCTGCTCAACCAGATCGGGGGGCAGTTAATCCCGAATGCCGGCGTTATCACCTTCGATGGCACCGACATCACCGCGCTGCCGGTGCAGGACCGCGCACGGCTCGGCATCGGCCGCACCTTCCAGGTGCCGAAGATCTTCGCGAGCTTCGCCGCGCTGGACAATCCGGCGATCGGCATTCTCGGCCGCAAGGGGCATACCTTCGGTTTATGGCGGACAGTGCGCAAACTCCCTGACTGTGAAGCGGAGGCAAACGCCGCGCTCGCCGCGGTCGGCATCTCCGACAAGGCGCTGGCGCAGACCGACCTTTTGTCCCACGGCGATCGGCGGCTCGTGGAGATCGCGACCGCCCTCGCCGGCAAGCCGCGCCTTCTCCTGCTGGACGAGCCGATGGCCGGGCTTGGCCGCGACGAGTCGCTTCGCATGTCGGCGCTGCTCAAGACGCTAAAGGGCGAAGCCGCCATCGTCATGGTCGAGCACGACATGGACGCGGTATTCTCCCTCGCCGACACCGTTACAGTGCTGGCGCACGGAAAGGTGATCGCCTCCGGCCGGCCGGAGGACATCCGCAACAGTCCGCAGGTGCGCACCTCCTATCTCGGAGCCGACGACGATGTCTGAGCCGCTCCTTGACGTGAAATCCCTCGCCGGTGGCTACGGCGCCATCGACGTGCTGTTCGATATCGACCTGCGCATCGAGCAGGGACAGGTCGTCGCCCTGTGCGGCCGCAATGGCATGGGCAAGACCTCGACCATCCGCGCGATCACGGGCGCGCTCACCCATCGCGGCGGCACCATCCACTTCGACGGCCGGTCGCTGGTCGGCATGCCCCCGCACCTGATCGCGCGACTCGGCATAGGACTTGTCCCAGAAGGGCGCCAGCTGTTTCCGAGCCTGTCGATCCGGGAAAATCTCGAGGTGCTGGCGCGTGGCGCCGCCGGCGGCTGGACCGTGCAGAAGGTGACCGAACTGTTTCCCCAGCTCGGCACAATGCTGGACCGCCCGGCCTGGCGGACCTCGGGTGGCGAGCAGCAGATGATCGCAATTTCGCGGGCGCTGATGACCAATCCCAAGCTGCTGATCCTCGACGAGGCGACCGAAGGCCTTGCGCCGCTGGTGCGCAGCCAGATCTGGCAGACCTTGCACCGCCTTAAAACCGAAGGCCTGGCCCTGCTTGTTGTCGACAAGAATCTTCGCGCCCTCAGCCGAATCGCAGACTTCTGCTACGTACTGGAGCGTGGCCGGACCTCATGGAGAGGCACCGGGGAGCAGCTTGCGGCGGAACGGGAAAACGTCGAACGTATGCTGACTGTTTGACCGGACAAACGACATGCCCCCAGCGCCGCGCAAGAAGCCTTCCACAAAGACCGTTTCGGTCAAGGGCGCGCGCGACGGACAGGAGCCGAGCCGCAAGTCGGGTGTCCGCAAGGATGTCCTGTCCTCCGAAGTGCTGGACCGGGCCGTCGGCCTGTTCGCACAACGCGGCTTTGCCGGCACCAGCCTGAAGGATGTGGCCGACGCGGTCGGCCTCAGCCGCTCGGCGATCTACTATTATTTTCCGAGCAAGGATGCGCTGCTCGAGGAACTGCTCACCGGCGTCACGGTGTCGGCCGCACGCATCCTCGACAGCGTCGAAAAGCGTACCGACCTGACGCCGATTCAAAAGCTCGGCGCCGCCGCCCGCGATCTCGTCATGTGGGTCACCGAGCGACGGCTGCATTTCATCGCCATCGACCGCAGCGAAAATGAACTGCCGCCGCCGATCCTTACCCGCCACAAGGAGGCCAAGCGGCGTGTCCTGGGCAGCATGATGCGACTGATCGACGACGCCGTCGCGAGTGGCGAAGCCCGCGCAGTGGACAGCCGGGTCACGGCTTTTGCCATCATCGGCATGTGCAACTGGACGGCCTGGTGGTTCGTGCCGGACGGCGAACTGAACGCCGCAACCATCGCCGACCGGATCGCGGACCTCGCCATGCATAGTGTCCGCCGGGCGCGTCCGGCCAATGCTGCGAGCAGCGACATCCGCAGCCTCACCGCCGAAATCCGCGACATCCTGGGGCTGATCGACCGCGGGGCAAACTGAGCCGGAGTTTTCGGCATCGATGTCAGCCAATTGACATATGTGTCGAAAGGACAGATACTCCGCCTCGAGAGCCCCCGAGAAGGCCAGATGGAGGATTCCGCGATGACCAATCTCGCCCCGTCCCTGTCCGGACGCCTGTCGCTGCACGGCGTCGACCACACTGCGCGGCCGACATGGAAGCTACGCGAAACCGTAGAATTCTATCGCGACATTCTCGGACTGCCACTGGTGCACGCCATCACCGCCAAGGGCTGGGGGCGCGAGAAGGAGGAGCACGCCGACTTTATTCACTTCTTCTTCGATAGCGGCAACGAGAGCACCATCGCCTTCTTCTATTACATCGGCACACAGCAGCCGCCGGAGCTGGTGGTTCCAAGGGGCTACATGGCGATGGCAAACCACACCGCCTGGCGCGTGGAGACCGAAGAGCAACTGCTCGCATGGCAGAAGCGGCTCGAAAACAAGGGCGTTCGCGTCAGCCAGTTCGTCAAGCATGAGATCCTCGAGTCGATCTATTTTCGCGACCCGAATTTTTATCCGCTAGAGATCACACGCTCGCTGCGCGACATGGAAGAGCTCGACGCGGTCGATGCTAACATGACCATCGATGCGGCGCTGACGCTGGAAGACAGCGGCCGCTGGACCAGCATTGAACAGCTCTGGCGCGCCAAAGCCGATTTCGTGCGCAAGCGCCAGCAGGAAGCGGAGCCGGTTGCTGCGTCATGAGTGGTTTCTACGTTCTCGACGTCCCGGAGTTCTCGCCACTCGTGCGCGCAGCGCAACAGCATGAGCGCTGCCGTGTCCATCCGGTCGTCGCCGGCTATCGCTATGTCGAATTCGACTGCGAGATCGAGATCAAGCGCGATGCGACCGGGCTTGGCGAGGCGGTCTGGTTCGGCTGCCTAACCGGCGGCCTGGACGGCAAGATCACCTCGTTCACGTCGGAATCGATCCGGCTCGCACCGACCAATGAACCGGTGCTCGGCGTCTAGACGCCGCTGAAATTCTTTTTCTGAAAGTTCGGCTTATGAATTCGGCTGAGAACCGTCTCAGCCGAATTTTTCCTTCAGCCAGTTCACAATCGCCTTGGCGGCGGCTACGCGGCCCGGCTCCTCGCCCTTCTCCAGCGCCCGTCCGTGATGGTCGCCGCGGAAGCGCTCGCGGATCTTGTCCTTCGATGCAATGGTGTCGAAGATTGCCGCGCAGTCGGCCGGAAACACCGTATTGTCGCCGGTGTAATCGATGAGCAGGCACGGCTGTTCGACGGCCTTCGCGGTCTCGAACAGGTTGGCGCGCGAGGAATGCCCCGACCAGGTCGAGAGCCACGCCTCCGGCGTGCAGAAGCGGGCGAAGCCGACCGCCCCGTAGTTGGTCGCGAATGGATCCTTGCCCCATACCGAACCGACCTTGCGGTCGGATGGATCGATCGAAGGGTCCCAGCACCGAAGGTCCGCGTCTGTGCGCCAGATCGTCATCACGGCGGTGTGCGCGCCTTTGCGGCGATCCGCGGACGAACCGCTCTCCTTGGCACGCTTGCGCGCCGACAGCCGCTCGCTGATCATGTTGCGCGCGACCGCATCGAGCCGCGCGACCCGCTCCGACTGCGCCTTGCGGAAGCCCTCGATGAATTCCGCCGAATAGCGCGAACCCTCCGGCCCCTCGCGATAGCCGTTGGCAGGATCGAGGAAGTCGAGCGCCGAATTCACGGAGAGCGCATCGTTCTCGTCGGCGACCGAAGGATCGATGCACTTGAGCAGAATCTGCCCCTGCCCCGGATGCGGCGACACGAACACCACGCCATCCGCGACCGGCATGGAGGCTTCAGCAAGCCCGGTCGGGCGCCCGCCCGGCGTCTTCTCTAATCGGCTCGCACCGTCCTTCAACGACTGCTGATTGTAGAAGGCATAGAGGCTCGCACCGCCCGAATTGCCAATGAGGATGATGCGCTTAAAGCCCGCATTTTTCAGGAAGTTCAGTCCGGCTGCGACATCCAGCAGCGAGATCTCATGTTCGAGCCGCATATCGTTGCCGACCGAACGTGCGGTCTGGGTGAACACGGCATAGCCTGCCGACACCAGGTCCGGTACCAGATAGTGGGTCGCCAGGAACTCACGCGGATGCATGATGCACAGCACGGTCTCGGCCGACTGCTTCGCGTAGAGAAAGCCGTTGACTGCCGCGCCGTCCTGCGTCTGCAGCGGATGCACCGTGACCATCACGTCCGCCGGCAGCCCGGTCATGGTCCAGCCAGCATTGCGGAAACCAGCTGTCGCCTCTTGCGCCATCCCTGCAACCTTTCGTCTTATATGTTTAATTATTGACGTTACCGTCTAATCGGAAAGATGTCCAGACGGGACGCGATTTCCTCCCCGTGAGCAGGACCAGGCGGCGATTCACAAGTTCACCAAGCTATGGCCAGAGCCGAGGGTCGATGCGCTCGACGGCAACTTCGGCAGACACCGCTGCCCGCCAGCGGAGCTCTGCAGGGACTACGCCATCAATCGAGCGATACTAGCCGCTAAACAAATAGCCGAAGGTTGTTTCGCAAACTCCGCGGTCGATGACGCGGGGTGTGGGACGTCAGCCGAACTCCATCACCAAGTTTTCAGGAGAACCCGCCCACATCGAGTTGCGGCCAATCGAGTTCGCAATTTCTCGTCAGAAACCCGGCCCGGCGCCCGCAGAACACCTTCACATAGATTATCGGGCCGTTGAGGCCCTCAAGTCTTACGACAGCACCGCTTGTCATCACGCCGAAAAGCAGATGCGGCTGCTGGTGCGATGCATTTAGAATTGCCGCTTAAATTGTCCGGCCGTGATCACCCCGGATGGAGTTCGCAGCACGCTCTCAAAAGGGGCACACCTTGAACTCTCCTTATGAACGCGGACCGGCAAGCAGGTCAGAACGACTTACAGGGTGCCGACCTCAAAGATGAGGCTGCAGCTCGGCAGGGGATCATTTTACGCATCCGTCGATCCCACTGTAGCAGAGCTGAGATCGAAAGGTACTTGGGGTGCGATTGAAGTTAATAACCACTCCGGTGAAACCATCTACACCATATCAAACGACACCTAGGGAGACGACAACCGCGCTGGCGCCAATCAGGAGCATGGCCGCTCGACACTCACCGAGAGAGCGGGCTTCGTCCCTTTTGTCGATACCACGCGACGTAGCCGGTCGTGCTGACTTCACCTCACGCTTCACGCGATCGGCGCCGCGCGTCCTGACCCGGCATGCTCCCTCAGCGCCACATCAGCGTCATGCTGACGTCTCCGGGCATGCCGTCGGGCCAATCGGCAATCTGGAACTTGATGTGATACCCTCGCGGCTCAAGATATTGCTTAAAAAACGCATGAAGCTCCTTCGGCAGGCCGGTCAATGTGTCCTCCCACCCGGCTTCCTGCTGGTTGATCGCGCGCCCCTTGTCGGTGAAAAGCTTGTTCGAGAACCGAGCGATCTCCACTTCGGTAAGCCCGTTGCCGACGGCCCGATTGATGATGGCCGCAGCCCGTTTCATCCGCTCTTCGTCACTGACGCCGGACGGCTTGAGCAGCTTGTCCAGAAGCTCCTTCTTCTCCGCCTCGGCGGCCTGCCGCTTCTTCATGTATTCGGCCGCCTTCTGCGCTTCCATCTCCGTGCTCTTGCGGAGATTGTCTTTCGCGCTCGGCAGGATGTCGTCTAAACCAGCCATGGTCGTCTCCAAGCAGTTCCAAATGAATGACGCTAGTCGACGATATGATAGCCGCCATCGACATAAAGCGTCTGTCCGGTCATCAGCTTCGCCGCATCATGCGCGAGAAACGCCGTCGCGACCCCCACATCATCGATGCTGACGAGGCTACGGGCCGGCGCCTTCTCCTTCGCCTTCTCGAGCAGTGCATCGAATTCGGGAATGCCTGACGCTGCGCGCGTGGCGAGCGGCCCCGGCGAAATGGCATGGACGCGAATGCCCTTGGGACCGAGCTCCGCCGCGAGATAGCGAACGGATGCCTCCAGCGCCGCCTTGGCGACGCCCATGATGTTGTAGTTCTTCACGACGCGTTCGCTGCCGTAATAGGTCATTGCGAACATGCTGCCACCGTTCTTCATCAGCGGCTCGGCGAGATGCGCCATGTGGAGAAAGGACCAGCAGGATACGTCCATCGTCGCGAGGAAGCCGTCTTTCGGCACATCAATCACGCGGCCGTGCAGCGCGCCCTTCGGCGAGAACGCAATGGAGTGTATCAGGTAATCCATCCGGCCCCATTGCGTCCGGATCTGATCGAACACCGCCTCCGTCTGCCCCTCGACGTTGACATCGAGCGGCATGAAAATCGGCGCATCGAGCTCCTTGGCCAGCGGCTCGACGAAGCGCTTGGCCTTCTCGTTCAGATAGGTCACCGCCACCTCCGCGCCGAGCGCGCGAAAGGCGCGTGCACAGCCCCAGGCGATCGACTGGTCATTTGCGATCCCGACAATGAGGCCTTTCTTGCCTTCGAGCAGAGGCGCTTTCGCCTTGGGTATGCTCATGCCGTCCTCTTGGCAGCAGCGCCGGCAATTTTCCCCGCGGATAGTGTCGCCAAGGTGTGCCGTGCGATCATCAATTCCTCGTTGGTCGGCACGACATAGATCCCAAGACGGCTGCCTGGGCGGGAGATGCAAAAGTCACTCTTGCCGTTTGCATCCGCATCCAGCTTTCCGCCGAGCCACGCGAGCTTTTCGGCGATGCGGGCGCGCAGGGGGACCGACCTTTCGCCGATGCCGGCCGTGAACACAAAGTTGTCGATACCGCCGAGCGCGGCCGCGAGGTAACCGGCATAGAGGCCGATCCGATACACGAAATGGTCGAGCGCAAGCGCGGCGCTGGGGGCCGCGCTCTCCATGAGATCACGCACGTCGTTGGTGATGCCCGACAAACCCTTGAGCCCGCACTCCTTGTAGAGAAAGTCCTGTACCGCGGCAGCGCTCATGCGCTTCTCGCTCAGGAGATAAAGCACAACGCCTGGATCGATCTGACCCGGCCGCGTCCCCATGGGCAAGCCGTCAAGCGCAGTGAAGCCCATCGTGCTTTCGACGCTACGTCCATCTGCAATC
>Ga0182748_1002280_pt1 | contig 17555 bp, 11 predicted proteins | sample eDN3rd37CKraftOP_FD_128877 | JGI IMG/M metagenome (GOLD analysis project Ga0182748, IMG submission 128877) | Enriched Organic Plus compost microbial communities from Emeryville, California, USA - eDNA 3rd pass 37_C Kraft OP (version 2) (version 2) ...
AATTGGCCGTCAGCGTATAGGTGGACCCGAAGGAAAACGAACTGAGGTTGCCGGCCTTGAGCGCCAGGAACACCACGGCCGCAGCGCCCAGCAGCACGAACAGGCCTACCCAGAAATCGGTTTTTTCGCGGGACATGATGGGATCCGTATCAATTGCCAAACATCAGCGCGGTCAGAAGGAAGTCCAGCCCCAGCACGGACAGCGAGCCGGCGACCACGGTGCGGGTGGTGGCGCGCGCCACGCCTTCGGGCGTGGGCTTGGCCTGCCAGCCTTCGTACAGGGCGATGAGCGTGACGGCCACGCCGAATACCACGCTCTTTACGATGCCGTTGAAGACGTCGTTCCAGACGTCGACGCCGGCCTGCATCTGGGACCAGAAGGAGCCGGCATCGACGCCGATCAGCTGCACGCCGACCAGGTAGCCGCCCAGGATGCCGACCATGGAGAATACGGCAGCCAGGATGGGCATGGCGATCACGCCGCCCCAGAAGCGCGGAACCAGTACGCGCCGCAGCGGGTCGACGGCCATGACTTCCATGGCGGAGAGCTGCTCGCCGGCTTTCATGAGGCCGATCTCCGCGGTCAGCGAGGTGCCGGCGCGGCCGGCGAACAGCAGGGCCGTTACCACGGGGCCCAGCTCCCGGGTGAGCGAAAGCGCGACCAGCAGGCCCAGCGCATCTTCGGATCCGTAGCGGTTGAGCGTGTAATAGCCCTGGAGCCCGAGTACGAAACCCACGAACATGCCCGAGACCGCCACGATCAGCAGCGAATAATTGCCGATGAAATGGACCTGCTGCGAGACGAGCCGGGGGCGGGACAGGGCAATGCCGCTGGCGCCCAGCAGGCGGCCGAAGAAGCGGGTGAAAAAACCGAGCGCGGCGATGCGTGTGCGCAGGGCGGCCCCCAGGGCGGTGATGCCTCGGACGATGCCCGTCATGGCCGGCCTCCGCGCTGCGCCAGCCAGCGTTCGAAAGCCGGCGTGACGGGATAGTGGAAGGCCACCGGGCCGTCGGGCTCGCCGCGCAGGAATTGCCGGACGTAGGGATCCTGCGTGTCCGACAGGGTGCGCGGAGTGCCCGCGGCCTTGAGTTCGCCCTGCCCGACCAGGTAAACGCGGTCGGCGATGCTGAAGGATTCCTCGATGTCGTGGGTGATGAGCACCGAGGCGCATCCCAGCCGGTCGGAGAGGTCGCGGATGAGGCGGGCGGTAATGCCCAGCGAAATCGGATCCAGGCCGGCGAAAGGCTCGTCGTACAGCACCAGTTCGGGTTCGAGCACGACGGCGCGCGCCAAGGCGACCCGGCGCGCCATGCCGCCGGAGATTTCGGACACCTTCAGGTGCGCCGCGGCGCGCAGGCCGACGGCATCGAGCTTGTCCAGCACGCGCGAAACGATGTCGGTTTCGGGCAGCCGGGTGTGTTCACGCAGCGGGAAGGCCACGTTCTCGAAGACGTCCAGGTCGGTGAAAAGCGCGCCTTGCTGGAACAGCACGCCCATGCGCTGGCGCAGGCCCTGCAACTCGCCCGCCGGGATGCCGCGCAGGTCGCGGCCGAAGACTTCCACTTTGCCCGCCAGGGCGGGAAGCTGGCCGGTGGCGGCCCGCAGCAGGGTGGTCTTGCCCGATCCGGAGCCGCCCATGATGGCCACGACTTCGCCGGCGGCGATGCTCATGTCGATGCCGCGCAGCACGGTGAAATCGCCGTAGCCCAGCGACACGCCGGTCAGGCGCAGCGCGGGAGGAACGGGAGCGGATGTGGACTCGGGCATGGGCGAACGGTCGGCACGGGGCGGCGGGCGCGTCCGGACAAAAGGAAACATTCTAACCGCAGGGGCGGCCCGGCTACCGGGTCGGCGCGGGCCGGCAGGGGCGCGGGTGGCGTCAGGACAACACGGCCAGGAAGACCAAAGCCCCGGCGCCAAGCAGCAGGAAGGGATTGATGCGCGTGTACATCAGCGCAAGGGTCGAGGCGGCGGCTACGCTCCAGGCCCAGGGGCCGCCTTCCGCGGCTCGCAGCACAGTGCAGGAGGCGGCCAGGATCATGCCGGCGGCCACGGGCACCAGTCCGGCCTGGATGACGCGCGTCCAGGTGGCCTCGCGGTGCCGTGCCCACAAGCGGGCTAAACCGTAGACCAGCAGCGAGGAGGGCACGAAGATGGCGACCGAGGCGATCAGGGCGCCCAGCCCGCCAGCGACCCGGTAGCCGACCAGGGTCACCAGGAGCGAGCCGGGGCCGGGCGTGATGCGCGAGATGGCGAACAGGTCCATGAACTCGCTTTCGGTCAGCCAGCCGTAGATGTCCACAGCCTGGCGGTGGATGTCCGCCACGATGCTCGGCCCGCCGCCTATGGTCAGGAAGGAAAGCGGCGCGAAGACGGCCAGCAGGTCCGCCAGGATCGGGGCGTTCATCGCAGCCTCCCGCCGCGCACCCGCAGGTAGGCCGCGAAAATGGAGCAGGGAACCATGGCGGCGACCACCCACAACAACGGCAGGCGCAGCAGGAAGATGCCGGCGAAGGTGAGCGCCAGGATGAGCGCCGGCACCAGCCCCTGGACGGCGCGCCGGGCCGCCCGCAGCCCTGTCTGCAGCGACAGGCCGACCGCCGCCGCGGCCACGCCGGCCAGGGCCAGGTGGACGTGCTGCGATTGCGCCAGCCGGGTCAGCACGGCCGCCAGCACCACCGCGAGCAGCATGGGCGGCAGGGTGATCCCCAGCGCGCCGAGCAGGGCGCCACGCCCGGCCCGCAGGCGATAGCCCAGCCAGATCGAAAGATTGACCACGTTCACGCCCGGAAACGCCTGGGCCAGCGCCAGGCCGCTGAGGAATTCCTCTTCGGACATCCAGCGGCGGCGCTCGACGAACTCGCGCAGCATCCAGCCGCTCAGGCCGCCGCCGAAGCTGGTGAGTCCGATCTTGGCAAAAGCCAGGAAGATAGCAGCCAATGACGGCGCCCCCGCTTCCGGGGCGGAAGGCGGGGGCGCTGGCGTAGCGGAGGAAGGGGGCTCCAAGATGGCCTGCTGTCGCGTCAGGGAACGAGGGCCCTATCGTAGCGCGCGGCGACCGACGGGGGACTTAACGCGGCAGGTCGCTCGCCCCCATCAGGAACTCGTCGACGGCGCGCGCGCACTGGCGGCCTTCGCGGATGGCCCAGACCACCAGCGACTGGCCGCGGCGCATGTCGCCGGCGGCGAAGATCTTGTCGACCGAGGTGCGGTAGTCGTCCGTGTTGGCGCGCGCGTTGCCGCGGGCGTCGCGCTCGACCCCGAAGGCCTCCAGCACGCGCTGCACGGGCGAGACGAAACCCATGGCCAGCAGCACCAGGTCGGCCGGGATCTCGAACTCCGAATCCGCGACTTCGGCCATTTTCATCTGGCCGGTGGCTTCGTCCTTGACCCACTCGACGCGCGCGCAGACAAGCTTTTCGACCCGGCCGTCGCGGCCCTGGAACGACTTGGTCGTGATGGCCCAGTCGCGCTCGCAGCCTTCTTCGTGCGACGAGGAGGTGCGCAGCTTGGCCGGCCAGTAAGGCCAGGTCAGCGCCTTGTTTTCGCTTTCCGGCGGACGCGGCATGAGTTCGATCTGGGTCACGGAGCGAGCGCCATGGCGGTTGCTGGTGCCGACGCAGTCCGAGCCGGTGTCGCCGCCGCCGATCACGACGACGTGCTTGTCCTTGGCCAGCAGCTGGTCGGGCAGGCGGTCGCCCGCCACGACTTTGTTCTGCTGCCGCAGGAAGTCCATGGCGAAGTACACGCCTTCCAGTTCTCGTCCGGGCACCGGCAGGTCGCGCGGGGTTTCCGAGCCGCCGGTCATGGCGACCGCGTCGTATTCGGCCATCAGCGCCTCGGGCGTGACCACCGTCAGGCCGTCGGCGGCGTCCTCGGCGTGGCCGACGTAGGTGGAAGGACGGAATTCCACGCCTTCGGCTTCCATTTGCGTCATGCGGCGGTCGATCTGCGACTTTTCCAGCTTGAAATCGGGGATGCCGTAGCGCAGCAGGCCGCCGATGCGGTCGCTTTTCTCGAACAGGGTGACGGCATGGCCGGCGCGGGCGAGCTGCTGGGCGCAGGCCAGGCCGGCAGGGCCGGAGCCGACCACCGCCACCTTCTTGCCGGTCTTGCGCGACGGCGGCTGCGGCGTGACCCAGCCTTGTTCCCAGCCGTGGTCGATGATGGCGTGTTCGATTGACTTGATGCCGACCGGGTCGTTATTGATGTTCAGCGTACAGGCCGCTTCACAGGGTGCGGGGCAGATGCGGCCGGTGAACTCGGGGAAATTGTTGGTCGAGTGCAGCACGTCCAGCGCCTGGCGCCATTGGCCGCGGTAGACCAGGTCGTTCCAGTCCGGAATGATGTTGTTGACGGGGCAGCCGCTGTTGCAGAACGGGATGCCGCAATCCATGCAGCGCGCGCCCTGCTGCCTGGCCTGGTCTTCGCTCAGGTGCAGGACGAACTCGCGCCAGTGCTTCAGGCGCTTGGCGGGCGCCTCGGATGCTTCCTGCAGGCGTTCGAACTCGAGAAAACCGGTAACTTTACCCATGATTCTTCCTTGGCCTCAGGCAGCCATTTTCTGCGGATTGGCTGCGCGCCACATTTCGCCCAGCGCACGGCGGTAGTCGACCGGCATGACCTTCACGAACTGGCTGCGCGAGGTTTCCCAGTCGCCCAGAATGTCGCGGGCGCGGAAGCTGCCGGTATAGCGGTAATGGTTTTCGATCAGGCGGCGCAGAATGGCTTCGTCCGTTTCGCGCTCGCCGCCCCGCACGGCGCTGTGCCAGACTTCGCGGTCGCCCTGCGCTTCCTGGTCGGCGGCGGGCAGCACGGGCTCGAGTTCGACCATGGCCAGGTTGCAGTTCTGGCGCAGGGCGCGCTCGGGATCCCACACGTAGGCCACGCCGCCGGACATGCCGGCCGCGAAGTTGCGGCCGATGGCGCCAAGCACCACGACCGTGCCGCCGGTCATGTATTCGCAGCCATGGTCGCCCGTGCCTTCCACCACCGCGGCGGCGCCGGAGTTGCGCACGGCAAAGCGTTCGCCGGCCACGCCGTTGAAGTAGGCTTCGCCCGACAGCGCGCCGTACAACACGGTGTTGCCGGCAATGATGTGGTCAGGCCCGAAGCCGCGGAAATCGTTGGGCGAACGCACCATGATGCGGCCGCCCGACAGGCCCTTGCCCACGTAGTCGTTGGCTTCGCCCACCAGGTCCAGCGTGATGCCGTGGGCCAGGAAGGCGCCAAAGCTCTGGCCCGCGGTGCCGTTGCACTGGATGTGGATGGTGTCGTCGGGCAGGCCTTCGTGCCCGTAGCGCGCCGCCACCGCGCCCGACAGCATGGCGCCGATGGTGCGGTTGCGGTTGCGCACCGGCACGATGAAAGAGACTTTTTCGCCGCGCTCGATGGCCGGCTTGCTGCGCTCGATCAGCTGGTGGTCCAGCGCATTGGCCAGGCCGTGGTCCTGTTCTTCGGCGTGGCGCAGGGCTTCTTCGGTCTGCGGCTGGTAGAAGACGCGGGAGAAGTCCAGGCCCTGGGCCTTCCAGTGTTCGATGCCGGCGCGCATGTCCAGCAGGTCGGAGCGGCCGATCAGGTCGTCGAACTTGCGGATGCCCAGCTGGGCCATGATCTCGCGGACTTCTTCGGCGACGAAGAAGAAATAGTTGACCACGTGTTCCGGCTTGCCCTGGAATTTCTTGCGCAGCACGGGGTCCTGCGTCGCTACCCCGACCGGGCAGGTGTTCAGGTGGCACTTGCGCATCATGATGCAGCCTTCGACCACCAGCGGGGCGGTGGCAAAGCCGAATTCGTCCGCGCCCAGCAGAGCGCCGATGGCGACGTCGCGCCCGGTCTTCATCTGGCCGTCGGCCTGCACGCGGATGCGGGTGCGCAGCCGGTTGAGCACCAGCGTCTGCTGGGTTTCGGCCAGGCCCAGTTCCCAGGGCGTGCCGACCTGCTTGATCGACGACAGCGGCGAGGCGCCCGTGCCGCCGTCATGGCCGGCGATCACGACGTGGTCGGCCTTGGCCTTGGACACGCCGGCCGCCACGGTGCCGACGCCGTTTTCGGAAACCAGCTTGACCGAGACGGACGCCCGCGGATTGACGTTCTTCAGGTCGTGGATCAGCTGCGCCAGGTCCTCGATCGAATAGATGTCGTGGTGGGGCGGGGGCGAGATCAGGCCCACGCCCGGCACCGAATAGCGCAGCTTGGCGATGTACTCGGAAACCTTGTGTCCGGGCAGCTGGCCGCCTTCGCCGGGCTTGGCGCCCTGGGCCATCTTGATCTGGATCTGGTCGGCGCTGGCCAGGTATTCGGCCGACACGCCGAAGCGGCCCGAGGCCACCTGCTTGATGCGCGAGCGCAGCGAGTCGCCGGCGGCCAGGGCCACGTCGGCCTCGATGCGCTCGGAGCCCAGCACCGAGGCCAGCGTGTCGCCGTCTTTGATGCCGCTGGCGCCGTTGCGCATTTCGGCGCGGTAGCGCAGTTCGTCCTCGCCGCCTTCGCCGGTATTGGACTTGCCGCCGATGCGGTTCATGGCCACGGCCAGCACCGAGTGCGCTTCGGTCGAGATCGAACCGAGCGACATGGCGCCGGTGGCGAAGCGCTTGACGATTTCCTTGGCGGGCTCGACTTCGGACAGCGGGATCGCGCGCGACGGATCGACCTTGAACTCGAACAGGCCGCGCAGCGTCATGTGGCGGCGGCTCTGGTCGTTGATCAGCTGCGCGTATTCCTTGTAGGTGCGGTAGTTGTTGGCGCGGGTCGCGTGCTGCAGCTTGGCGATGGAATCCGGCGTCCACATGTGCTGTTCGCCGCGCACGCGGAAGGCGTACTCGCCGCCCGCGTCCAGCGCGTCGGCCAGGACCGGGTCGCCGCCGAAGGCGGCACGGTGCGCGCGCAGGGCTTCCTCGGCGACTTCGAAGATGCCGATGCCTTCGATCGTGGACGCGGTGCCGGTGAAGTATTTGTCCACCAGCGCGCTGTTCAGGCCGACCGCCTCGAAGATCTGGGCGCCGGTGTAGGACATGTAGGTCGAGATGCCCATCTTGGACATGACCTTGTTCAGGCCCTTGCCGATTGCCTTGATGTAGTTCTTGACGGCTTTTTCGGGATCCTGGCTGGCCTGCGCCAGCGATTCGAGCGCCAGGAACGGATGGATGGCTTCCGCGCCGTAGCCGCCGAGCAGGGCGAAGTGATGCACTTCCCGTACCGAGCCGGTTTCGACCACCAGGCCGGTGCTGGTGCGCAGGCCGCTGCGGATCAGGTGCTGGTGGATGGCCGAGGTCGCCAGCAGGGCGGGAATGGCCACGCGCTCCTGGTCGACCTTGCGGTCGGACAGGATCAGGATGTTGTAGCCGCTCTGCACGGCATCGACCGCACGCGCGCACAGCGCGGCCACGCGGGCTTCGATGCCCTCGCGGCCCCACTCCACCGGGTAAGTGATGTCCAGCTCGTAGCTGCGGAACTTGCCGCTGGTCAGCTGCTCGATGTCGCGGATCTGCGCCATGGCGCCCACGTCGAGCACGGGCTGGGAGACTTCCAGGCGCAGCGGCGGATTGACGTTGTTGATATCGAGCAGGTTGGGCTTGGGCCCGATGAACGACACCAGCGACATGACCATCTGCTCGCGGATCGGGTCGATCGGCGGGTTGGTGACCTGCGCGAACAGCTGGCGGAAGTAGTTGTAGAACGGCTTGGGACGGTCCGACAGCACGGCCAGCGGCGTGTCGTTGCCCATGGAACCGACGGCTTCCTCGCCGGCGACGGCCATGGGCTCGAGGATGAACTTGAAGTCTTCCTGGGTCCAGCCGAAGGCCTGCTGGCGGTCAAGCAGCGACGCCGTGGGCTTGGCCAGCTCCGCGCGCTCGGGCGAGGGCAGCGCTTCCAGCTTCAGGCGCAGACGCTCGATCCACTGGCGGTAAGGGCGCGCGTTGGCCAGCTGCGCCTTGATTTCGGCATCGTCGATGATGCGGCCCTGCTCCAGGTCGATGAGGAACATCTTGCCGGGCTGCAGGCGCCATTTCTTGACGATGCGGTTCTCCGGCACCGGCAGCGTGCCGGCTTCGGAGGCCATGATGACCATGTCGTCGTCCGTGACCAGGTAGCGCGCCGGGCGCAGGCCGTTGCGGTCCAGCGTGGCGCCGATCTGGCGGCCGTCGGTGAAGGCCACGGCGGCCGGACCGTCCCAGGGCTCCATCATGGCGGCGTGGTATTCGTAGAAGGCGCGCCGGCTTTCGTCCATGAGCGCGTGCTGTTCCCAGGCTTCCGGGATCATCATCATCATGGCGTGGGCCAGCGAGTAGCCCGACATCACCAGCAGTTCCAGGCAATTGTCGAAGGTGGCGGTGTCCGACTGGCCTTCGTAGACGATGGGATAAAGCTTTTTGAGGTCCTCGCCCAGCACCGCGGATTGCATCATGCCTTCGCGGGCGCGCAGCCAGTTGAAGTTGCCCTTGACCGTGTTGATTTCGCCGTTGTGGGCGATCATGCGGTAAGGGTGGGCCAGCGGCCAGGCGGGGAAGGTGTTGGTCGAGAAGCGCTGGTGCACCAGCGCCACGGCCGATACCGTGCGGGTGTCGGCCAGGTCCCGGTAGTAGCGGCCGACCTGGTCAGCCAGCAGCAGCCCCTTGTAGACCACGGTGCGCACCGAGGCCGAGGGCACGAAGTATTCCTTGCCATGGGCCAGGCGCATGTTCTGGATGGCGTGGCTGGCGGTCTTGCGGATGACGTACAGCTTGCGCTCCAGCGCGTCGGGCACCATGACGTCGGCGCCGCGGCCGATGAAGAGCTGGCGGATCACGGGCTCGCAGTCGCGCACGGCGGGCGACATGGGCATGTCCACGTCCACCGGCACGTCGCGCCAGCCCAGCACGACCTGGCCTTCGGCGCGCACCGAGCGCTCGAGCTCCTGCTCACAGGCCAGGCGCGAGGCGGTTTCCTTGGGCAGGAACACCATGGCCACGCCGTACTCGCCCGGGGGCGGCAGCACGATGCCGCGCTGGCCCATTTCCTCGCGGTACAGCGTGTCGGGAATCTGGATCAGGATGCCGGCGCCGTCGCCCATGAGCTTGTCGGCGCCCACCGCGCCGCGGTGGTCCAGGTTTTCGAGGATCTTCAGGCCCTGCTGGATGATGGCGTGGCTTTTCTTGCCCTTGATGTGGGCGACGAAGCCGACGCCGCAGGCGTCGTGCTCATTGGCCGGGCTGTACAGCCCCTGGGCGGCGGGCAAGCCGATGCGGCTCGCATCGATGGGAACCGCCTTGAGGGGGCGACAGGAATCGTTCGGGGTAATTTGGGACATGGCGCGCTCCGCAGTGGGCCTGCGTCGTTATGTTGCAGTGCAGGGTGGGACAATAACCCTGCGGGAGGTAGGGCGCAACAGAAATAAAAAGGGAGCGACCCTATTTATATGTTTGCACCGTTTCTGTGCAATAAATAGGGTACGCATCAAGAGGCGCGCCAGACAAGGGTTACAGGGGTATGGTCAAAAAATGCGCACTATATTGGGGCGCGGAATGGCTGTTTTTCTTGTGTTATGTCCCCAATAATTTGTGGGTTTGTCGCAATCTGGAGCAGCCCGCGCCGGGCGGCGGGAGCGCCCGGCGCGCCGCGGGAGCGGGGCTGGCATGCAGGGGAAGCCGATGCGAAAAACCGCCGTCCGGGCGGACGCGCGAGGCGGCTCGGCGGCGGCGCGGGGCCGGAACGGCCCTCAGCGGTGGGAATCGGGGGCGGGAGGCGGAGGCGGCGGCGTCTCGCCGCCTTCGGCGGCTGGAGCGGGCGGGGCGGGTTTCTTGCGCGGGCGGCCGCGCTGGCCGGGGGCGACCCGGCGGCTGGCCGTATGCGCCAGGCTGGCGATGAAGCCCGGGCCGCCCAGCGCCCATTGCCCCGACACGGCCTGGTCGATGCGCTGCGATTCTTCGCGGGTCAGGCCGTCGTGCAGGCGCTTGCGGTAGTTGGCCTGGCGGTCGAACGGCGTGTTGCCGCAGGCCCAGTAGTCGGCGTGGTCGGACTGCCAGGCGGCCGGCGGCGCGCTGGTGTTGCCCGTGTGGCTGGCGGCGGACGACCACGGCCACGAGTCGGCGTCCTGCGATGCGCCGCTGCGCACCGGGTAGGTTTCGAGCCAGACCAGCGCGGGCAGGACCCAGGCGCCGGGCTCGAGCAGGGCCGAGCGGTAGCGCCCCGCGAACACGCGCCCGCCGCGCAGGCGCGCGGCGAGATTGCGGCCCAGTGTCTGCATCAGGCGCGGCAGTCCTTCTTCGTCGGCCGGCGTGGCCAGCAGCAGGATGCGGTCGTTGGCGAGCACCCATCCATGCACGGAAACACGATGGCGCAGGGCGGATTCGCCCAGCCAGGCGGCAAGCTGGTTGAGGATGTCGGCCGGAGCGGGCTGCGACGGCGCCGCCAGCGGCTGAATGAAGTTGGCCTGCACCAGTTGGGGCAGCCCGGGGGCGTACAGACGGGGCAGACGAGCCATAGTGTCAGGGCTTGCGCATGGAAGAACGGGGTGTCTTCGCTATGGGTATATAAATAGTGCCACGATAGGCCGCGGTCAAGCCTTTCAGCCGCGAAACCGAATCCGGATCGCGGATTCGCGCCGTACAGGACCTCTAGACGCGCAGGTTAACATTTGGCGACGGAACCTCGCACCGTGGATATACCCTAATCCCCGGCTTCGCCCGCCCCATTTTCCCATCAGGAGACTCTTCCTATGGCCACGGCCCTGGAACTCATTTCCGAGCACCGCTGTTTCGGCGGTTCGCAGCGCTTTTACCGTCACGCGTCGGAGGAGATCGGCCTGCCCATGCGCTTTTCGGCCTACCTGCCGCCGCAGGCCGCCGCCGGCCCGGTGCCGGTGCTGTTCTACCTCGCGGGCCTGACCTGCACCGAGGAAACCTTCATGATCAAGGCGGGCGCGCAGCGCCTGGCCGCCGAGCTGGGCGTCATGCTCGTGGCGCCCGACACCAGCCCGCGCGGGGCCAACGTGCCGGGCGAAGACGAAAGCTGGGACCTGGGCACCGGCGCGGGCTTCTACCTGGACGCCGCCCGCGCCCCCTGGCGCGGCCATTACCGCATGTATAGCTACGTCACGCGCGAGCTGTACCGCATCGCCACCGGCGGCGCCCTGCCGGGCGACGCCGCGCGCGCCGGCATTTTCGGCCATTCCATGGGCGGGCACGGCGCACTGGTGCTGGCGCTGCGCAACCCCGGCCTTTTCCGCTCGGTGTCGGCTTTCGCGCCCATGGCCGCGCCCAGCCTGTGCCCTTGGGGCAAGAAGGCCTTCGGCGCCTATCTCGGCGACGATGCCGCTCAATGGGAAGCCTACGACGCTTCGGCGCTCATGCGCGGCCTGCGCCAGCCCTTCCCGGACGGCATCCTGATCGACCAGGGCACCGCCGACCAGTTCCTGGCCGAACAGTTGTATCCCGAGGTGTTCGAGGCCGCCTGCGCGCAGGCGGGCCAGCCCCTCACGCTGCGCCGGCACGAGGGCTACGATCATGGCTACTACTTCATCTCCAGTTTCATCGAGGATCACATCCGGTTTCACGTCGAGCGGCTTGGAAAACCGGCCGCCTGAGAGCGGGCTTCTATACTGGTCTGCCTGCCGCGGCAGGCCCGCGGGCAGCGCCGCGCCGGGCCGGGCCGCGGCGTTCTTTTCATGGGGAAGCCCGAGTTGATAAGCGGTATTGCTCCTTTTGTCTGGATACTGGCGGGCGCGGTGATCGTGCTGCTGCCGGGGCTGTTCATGCTGCTGGGGCGGGGCGGGCCGCGCGACGAGCGCGGCCGCCGCATGTTCCAGTTCCGTCCGGTGCGCCGGCTCTTCGGGCTGCTGCTGGTGGCGCTGGGCTGCGTGTCCGGCCTGCTGGCGCTGTCGCTGGTCCAGTTCTTCCGGCTGACCGCCGACACCCCCGTGGCTCTCATCGAGGTGCGCCAGCAGGCGGAAGGGCAGTTCCTCGTCCATGCCAGCGCCCAAGGCGTGGGCAACAAGCAATACGTGCTCTACGGCGACCAGTGGCAGATCGACGCGCGCGTGGTGCGCTGGCGCCTGCCCGCCCTGCTGGCCGGCGTGCCGCCGCTCTACCGGCTGGAGCGCCTGTCGGGCCGCTACAGCGATGCCGCCCGCGAGGCCTCGGCCACCCGGTCGGTGCATCCGCTGGACGACTGGCCGGCGCCGGACCTGGCCGCCCTCAAGCAGTCGTTTCCCAACTGGTTTCCCTTCGTGGACGTACAGTTCGGCAGCGCCGCCTACATGCCGCTGTTCGATGGCGCGCGCTACCAGGTCCTGCTCGACCCGCGCGGCGCGCTGTTCGTCCGTCCCGATGGCCAAGCCACGGCCGAGGGCCTGAAGCGGCTGGGCTGGTGACCCTCTGATCCCGCTGCGCGCCCGCTCGCCGGGTCCGGGCCGGGCGGCCCTTGCCCCAGGCCGTTAAAATTGGGGTCGCATAACGAAAGCGGAAACTTTGACGCGCCGCAACAGTCGAATTAGCACTCCCATAATCAGAGTGCTAACATCGAATCCATGTCGTTATCCCCAAGCCTTCCGGAGACTCCCGCCATGAAGCAACCCAGTACCTCGTTGGCCGCGCCCGGCAACGCTCTGGCGTTGGCCATCGCCAATCCGGGCGCGCTGGGCACGATCGACGCCTACATCTCGGCGGTCAATCGCCTGCCCGTGCTGACGGCTGAACGCGAAACCGAACTCGGCCGCCGCCTGCGCGACCACGACGACCTCGACGCCGCGCGCGAGCTGGTGCTGTCGCACCTGCGCCTGGTGGTTTCGGTGGCGCGCCAGTACCTGGGCTACGGCCTGCCGCACGCCGACCTCATCCAGGAAGGCAACGTCGGGCTGATGAAAGCCGTCAAGCGCTTCGATCCCGAGCGGGGCGTGCGCCTGGTGTCGTTCGCCGTTCACTGGATCAAGGCGGAAATCCACGAATACATCATCCGCAACTGGCGCCTGGTCAAGGTGGCCACCACCAAGGCGCAGCGCAAGCTGTTCTTCAACCTGCGCAGCATGCGCCCGGACGGCCAGACGCTGGATTCCGAACAGGTCGACAACATCGCCCGCGAACTGAACGTGCGCCGCGAAGACGTGAGCGAAATGGAAGTCCGCATGTCCGGACGCGACATGTCGCTCGAAGGGCAGGACGACGACGAGGACAGCTACGCCCCCATCGCCTATCTTTCCGACGACGGCCGCCAGGAGCCCACCCGGGTGCTGGAGCGCGCCGCGCGCGACCGCCTGCAGACGGCGGGCCTGAGCAGCGCCCTGGAAGCCCTGGACCCGCGTTCGCGCCGCATCGTGGAAGCGCGCTGGCTGCAGGACGACGGCGGCGCCACGCTGCACGAACTGGCCGAGGAATTCGGCGTGTCGGCCGAGCGCATCCGCCAGATCGAGGCCGCCGCCCTCAAGAAAATGCGCGGCAGCCTGAGCGCCTGATCCCCGGGGTTCCGGATCCGCCCAGGGCCGCTCGCGCGGCCCTCGTTTTTTGCGGCGCACGGCGGGTCTTCCGCGGTCTGCGCCGCCTTCAAATATATGGATACAAATTCGGGTCAAAAAAACCAGGCGCGCCCGAAACTTAATCGTGCCCGCGCCGCCTAACTCCATGTAGACCGCGAACTTCGGTTTGCCGTCTTGTCATCCGTCTCGGCTTCTCCTCTTTCCCCTCCCCTATGAGACGGATGCTTACGGGGCGCCCGCATATCGGCGCCCCGTTTTTTATGCGCGCTCGCCGCGCGTGCGCCCCCTCTCTCTTCCCTGCCGCCAACAAAAAAGCCGCGCAAGCGCGGCTTCCGGGGCTGGGCGCGCCTGGCGTTCAGGCGGCCCGGGCGTTGTCCGGGGCGGCCAGCGCCCCGCGCAGCAGGGCGTCCTGCACGCGTCGCACGCCCGTGGCCATGGAGCCGTCCTGGTACAGCTTGATCCAGCGGTAGCCGGGCGCGAGATTGTCCACCACGTGGCGGCCGTCGCGGATCGAGAACTGGAAACAGGTCGACGGCGTGGCCAGCAGGCGCAGGTTGTGCCGCCGGCGGTCGCATTCGTGATGCACGTGGCCCCAGAGCACCACCCGCGCTTGCGGCCAGCGCGCCAGCAGCTTGAAGAGCGCCTCCGGGTTGTCGATCATCATCGAGTCGTGCCAGTGGCTGTCGATCTGCATGGGGTTGTGGTGCATGGCCACCAGGGTATGGCGGTGCGGCGCCTGGGCCAGCGCTTCTTCCAGCAGGTCGAGCTGGCCGGCGGGCAGGTGGCCGGCGGTGGAGCCGGGCACCGTGGTGTCCAGGCACACCACGCGCCATGCGCCTACGTCGGTCACGGGCTGGCTCCATTCGGGCAGCTCCTGCCGCAGCACCGCGGGCAGGTCGTGGTTGCCGGGCAGGCAGCGGATGACGGTATTCTGCAGCGGTTCGGCTTCGCCCAGGATGTCGGCAAAGCGCCGATAAGAGGCCGCCTCGCCGTCCTGCGAAAGATCGCCCGTGGCCAGCAGCAGGTCGGGCCGCTTGCCGTCGGCCTGGACCTGCCGCAGCACGGCGCGCAGGCTGGCGTCGGTGTTCACGCCCAGCATTGCCGTGTCGGGCTGTCCGAACAGATGGCAATCGGTCAATTGCACAAGCATGGCGGGCGCGTCGTCGCGCCGGCCGAGGGTATGTATGCGGACCAAGGAATCCTCCTCGGAAATTTCCTCGCGCTACCTTACCCAAAAAACCGCGCATTGCGGGTTTCGCATCCGGTCTCACGGGTAACGAAACGTGCGGGCCGTGCCTGTCCGCGCCGGGCGGCGCGGCAAAACCCGCTATTCTTGTGAAAATTTCCACAGGATTGTTGGGGCGTCTTACTTACATGGATGTTGGATTTCTCGTATTCGGTCTGGCCGGCCTGCTGACGCTGGTCTGCTTCATGCCGCCGCTGGCCGGGCGGGTGAAGCTGCCTTACTCGGTGCTGCTGGCCATCGTGGGCTGTCTGCTGGGCATTGTCGTCCACGTGCACGGCTGGGCCCCGCGCTGGATCGGCGATTTCCTGGATTCGCTGGAACGCTTCGAGATTTCGTCCGAAACCTTTCTCATGGTGTTCCTGCCGGTGCTGCTGTTCGAGACGGCCTTGTCCATGAACGTGCGGCGGCTGATGGACGATATCGGCCCCATTCTCATGATGGCCATCGTGGCCGTGGTGGTCTGCACCGTGGTCGTGGGCTTCACGCTCGACATGGTTTCGTCCTACGGGTTGGTGGTGTGCCTGCTGCTGGGCGCCATCGTGGCCACCACCGACCCCGTGGCGGTGGTGGGCATCTTCCGCGAGGTGGGGGCGCCCAAGCGGCTCACCACCCTGGTCGAGGGCGAGAGCCTGTTCAACGACGCCGCGTCCATCGCGCTGTACTCCGTGCTGCTGGCGGTGCTGAGCGGGCATGGCGTGCTGAGCGTGGGCGGGGTGTTCAACGACTTCGTGGTGCACTTCCTGGGCGGCGGCCTGGCGGGCTTCGCCATGGGCCGGCTGGCCTGCTTCCTGTTCGCCTGGCTGCGCGGTTTTCCCACGGCCGAGATCACCCTGACGCTGACGCTGGCCTATTTGTCGTTCTTCATTTCCGAGCACTATCTGCACGTTTCCGGCGTGGTGGCCACCGTCATCGCGGGGCTGGTGGTGGGGTCGGCGGGCCGCACGCGCATGTCGCCCACCACGTTCGAGTACCTGTCCAGTTCCTGGGAGCAGTTCGGCTTCTGGGCCAATTCGCTCATCTTCCTGTTCGCCGCCATGCTGATCCCCAAGCTGATGGCGGCCGCCGACTGGCAGGAGCTGCTGCTGGTGGCGGTGCTGTTCGTCGCCACCCTGGTGGCGCGCGCCATCGTGGTGTTCGGCCTGCTGCCCCTCCTGGGCCTGACGCCGCTGGGCACCAAGGTGAGCAATCCCTACAAGGTCGTGATGCTCTGGGGCGGATTGCGGGGCGCGGTGTCCCTGGCCCTGGCCCTGGCCGTGACCGAGCAGACCGGGGTGCCCGAGGAAGCGCGGCAGTTCATCGCCGTGGCCACCACGGCCTTCGTGCTGGTCACCCTGTTCGTCAACGGCATCAGCCTGCGGCCGCTGATCCGCACGCTGGGCCTGAACCAGCTTTCCCCGGTGGAGCGCACCATCCGCAACCAGGCGCTGGCCGTGGCGCTGGAAGACCTGCAGGGCAAGACCGAGGAGGTGGCCAAGTCCGAGCACATCGGCACGGAGGTGCGCGACCGCATCCGCGCCGTGTTCGACGCCAGCCTCGCCAGCGTGCACGACGGCCAGGTCGGCCAGATGAGCGACGAGCAGCGCGTGTCCGTGGGCCTGGCCATCGTGGCGCAGCGCGAAGAAGAAATGTTCTTCGACATCCTGAAGGCGCAGATCGTCGACTGGCGCATGGCCGAATCGCTGCTGGCCCGCGCCGAACGGCTGGAGGACGCTATCCGGACCGGCGGCGTGGCCGGGTTCGAGAACGCCATCGTCGCCGACGTGCGCTACTCGGCGGGCTTTCGCCTGGCGCTGCGCGTACATTACCTGTTCGGCTTCCAGGGCTGGCTGGCGCGCGAACTGGGCCAGCGCTTCGCCAACCTCATGAGCAAGCGTTCGGTGGCGCAGCGGCTCATCGTGTTCGCGCGCGAGCAGATCACGCCGCTGCTGGGCGAAGAGGCCACGCAGCGCATCGTCAGCCTGCACCAGCGCCGGCTCGATCTCATCGAGAACGCGCTGCAGGCCCTGAACCTGCAGTATCCGTCCTATGCCCAATGGCTGCAGGAAAGCTATCTGGGGCGGGTGGCGCGCGAGCTCGAGCGCATCCGCTACCGCGACATGCTGGAGCAGTTCCTCATCAGCGGCGAAGTCTATGCCGACCTGATGGCCCAGCTGAAGAGCCGCTGGGCGCACATCGACACCCACCCCCCGCTGGACATGGAACTGGGCGCGGCGGACCTCATCAAGCGCGTGCCGCTTTTCGAAGGACTGTCGCCCGATTCGCTGCGCGCCATCTCCAAGCTGCTCAAGCCGCGTCTGGCGCTGCCCGACCAGCGCGTGCTGACCAAGGGCCGGCACGGCGAGGAAATGTGCTTCGTGGCCTCGGGGGCGGTGGCCGTGCACCTGCCCGACCACACCCTGATCGAACTGGGCAGCGGGGAGTTCTTCGGCGAACTGGGCCTGCTGGGCGAACAGCAGATCGCGCCGGAGGTCACCTCGCTGGGTTACAGCAAGCTGTTGATGCTTTCGTCGCGCGATTTCCATGCGCTGCTGGCGCGCGACGAGCACCTGCGCGAGCGCATCCAGACCGTGGCCAGGCAGCGCCTGCGCGCCATCGAAGTCTGGAAGCAGTTCTCGCAAACGGGCACGACCCAGCCCCCGCCCGCGCCGGCCGTGCCCGGCCTGGCGCAATCCGCGGAAGCGGCGGAAACGGCCCAGCCCGCCCCGGCGGCCGGGCGCGCGCATGACGGAACCGCCACGGAGGGCGCGGCGCGGGCCGCGGACGAGTCCGACGATGCGGCCGGGCGCGACGCGCGGCAGGCCGCGGCGGCCGACGGTGCGCCGTCGACCTTGCCGGACGCCAGCCCGGCGGGGCTGGCCGGG
>Ga0182748_1002296_pt1 | contig 17463 bp, 16 predicted proteins | sample eDN3rd37CKraftOP_FD_128877 | JGI IMG/M metagenome (GOLD analysis project Ga0182748, IMG submission 128877) | Enriched Organic Plus compost microbial communities from Emeryville, California, USA - eDNA 3rd pass 37_C Kraft OP (version 2) (version 2) ...
AGCCGTTCCTTGAGAAAGTTACGGGCATAGGCCGTCGCGCCGTAGCGCCGCTCGAGATTGGCGCTGATGTAGCTGTCGGCGATGCCGTTCGCTATCAATTGCGCCCACACCGGACTGGGGCTGTCGAAGGAGATCCTGACGAGCAGCGAGTTCTGCACCGGGTCAACCGTCATGCCGCCTTTGACCATGGCGGCGGCGGCGGCTTTTTTCTGTTCGTAGCTCCGTTTGTCCGCGGCGGCGCTCCGGTGGAAGATCATGCCTATCAGTCGCCCCCACACCGAGGGCTTCGCCGGGTTGAGGAAATCCGGCTTTGCCGCGAGATCCAGATTGGCGGCGACCCGCTCCGCCAGCGATCGGCTTTTTAGCAGATCGTATTGCGTCTCGAAGAACCGGTCGCGCAGGCCGATGTGTTGTTCGTTGAAGGGATCGAACTTGACGACCCGCGGCGCCACGCGGTCGATCTGGATGACGGTCGTCGCCCGATAGATCGGCGTCGACATGAACGTCACCAGGAATCCGATGGCCAGCGCCGCGCTGCAGACCCCGGCGATCAGCCAGCGGTACTTCAGCGACAGCCCAAGGAACATGAAGAACAGCTTGCGGTAATCCGACGCCTCTTCGTCGAAACCGGCACCGTCGTCCATCGTTCTGGACTGCAATCCCGTCACGTCGCGCGGGGGCAAAGGCTGGCCGCTCCGCGCGACGGACGGCAGACGTTCGGGGTCGAAATCGAAATTCGGCGCGTTCATCTGGGCCTACCAGCTTCAGCCGTTAAAGATCGCATGGATGCCACTAGAGCAGGTTTGCGAGTATCGCGAACGGAAGCAGATCCTTCATGTTCTTGAACGCCACTTGCGCGCCCGACTGCTCGACGACGACGATGTCTCCGCCTTTGAGGGTCGGGTCCGGAGCCTGTCCGGACTGGATCGCGCTGAGATCGTAAATTTCGTCCTTGATGCGGTCGCCGGATTTGCGCGCGATATGGACGCGCTGCGCATTGGCGAGATCCGACAGCCCGCCGGCACTCGCGATGGCCTCGGTCACCGTCACCTTGCCGTCGACCGTCAGCACGCGCGGGGCCTTCACTTCGCCGCTTATGGTGACCCGCTGGCCGTACTGCTTGAGCGACACCGAGACCTGCGGCGATTGCAGGTAGCTCTTGCGCAGCCGGTCCGCGATCATCTCTTCGGCCTGCTGCGTGGTCTTGCCGCCGACATCCACCTTTCCGACCAGCGGCAGGGTAACCGTGCCGTCCTCGCTGACCTGCACCGACTTGTTGAGATCGGCCACCTGGAAGACACTGATATCGAGGACATCGCGCGGCGAGATCCGATAGTCGCCGTCGCGAGCGGGCGCGCTCGCGACGGCCGCGGTCGTGCTCGTGCTCGTGCTCGTGCTGTCGTTCGCCGCGTTCGGCTGGCCTTGATTGCCGGAATCGGTAACGGCGTATTCCGACGCAACGGGATTGTTGGCGGTTTGACCCAAATTGGACGTGCAGGTCGGCAGCAGAACCGACATCAGGATGAGCCCAAAAAGCCGCAGCACCAACATCGGATAATTCATCAGCTCACCGCCACTCGACGAACGCGTTCAATGATACTGCGCCAGGTCGACGGAGCCTGTTCGCGCGCGGGACTTTGCAATGCCGCGGCCGGCTGCGGCAGTTCGGCGGGACTGCAGTCATTCACGATTCCCAGGGGCCTCGTCAGCACCAGATGCGTGGCCTGCTCCGGCCCCAGCCTGCGCGCCGCGTGATCGCGAGCCTCAGCGAGAAGGGGAGCGCGCTGCACGGGATCGTGCGCGTCGGTTGCCAGGAGATGACAATACCCCTCGTCGAGCATGCGTTCGGCCCAATAACGGGTCCTGCGGCCGAAACGCCCCGTCAACGATCCGGCCGTGAGCTGCATGAGCACATCACTATATACCAAGCGCTTGATCAAATCATAATGCTGATCGAGCCACGACAAGCGCTCCGGATGCGTCAGAATTGGCACATAGCCGGCTGTTTGCAGACTAAATATGTGATCCTCCAATCGCGGCGGCAGCACGTGGTGAGGCGGCTCCAGCAAGAAATACCGCGAATTGTTGATGGTCAGCGCCCAGCCATCGCGCAGCTGCGAGGCGAGGTCGGGCGCGACGTGAACGTCAGCTCCCGTCAACAGGCGAATTGGAATGCCCGCATCCGCGACGGCGCGCTGCAATTGCTCGATCGCCTTCCGAATGGCCGGACCGTTATTGTTATAGACGCCGGGCATGATATGCGGCGTGCAGGCGACGGCCGTGATGCCGTCGGCCGCTGCCATTCTCGCCATGGCCAGCGCTGTTTCGAGATCGCGCGCACCGTCATCGATGCCCGGCAGAAGATGACAATGCAGATCGAGCAACTTGCCTCCCCTTATTCCCCGTCGACTGCTGGGTCACGCCAGGCACGCAGTCGTTCGCGCGATCGTTCCCGATGCACCATCGCCCTCCGCCCGCCTTGGCGCACCCAAGTCCCATACCCGCGCTCAAGTGGATCCGCCGTTCGGTCGCCATGGCCGCGCCGTCGGGGACCCAACCGGACTCGACGGACTATACACGACACTACCGGGCGTTGAACTCTCAAAATTTGCTTACGTAACCTGTTATGCGAGCAGACCGCTCGGCAGCCGGAACCGAATCGCGCGACGACACTTCGCCGCACTGATTTCGCGGCGATCAGACCATTTTAAGCGGCCGATCCATACGTCGTTTGGAAGCAAGTACCCTGTCGCTGGTAAGCGGGGGTTGGAAGCGCGGCTTGTTGCCGATCATCGACCGCGACGCCGTTCGGGACCAGACGATCATACCGCCGGGACCGGCGCGTTTCGTCATTCTGCCGTCCCGGCCTCGCGCGCACCGCCGATCTGTCCCGGGCGACATGCCGGCGCGCGCGACGGCCCGGCCGCTGCCGGCGGCGGAGGCGCGGAGGCGTTCGCCGTTCGTTGGCGTGCTAATCAAATCGGCCTTGATTTGACGTTCGCCTTTCGGGCGAAGCTGGATCGGATCGTGCTAGCCTTGCCGTGAACTCCAGCACGGCCCCAGCGAGAACATGAACGCCGAAACCGACATGCGACCGACACGCGGCGGCGGCCGACTGCTCGCCCGTCGGCGCAGCATGCTCGCCGCGGTACCGAAAGATCTCGCGCTCGATCTGTTCGAGCGCGCGTTCGTCGTCGCCCTGTTCGTCGTGTTCGCGGACCGCATGCTCGGCCGGCTCGCGACTCTGATCGCGCTGCAGATCGAGCATCCGGAATTGATCGTCGCGGCGGCGACAATGAACATCGGGGCCATTCTGTTGGTGCTGTCCGAGTCGCTCGGCGTCTTTCTCATTCTGGTGCGTCGCCGCACGCCGACGCTTTCCTCGCATCCGCTCGACTGGGCCTTGAGCTTCGCCGCCGTCAACGCACCGCTGCTCACCGTGCCGGCCGCCGCAAGCACATTCATACCTCCGCACGTCGCGTCGGCGCTGATGTTTGCCGGTCTGGTGATCCAGATATCGGCCAAAGCGACCCTGTGGCGCAGCTTCGGAATCGTGCCGGCCAATCGCGGCGTCAAAACGGTGGGAATCTACCGCCTCGTCCGGCATCCGATCTACGCCGGCTATTCCATTACCCATATCGGCTTTTTGATCGGCTTCCCGAACGTGTGGAATGCGTTTCTTTACGTCGCCGTTATGGCGGTCCAGATCGCCCGTATCATGCGGGAGGAGCGCCTGCTCGCGGACGATCCCGTCTACCGCGCCTATATGCAACGCGTGCGCTATCGCCTGCTGCCGGGGATCTTTTGACGCGGGCGCCACCCGCCATGCTTGCATGTTTGTTAAGGCAAATTGTTATAACCGAGTTTAATTGTTGCTTGTAATTTCAAATTTTTCTATCTTTGAGGGAAGCCGTCGCAACCGACTGAACGTGAAAGTCGTCGTTAAATGCGAGTTCCTTCACCGGCATCGCGCGGGTCTATTGCGATCAGGTTCGCCACGTTCGACGTGTTCTGGGCCTTCGTCGCGCCTTGGCTGGCGCTGTGGATTCGCGGCGCGCATGTGCTGTCGGTAGCGGACTGGCCCGACGCGACATTGTTCTGCGGCATCGCCTTCGCTTCGTCGCTGATCGGCTTTCTGATTTTCCGCATCCGGGAAGGCATGACGCATCTGTTTTCCGTTCACGATGCGCTCGATGTGGCGAAAGCGGTTTTGTTGGCCGAATTCGTGACCTGTCTCGTCCTGTTTTCGATGACGCGCCTGGACGGAATTCCGCGTTCGACGCCGCTGATCCATGCCTTGCTGTTGTCGGCCGGCCTGGTCAGCGCGCGCGCCTTCCTTCGCATGGCCTATGCGGATGTCGACACGTCGCCGCCGGCCGCGAAAGGCCCGGTCGAACACATCATCGTCATCGGCTCGAACCGGCTGTCGGCGCTCTATATCGGCTTGCTGCGCGCCTATGGGCGGGAGCGCTATCGCGTGATCGCCCTGCTCGACGAACGTCCCGAAATGGCCGGCCGCTCGATCGCGGGCTTCCGCGTGTTCGGGCCGCCGAGTCATCTCGTCCCCGTCATCGAGGAATTCAAGGAACACGGCATCCACACCGATCGGATCATCGTCGGCGGCGACGCCAACTTTCTCGCGCCCGAAACGACGTCGGAGATTCGGCGCATCAGCCGTGAATACGACATCCGGCTGGACTTCATCCCGCAGCTCATCGGTCTCGACGCGTTGCAAGCCCTACCGGTGGAGGCCGGTCCGGTCCCCGTGCGCGCGAGCACGGCGCGCTACGCATTGCCGCGCTACTTGATCGTGCGGCGCTATGTCGACTTTTGCGTGAGCCTCCTGCTGATCGTTGCCCTGCTGCCCTTGTTCGCGCTCATCTCCGTGGTGGTGCTGCTCGACGTCGGCTCTCCGGTCTATTTCTGGCAACGCCGCGTCGGCATGGACGGTCAAAGCTTCCAGATGCACAAATTCCGCACCTTGCGGCCGAGCTATGACGGCAAGGGCAATCCGATATCCAGCAAGCGCACTTCCTGGGTCGGCGAATTCCTGCGTAGGTCCCGGCTCGACGAATTGCCGCAACTCTTGAACGTGCTGGTCGGCGACATGTCGCTGATCGGTCCGCGGCCATTGCTGCCGCACGATCAGCCCGCCGATCCGACCCTGCGTTTGATGGTGCGTCCCGGGATCACCGGCTGGGCACAAGTCAACGGCGGCAAGCTGCTGACGCCGGAAGAGAAGAATGCCCTCGACGAGTGGTATGTGCGCCACGCGTCGCCGTGGCTCGATCTGAAGATTCTCGGCTTGACCGTCGTGTTCATGTTGGCCGGCGAGCGCGAGACCGCCGCATCGGCGCCGGATCATGCAGCGGCCATCAGCATCGAACAGCCCAGCAAGCGCTTGGCCTGAGCGGCGCCGTTTTCGCGGTCCGCCGCCGCGCCCTGCCCTCAACGCAAGCGCCGCCAGACCCACGACGGAAAACGCATCACCGGATAGAGGAAATACAAGGTCGGCGGCAGCGGAAAACGAATGACGTCGGCGATGGCGACGCCGACGAACCGGCACTGCGCGGCATAGAAGGCCAGCCCCTGCCCGAGCAGAAATCGCGTGAGAAGCGTGCGGGTCAGCGCGGCCGGGCCGAGATCGGGTTCGGTCGCGGCATCGACGCCGATCATGGCCTCCCGCGCAAGGGTCACCAGACGCTGCACGCGCCTATGGCCGGCCAGCTCCGCCTCGATCACCGGCGGCAGCCGCAGGTCCAGGAGATCGCGGGCCAGCGTGAGCGCTTGTCCGGCGCACAGCCCGGCGCCGCGCGCCTGCGCATGCCGGTAAAGCCGCACGATCTCGGTCCCCGGCCTGGTCGCGATCAGCGCGGCGAAATCGGCCAGCCATTTGAGCCGCGACCAGGAATGCGTCGCGCCGTGCACGCACAGATAGGCGAAGAGATCCGCCTCGGTGAAGGTACGGATGGCCTGGCCGTCCGAAACCGGAACCTCCAGGACCGGTGAATATGCATCGATGCCGCGCAGCAGCAGGGCGTTGTCGAACAGCCGCCAATGCAATTCGACGCGCAGGCCGCCGTCACTTTGCGTCGTGAACTCGGCTTCCCGGCCGTGGGCGACGAAGGCGCGCCGTTGCGCCTCGCTCATCTCGGGTGCCGGATCGCGGAGCGTATAACCCGAGGCTTCCAACAGCGCCATTCCGGCCAGTGCGTGCTCGGGCGGCACCAGAATGTCGATGTCGCGGCCATGCTTGAGCGTGAGCCGGCCATAGGCGAGCTGCGCCAGCGCAGAACCCTTCAAGGAAATCATCGGAATGCCGGCCGCCGCAAAAATCCGCTGCAACCGGATCGTTTCGGCCGCCAGCAGGAGCGTCTGCCGGGCGATCCTTTGCGCTCTCGCGGCCAGTGCCCGCTCGATATCGGCAGGAAGCCCGACGCCCGCCGCACCGAGCGCATGGGCCGCCAGGCCGGCGATGCGCTGGCGCGCGACGATACGCATGAAATAAGGCCAATCGATCGGCTGCGCCGCCGCTTGCGCGATGGCCGATAGAGCGGATGCGGACAGGGGCCAGCGGCAGCACGCGGCGGCCAGCACGAATTCGGCTGGCAACACGCTCGCGGTCTTCGGAGAAATGCGCATCATCGGCTGACGTATTGCTCCGCGCGACGTGAGCCCGGTCGCGCTCAATCGTATAGCGGCCTTTCGCGTCCGGTCGAGGGGGTCGATGTGGACGTCCTTGCGCGTTCCGGCGCCGCATGCGAAGGCAAACACTGTTGCCACCGCCCAGCCCGTCCATGAGCGACACCCACGCCAGCCCTCACCCCGCCGATGCCGCGCGCGCGCGCCGGCCGGCCGCCTTTCTCGATCGCGACGGCGTGCTCAATGTCGATCATGGCTATGTCTACCGGCCGGAAGATCTCGAATGGATCACGGGCGCGCCGGAGGCGGTGCGGCTGCTCAACGAGGCCGGTTATTACGTGCTGGTCATCACCAACCAATCGGGCGTGGCGCGCGGCTTTTATGACGAGGCGGCAGTGCAGCGCTTCCACGCTCATATGCGCGCGCTGATCGAGGCCGCGGGCGCCCGTATCGACGCATTCTATTATTGCCCGCATCATCCGGAGGGCGCCGTCAAGGAACTGGCGGTGCGCTGCCGCTGCCGCAAGCCCGCGCCCGGCATGCTCGAACAGGCGGCCGCCGAATGGCCGCTCGACCTTTCGCGCAGTTTCCTGATCGGTGACAAGGATGACGACATGACCGCGGCCGCGCGCTTCGGCATACGCGGCGTCAAGTTCGATGCGCGACGCGACTCGCTGCTCGACCTGGTGCGACGGGAAATCGCGCGCGCGTCCTAGCATCCCGGTTCTGACGTTCGCGACGCGTTGCAGCGCGCCCGGATGCGCGTTTCGGACCGGGAGGACGCCGGCCGTCAATGAACCGGCTCGCAGCGGCCGGCCTCGAACCGGAATATCCGGTCACACAAAGCAAGGCTTTCGGCGCGATGCGCGATCAGGACGATGGTCGGCCGCGGCGCGAGCGCGCGCAACCGCTCCAGGATGGCCCGTTCGCCGGCAACGTCGATCGCGGCCGTGGCCTCATCCAGAATCAGCAGGCGCGGATGCCGCAGGATCGCGCGGGCGAGCGCGAGCCTTTGCCGCTCACCGCCGGAGACCAGCGTGCCGCGCTCGCCGACCACCGTATCGAGCCCGCTGTCCATGCGCCGGACGAGATCGGCGGCACCGGCGAGCGCCAGCGCGGCCCAGATCTCGTCTTCGCCGGCGTTCGCATTGACCCAAGCGAGATTGCGGCGGACGCTGTCGTGAAACAGGAACGAATCCTGCGCGACATAAGCAATGTGGTCGCGCCACGACGCCAGCACGGGTCCCGCGAGTTCGCGGCCCGCGATGGTGATACGGCCCTGTTGCGACGGATAGAGTCCGACCAGGAGATCGGCGAATGTCGTCTTGCCGGCACCCGAGGATCCGGCGACGCCGACGAAAGCGCCGGGCTCGATGCGAAGGCTGATGTCGCAAACACCGCGCGGAGCACCGTCGGCTTCCTCGGGCGCGTGCAGATAGGACACATGCTCGAACACGACCGCTCCTTCCGGGATCGAAAGTTCGGTGGCCGCGCCTAAGCGGGCGGGCGCGACCGAAGCCATGTCCTTTTCGAGTTCCTTCACGGCTTCATAGGCCGGCAAGGCGTTCGCGAACTGCTGAGCGGCCTGTTGAATCTGGGCGGCCGGCCCACTCATGCGCGCGACAATAAGCAGGAGCGTGATCAGCGTCGGCGCGGACAGATGGAACAGGCCGAATCCGACCAGCACCAGCAGGCCGCCGGCCAGAGCCGAGACCGTCGAAAAGGCCAGCCGGCTGTTGGTCTGCTGGCGCATGAAGTCGATCTGCCGGCGCCTGAGATCGTGCAAGGTGTCGCGGAACTCGGCCACGAATCCCGATTGCAGGTTCTGGCTGATGGCGAGCTTGAGCCCCCCGAGGAATTGCGCGGTCGAATTGAGCAGCGACAGATTCGCCTGCGTGACCGTCCTCCCGATATCGGTAGCGCGACGAATGACCGGCACGAATGCGAGGGCGATCAGCAGCAGCACGGCCAGCGCCAGGCCGGCCAGCACCGGGGCCAGCGCGAAGACGAGGACGCATTGTGCGATCAGCATCGCGGCGGCAACGCCGACGCGCAGCATCGTGCTTGCCATCAAGCCGATGCGCTGGATGTCGCCGCTCAACAGATGCGTGACACGGGCATGGCGCAGCCGCTCGACCTGATCCCAGCTGGCGCCCGCGAGCCTTTCGGCGATGCGCAATCGCTGCGCCTCGACGAAACCGGTCTGCAATTCGGCGACCGCCGCATCGCGTTTGGAGATCGCGATCGCGCGCACGATTATCAGCGCGCCGAATATGGCGAGGAGCAGCGCCAGCCGCCCGAAATGACTTTCGATGCCAAAGAGCTGGAACGTGGCCGTTGCCGCCTGCTCCAGCCGGCCGAAGGACGTCCCGGATGAGGTGACAATGGCGATGAGCGGCACGATCAGGACGAGGCTCAAGCCTTCGAGCAATGCGCCGGCCGCCACCAGCGCCGCGGCGACGATTCCCTGCCGACCGGCAAATTGCGCAAAATCGTGCAAGAAAATCCGCACGCGTTGAAAATGCTTGCCGCCGGCCGAGGCGTCGCGGTCGGAAAACGTCATGTCGGTCGATACCCGCCATTCCGCCGCCTCATCGGGCGGTAACTACGAGATGCTTAGTAACAACAATTCATCGAAAATGGCATGGGCGGCGGCGGCGCGATCGATCACCCCCAGCGACGAACTCGACATCCCGTCATGCCTTGCCCGCCTCGCTCGGACGATCAGACGGGGCCGCTATCTCGGCGTCAGGCTGCGAACCAAAAGCGCCAGACGGCCGGGAATCGTCACCACAAGCTTCCCGTCGGCCTTCCTGGCAACGAAGCCCCGCTTCGTCAGCCGCTCGAGGCGTTCCTGCGGGATGCTCGCCGTGCCTTTCCTAACCGTTCCGAGCGCAGTCAGGTCGCCATAGCGCAGCCTGCGCGTGGCCCAGTCCCGCATATGCGCTTTCCTCCGTCGGTCGAACAATGCAACCCCGGCGCGCGCGTTGAATAAGCTCAATTTCCGGCTATTTTGAGTAGATAATTTATTGAACAAAATTAAAACAGTAGTAAATTGGATATTAGTTAATTTTAGTCAACCATTTGAAATACCATCGTTTTTTCAAGATTCATTCCACTCGGGATATCGTTGTAATACTCTATCATGACCCATGACGCCTCGCCCTCCGGCCCGGCCGCCTATGCGCGGCAGCCGTGTCATAGGTCGAGAAAGCGATAGCCGGCGGATTCCAGCACGATGCAGGTCAGCCGCCCACTGGCGAAGGCACCGGTGTCGATATTGATACGGTTGGGCAGGACCTCCGGCTCGGCCACCGGCGTATGGCCATGCACGACGATCTTACCGAAATCGGCCTCGCTCTGAAGAAACTCGCCGCGAATCCAGAGCAGATCGTGTTCGCTTTGCGCATCGAGCGGCACGCCGGGTCGCACCCCCGCATGGCACAGAAAGAAGCGGCCATGCTGCAGCGAAGTCCCGAGCGAACGCAGAAATACGAGATGGCTTGCAGGCAGCGCGGCGCGTAGGCGCTTGGCGGCCTCGGCATTGGCCTTGCCCACCATGAGGGGCCGGACCGCGACACCGTAAGACTGCAACGTCTGCTCGCCGCCCTGCATGCGCCAATGCATCCCGAGAGTCGGGTCATCGAGAAAGTCCAGCAGCATGCCTTCGTGATTGCCCTTGAGCGCCACATAGGGTGTCGGGAACGGATTTTGCGCCAGGCACTCGATTACCCCGCGGGAAGCGGGGCCGCGGTCGATATAATCGCCGAGCGTCACCGTGAGCGCATCCGCGCCATAGAGGTCCACGTCGCGGCGAATGGCGGCGATCGCGCGCTCGAGCAGATCCAGGCGGCCGTGGATATCGCCAATGACATAAAGCCGTGTCGCGTTCGTGGGAATCTTGGCGTCCTCCGGTATGACGGCCATTCGGCCGCGATCCGTGCGCAGTCGCGCCTTCTGTGCTATCCGGACCATCCAATGCCCAAGATTTAGTCGGATCTATAGCAATCGTCTCGAAATGCCGGGTTCAGCCGTTACAAATGCCGGTGGCGAAACGTCGCCGGCCCGTTTTCTTACGTCGCTCGCGCTGCTCTGGCTCGCGGGCAACGCGCTCCGTCTCACCATTCTGGCGGTTCCTCCGGTCATTCCGCTGATCCACGATCAGCTCGACCTGAATGCGACGCAGATCGGCATCCTCACCGGCCTGCCGCCGTTGCTGTTCGCCTTTGCGGCGGTACCCGGCTCGCTCCTGATCGCCCGTCTCGGCGTGCGCAGCGCCATGGTGGTCGGCCTGGCGTTGACGGCGCTCGGCGGCGCGCTGCGCGGCGCCTGGCCCGACATCTATTGGCTTTATGCCATGACCGTCGCCACCGGCGCCGGCGTCGCCATCATGCAGGTGACCATGCCGACCGCGGTGCGGGCCTGGACGCCGGGACGCATCGGCTTTGCCACCGCGGTCTACACCAACGGGCTCCTGATCGGCGAAATCCTCCCGGTCGCCCTGACGCTGCCGCTCGTGATGCCGCTGGTCGGCGCGAGCTGGCAATGGGCATTCGCGCTGTGGAGCGCGCCGGTCGCCCTGATTGCCGTCCTGGTCGTGGCGCTGGCGCCGCGTCAAGCTGCGGCGAATGCAGCGTCAGCATCGAAGCGGCGCTGGTGGCCGGATTGGCGCAACGGTCTGATCTGGCGGCTCGGCATGATGCTCGGCACCGTCAATGCCACCTATTTCTCCACCAATGCCTTTCTGCCCGATTATTTGCGCAGCACCGGGAAAGGCGAGTGGATCAGCGCCGCTTTGTCGGGCCTCAACACCGGGCAATTGCCGGCGTCCCTGCTCCTGCTCGTGATCGCCGGGCGGCTCGAGCGCAAGGCCTGGCCCTATATCGGCTGCGGCCTACTGACGATGGCGGCGACTCTTGGCATCGTGTTCGGCTCCGGCCCCTGGATCGTGGCCGCCGCGACGGTGCAAGGCTTCTCCAATGCGGCCGTATTGATCCTGGTATTGGCGTTGCCGCCGTTGTTGTCGCCGCCGGACGACGTACATCGCGTCACCGCCGCGATGTTCACCATCAGCTATGGCTGCGCGGTGGTGGTGCCGGTGATCAGCGGCATGGCCTGGGACCTGAGCGGGCTGGCGAGCTCGGCTTTTTTGCCGATCGGGCTATGCGGGATTCTGCTGGTCATCCTGGCGCCGGCCATCAATCATGTTCCGCGCATAGGGAGTTGATCGATGCGACCCATACCGATCGGGGCCACCGGCCTCTATACGCTGCGCGTGACGCCCGCCCACCTCGCCAATCAATTCAAGGACGCGGCGCTGCCGCCGGTCTTCGCCACGCCGATGATGGTGACGATCATGGAGAACGCCGCGCTCAATGCGGTGCGCGACTATCTCGATTCCGGCGAGAGCGCCGTCGGTACCGTGGTGAACGTGCGCCACCTGGCGCCGACGCCGGCCGGCCAGCAGGTGACCGCCGAGGCGGTGGTCACCAAGGTCGACGGCCGCCGCATCGAATTCGACGTGAGCGCGCGCGACGAATTCGAGGAAATCGGCCGCGGCACGCACGAACGCATGGTGGTCGACCTGGTGCGTCTCGGCCGCCGGCTCGACGCCAAGAGCGGCAAATAACAGCGCCGAACAGGCCGCTCACACGGGCGGGCCGGGCGATCGCAGGGGAGCGCGCTGGTCGCACAGCGCGGTCACCATCCAGCCGGTCGAGGCGCCGACGAAGGAGCCGGCGATGATGTCACTGAAGAAGTGATAATTGGCGCCGACGAGGCCCACCGCCACCACCACCGCCAGCAGCGCCCAGAGCGGCCGTCCGCGCGGGTACCAGATCCACAGCACGGCGACCAGCGCGCAGGTCAGCGACATGTGGCCGGAGGGAAAGCTCCGATAGGCCGCGCCGTCGTGAAACCAGTTGAAGCCGTAAACGCCGTTGCGGATGAAGGATGGGTTGTTGTTCACCCAGGTTTCCGGCCAGGTGCGGCCGAAAACGTATTTCAGCCCGTTCTTGGTCGTTTCCGCCATGACCAGGCTGGTCCCGGCGATGAAAACAACGGTCTGCCAGCGCGTCAGCGGCCGGCCGGCCAGCGCCAATAGGCCCATGCCGACGAAGGCCAGCACCGCCAGCGGAATGAGCGGCTCGGGAATATGGGTGAGCTTGGCGAACATCGCCTGGTGCTCGCGCAGGATCTGAAAGTGCACGAAGGTCGCGATCGGGCGGTCGAGCCAGAGATAGGCGGCCACCGTCGCGACCGCGGTTGCGGCCAGGGCGGCCAGCCAGCGTTGCAGGGGGGGCATGCGGTCAAGCCTCATTGCGGGCGCGCCTGAGGGTGCACCGGGCCCGCCTTGTACACTGAATCGCAACAGGCGTGCCGGCTCAGGCTTGCCATCCCCCGTCAACCCGAGTATCACTCAATAAGCACTGCAAATCTATCTATACTGATGTATTAGACATGATAACCGGCGCTCAGATGCGAGCGGCGCGCGCACTTCTTGGGCTCGACCAGCGCGAGCTGGCGCAGCGTTGCGGGCTGTCGCTGCCGACCATCCAGCGCATGGAGGCGAGCGAGGGCGTGGTCCGCGGCAATGTCGATTCGCTCATGAAACTCGTCGACGCGCTCGCCGCCGCCGGTATCGAATTGATCGGAGAAGGCGCCACCAGCACTGGCGGCGGCCGCGGAGTGCGGCTGAAATGAGGAGCGAGGTGGACGAGTCGCTCTGGTCGGGACGCGCGCATCCGCGGGCGCTCCCGGGATTGGGAAGGCAACGGGTGCGCTGATGGTCGTCTACGCGCTCTTCGGCGTGCTGGCGCTGGTGGTTCTTGCGCCCATCGCGATCGCATTGGGCGGGTCATCGCAAGCGACCAATACGGTCTATGGCGCATCGCTCATCGTCACCCTGGCGCTGTTCGTCATCGCCGTGCTGACGCTGTTCGGCCATTCCGAACCGCCGCCCGCCATCACCTTGCCGCTCGGCCTGCCCTGGCTCGGCGCGCATTTCCGCATCGACGCGCTGTCGGCCTTCTTCCTGGCGGTAATCAATCTCGGCGGCGCGGCGGCGAGCCTGTTCGCGCTCGGCTATGGGCGGCACGAGGCGTTTCCCGGGCGCGTATTGCCGTTCTATCCCGCCTATCTCGCCGGCATGAATCTGGTCGTGCTCGCGGGCGACGCCTTTTCCTTTTTGGTGTCGTGGGAGTTCATGTCGCTGTCGTCCTGGGCGCTGGTCATCTCGCACCACGAGGAGCGCGAGAACCTGCGCGCCGGCTATGTCTATCTGTTGATGGCGAGCTTCGGCACGCTCGCGCTGCTGTTCGCCTTCGGCCTCCTGGCCGGCGCCAGCGGCGATTACACTTTCGAGGCGATGCGCGCCGCGCATCCGTCGGCGGGACTTGCGGCACTGGTGCTGGTGCTGGCCCTCACCGGCGCCGGATCGAAAGCGGGCGTCGTGCCGCTGCATGCCTGGCTGCCGCTCGCGCATCCGGCTGCGCCCAGCCACGTCTCCGGGCTGATGAGCGGCGTGATGACCAAGGTCGCGGTCTACGGCTTTGTCCGCATCGTCTTCGATCTTCTCGGCACGCCGGACTGGTGGTGGAGCCTCATCGTGCTGTTCGTCGGCGGCACGACGGCGGCGCTCGGCGTGCTCTACGCACTGATGCAGAACGACCTCAAGCGCGTGCTGGCCTATTCGACCATCGAGAATATCGGCATCGTCTTCGCCGCGCTCGGCCTTGCGCTGGCCTTCAAGGCCTCCGGCATGACCTTCCCCGCCGCGCTCGCCTTCACCGCCGCGCTGCTGCACGTGTTCAATCATTCGCTGTTCAAGAACCTGTTGTTCTGCGGCGCCGGCGCGGTGCTGGTGGCGACCGGCGAGCGCGACATGGAGAAGCTCGGCGGCCTGATCCACCGCATGCCGCAGACCGCCTTCGTGTTCCTCATCGGCGCGACCGCGATTTCGGCCCTGCCTCCCCTCAACGGCTTCGTGTCCGAATGGCTGACCTTCCAGGCCATTCTTCTGAGCCCGCAACTGCCGTCCTGGGGGCTCAAGCTCATGGTGCCGGCCGTCGGCGCGCTGCTCGCGCTGTCGGCGGCGCTCGCCGGCGCCTGTTTCGTGCGCGCCTTCGGCATCAGCTTCCTCGGCCGCCCGCGCACGCAAGCCGCGATCGACGCCCGCGAAACCGACGCCAATTCGCTCGGCGCCATGTTCGTGCTGGCCGCGCTTTGCCTCGTCGCCGGAGTCCTGCCCGGCCTGTTCATCGACGCGCTGGCGCCGGTCGCCGAGATCGGCGTCGGCGGCCACATGCCGGTGCAGACGAGCGTGGAGTGGCTGTCGATCGTGCCGATCGCGGAAAGCCGCAGCTCCTATAACGGCCTCCTGGTCTTCGTCTTCATGGTGACGTCCGGCGTGCTCGCCGCTTTCGCCATTCACCGCCTTGCCTCGGACCGCCTGCGCCGAAGCGCCGCCTGGGATTGCGGATATCCCGATCCGAACCCGCTCACGCAATATTCCGCGAGCAGCTTCGCGCAGCCGATCCGGCGCGTGTTCGGCACGCTTCTGTTCGGCGCCCGCGAGATCGGCGAAATGCCGCCACCGAGTTCCACGCGCCCGGCACGGCTGACGGTGCGCATCCACGATCCCATTTGGGACACGCTTTACGCGCCGATCTCCGGCTTCATCGATTACGCCACCGACCGGCTGAACGTGCTGCAATTCCTCACCATCCGCCGCTACCTCACGCTGGTCTTCGTGGCGCTGGTGGTGCTGCTCCTGGTGCTCGCGATATGGCCTTGATCCACGATCTGATCTTCCAGGGCGGGCAGATGCTGCTGGTGCTTTTGCTGGCGCCGCTGCTCACCGGCTTCGTGCGCAAGGTGAAGGCGAGGCTGCTGCGGCGGCAGGGACCGCCGCTGTTGCAGCCCTATCGCGATCTCGTGCGCCTGATGCGCAAGGACGTGGTGCTGGCGGAGAGCGCGTCGTGGCTGTTCCGCGTGATCCCCTATGTCGTGTTCGCCGGCACCTGGGTCGCGGCCTCGCTGGTGCCGACTTTCCGCAGCGGCCTGCTGTTCTCCTGGACCGCGGACCTCATCGCCATCATCGCGCTCATCGGCAGCGCGCGCTTCTTCCTGGCGCTGGCCGGCCTCGACGTCGGCACTTCGTTCGGCGGCATCGGCTCGAGCCGCGAAATGATGATCGCCTCGCTCGCCGAGCCGGCCATGCTGATGATCGTGTTCGCCATCGCGCTGATCGCGGGCTCCACCCAGCTTTCCACCATGGCGGCCTTCATGAATTCGCCGGAGGTGGGCTTGCGGGTCTCGCTCGGGCTGGGGCTCGTCGCGCTGATCATCGTCGCCATCGCGGAAAACGCGCGCGTTCCGGTCGACAATCCGGCGACGCATCTCGAACTGACGATGGTGCACGAGGCCATGGTGCTGGAATATTCCGGCCGCCATCTCGCGCTGATCGAAATGTCGGCCTTCCTCAAGCTCTTGCTCTATGTCTCGCTGATCGCCTGCCTGTTCACGCCCTGGGGCATCGCGCCGGCCGGCGCCGCGCCGCAAAGTCTGATCGTCGGCGTCGCCACCTATCTCGGCAAGCTCGCCGTCTGCGGCTTCCTGCTCGCGCTGTTCGAGACCGCGATCGCCAAGATGCGCGTGTTCCGCGTGCCGGAATTCCTCGGCGCCGCGCTCATGCTGGCGCTGCTCGCGACATTGCTGCGCTTCGTGTCGAGGAGCTTCTGATGACACTGCGATCGTCATGCCCGGCGAAAGCGGGGCATCCAGCCGACACCGAGGGGGCCACGCCTCCCCGCCGCGCCATATTTGCCGTTCGGCGGCTACCGGACCATCCGCTTTCGCGGATGACGACACCCTGCAAGGTGCAACGCCCATGCAAGGCCTGACGTTCGACATCGCGCATCTTCTGGCCGGCACGCTTGTGGTAGTGAGCTTCCTCGAACTCTACCAGGACCGGCTGACGGCGCTCATCAATGTCTATGCCGCGCACGCGGTCGTCCTGACGCTGTCGGTGGCCTGGCAGGCGCTCGCGCAGCACGCCCCGCATCTCTACATCACCGCGACCATCGCGCTCGTCTTCAAGGCCATCATTATCCCGCTGGCGCTGCGGCGCATCGTGATCCGGCTCGGCATCCATCGCGAGATCGAAACCGTGGTCGGCGTCGGCCCCGCGATGCTCATCGGCATCGGACTGGTCGCGCTGTCGATGGTGGTGATGCTGCGGGTCACCGAGGAAGCCGACCCGCTGGCGCGCGAGGATCTCGCCTTCGCGCTCTCGGTGGTGCTGCTCGGACTCCTGATGATGGTGACCCGGCGCAACGCGGTGAGCCAGGTGATCGGCTTCATGTCGCTGGAGAACGGCCTGGTGCTGGCGGCGACCGGCGCCAAGGGCATGCCGCTGGTGGTCGAGATCAGCGTCGCCTTCTCGGTGCTGATCGCCTTCATCGTGATCGGCATCTTCCTGTTCCGCATCCGCGAGCGCTTCGACACCGTCGACATCCAGGCGCTCGACCGCTTCCGGGGAGAGCGGCGATGACATTCGACGCCCTCGACGCGGTCCTGCTGATCCCGCTCGCCTCGGCGGCGATCCTGGCCGTGCTGCCCGGCTACCGGCTCACTGCCAATCTCAACGTGGTGGCCGCGCTGCTGACGTTCCTGACCTCGGTATCGTTGTTCTGGGTCGCGCCGCCTTCCGGCGACTATCTCCTGGTGGACGATCTCAACAAGGTGTTCATCGTCCTGACCACCTTCGTCGCCTTCACCACCCGTCCGTTCCGCGCGAGCTATATCGGCCACGAGATCGAG
>Ga0182748_1002297_pt1 | contig 17459 bp, 14 predicted proteins | sample eDN3rd37CKraftOP_FD_128877 | JGI IMG/M metagenome (GOLD analysis project Ga0182748, IMG submission 128877) | Enriched Organic Plus compost microbial communities from Emeryville, California, USA - eDNA 3rd pass 37_C Kraft OP (version 2) (version 2) ...
ACAACTGCCGCACCGACACCTTCATGTCGGGCAGGCCGCTCACGGCTTCAGTTCCGGTGGCCATCAGTCCTCCTCACCTCGAAAACACGTCCGAGGCGCGAATCGTCATGCGTCTAGCGGGGGGTGTCCCAGCCAACTTAGCAGAATCGTGTGCGCCTGCGAAAGTCACTCGGCCATTCCTGAAATGCCCGTTATTCCAAGTGGTTATGGTCCGGGGCCGCGGCCGGCAGAGCTGCAATGCCGGTCAGCGGTAACGCGTGAGGACCGCCCATTGCGCACGCCCGATAGATGGGGAGCCGGCGCTCCCAGGGAAAGGGAGGCCCCGGCGGCGCGCGCAAATATCCGGCGGCCCGGCCTCAGCAGTAGCCGGCGGATTTGAGATAATTGTAGGCGACAATGATCTCCCGCAGCTTGTCCTCCGAGCCGCGGTCCCCGCCGTTCGCATCCGGGTGGTGGCGCTTCACCAGCATCTTGAAGCGCGCCTTGATGTTGGCCTTGCTGGCGTCGGCGTCGAGCCCGAGCGAGTCCAGCGCCTTGCGCGCGGCGTTGTGCACCGTGCGCTGCTCCGAGCGGCCGGCCGTCCCGGAGCTGGTGCGCCGGGCTCCGAATTCGCCGAACACATGGAACGGATCGTCGGCGCCGTCCGCGCCCGGCGCGAAGCGATGGCGCGCGAAGCCCGAACGGCTCCGGCTACCGCCGATGGTTCCGAGCTTCCAGGTCGGCAGGTGGCCGGTCAGCGCGTCCTTCTGGAAGCGCGCAACCGCGTCATCGTTCATGCCCGCGAAGAAATTGTAGCTGTGGTTGTACTCGCGCACGTGGTCGAGGCAGAAGCGCCAGTACTGCCCTTCCTTGCCGCGCCCCTTGGGCGCGCGGTGGGTGGCGCAGCCTTCGCAGCCCGGCCAGTCGCACGCGGGCTCTTGCGCCGCGCGGCGGCGGTCCTGATCGGGCTTGACCCGGATGCGATCGAACAGAGGCGAGTCGAACTTCATGGCGGGCATATATGAGGTCATGACCACTTGCGCCGCAAGCTTGACAAATCCGGTTTGCCAACTCGCCGTCGCAATTTTTCCCCTTCGCGCACGCCGGGTTTTGCGCCCGCCCTGCAGCGATTATATGATCATAGGGTTCGCGCATGAACTTGCGGTGAACCGGCTCTCTCTTCTTCGGATCAAGCCATGCCGATGTCCGCGACGATCGAGGACAAGCTCACCGCCGCCTTCGCGCCGCAGGCGCTGCAGGTCACCGACGAGTCCCACCTCCACGCCGGACACGCCGGCCACCGGCCCGGCGGCGAAAGCCACTTCCGCATCCACATCATCGCCGACGCCTTCAGGGGCAAGAGCCGCCTCGAGCGCCACCGCATGATCAACGGCGCGCTTGCCGCCGAGCTTGCGGGCGGCGTGCACGCGCTCGCCATCCACGCAGCCGCGCCGGGCGAAGGCGGCGCCTCCTAGACCGATCTGATTGAATCGCGATCACGTCTATTTCTGTTGGAGCATGATCTTTTCCGACAACCGGCATCCACTTTTGGGGATCACGCTCCCCGTCCCGGCGTTCAGGCCACCAGCTGTGCGACCCCCTTGCGGGTCAGCGGCGTGATCCGCAGCGCCGTGATGCGATTGCGGTTCTTGCGCAGCACGTGGAAGCGGAAGCCGTGGAACGTGAAGGTCTGCCCCGGCTCCGGGATCGAGCGCGACTCGTGGATGACGAGGCCGGCGATGGTGGTCGCCTCCTCGTCGGGCAGACGCCAGTCGAGCGCGCGGTTGAGATCGCGGATCGGCACGTCGCCGTCCACGGTCACGGAGCCGTCCGGCTGCGGCCGCACGCCCGGCAGGTCCACCTCGTGCTCGTCGGCGATATCGCCGACGATCTCCTCGAGGATGTCCTCCAGCGTCACGAGGCCCATCACCTCGCCGTACTCGTCGACGACCAGCGCGAACGGCGTCTTGCGCCGGCGAAACGCCGCGAGCTGCTCGGAGAGCGGGCGGATGTCGGGCACGAACCACGGCGGCATGGCGATGGCGGTGAGGTCGATCTTGCTGGCGTCGCCGCCGGTCTGCTGCAGCGCGCGCAGGACGTCGCGCGCGTGCACCACGCCGACGATGTTCTCGGGACTGTCGCGCCACAGCGGCACGCGCGTGACCGGCGCGTTGAGGATGGTGTCGACGATCTGCGCGGGCGGATCGTCGACATTGAACGTAAGCATCTCGGTGCGGTGGACCATCACGTCGCCGACCGTGAGCTCGCGCAGGTCGAGCAGGCCCCCGAGCATGTCGCGGTCGTGCTTCTCCACCGAGCCTTCCTGGTGCAGCAGGTCGACCGCGCCGCGCAGCTGATCATGTCCCGACAGGATCGGCTCGGCCTCGCCGACGACGATGCCCACCCGCGCCAGCATCCAGCGCACGAAGCGCTCCACGAAGGTCAGCACGGGGCTGAGGACGCGAACCACGATGTGCATCGGGCGCGCCACCAGCAGCGCGAAGCGGACGGGGTCGTTGAACGCGGCGGTCTTGGGCAGCACCTCGCAGAACACCAGCACCAGCACGGTCATCACGATCGTCGCATAGACCACGCCGACGTCGCCGAACCAGGCGAGGAACAGCCCGGTTGCCAGCACCGAGCTCGCGATGTTGGCGACGTTGTTTCCGATCAGCAGCGCGCCGATGAGCTGCTCGCGGGCGGCGAGCAGGCGGTTGACGATGCCGGCCTTTCGGTTGCCGTTCTTCTCGAGCCGCATCATGGCGGCGCGCGAGGACGCGGTGAGCGCGGTCTCGCTGCCCGAGAACAGGAACGAGACGACCAGGCACACCAGGACGGCGAGAATGGTGAGGATGTCAGCCGTTGTCATGAGCCGCGAGCTTTCCCGAAAGAAATGCACGCACGTCCCTGGGATCCACATCGGGCGCGATGAACGCGCGGCCGATGCCGCGCGCCAGGATGAAGGTCAGCTTCCCGCGCCTGACCTTCTTGTCCTGCGCGATGAGGTCCATCAGGACATCCAGCGTGGGAGCGTCCGCGACCTGCGACGGGCGGACCGGCAGGCCGACGGCGGCGAGATGGCGGACGGCACGTTCCGCATCGGCCATCGACATGAGCTGATGCCGTGCCGAGAACTCGAGCGCGAGCGACATGCCGAGCGCCACGGCCTCGCCGTGCAGCAACGCGCCGGAGAAGCCGGCGGCTGCCTCGAAGGCATGGCCGAAGGTGTGGCCGAGGTTGAGCAGCGCCCGGTCGCCGGTCTCGCGCTCGTCGCGCGCGACGATCGCGGCCTTCATGCGGCAGCTCGTCGCGATCGCGTGCTCGCGCGCCGCGCCGCCCGCGAACACGTCGGCCGCGTTCGCTTCCAGCCAGCCGAAGAATCCGGCGTCGCCGAGCAGTCCGTATTTGGCGACCTCGGCGTAGCCGGCGCGGAACTCGCGCTCTGACAGTGTGTCGAGCAGCGCCGTGTCGGCCACCACGAGGATCGGCTGGTGGAACGCCCCGACGAGGTTCTTGCCGTGGCGGCTGTCGATCGCGGTCTTGCCGCCCACGGAGGAGTCGACCTGCGCCAGGAGCGTGGTCGGCACCTGCACGTAATCGACGCCGCGCCGCACCACCGCTGCGGCGAAGCCGGCGAGATCGCCCACCACCCCGCCGCCGAGCGCGATCACCACGTCGCTGCGCTCGATGCGCGCCGCGATCAGCGCCTCGCAGACCTGCTCGAACGTGGCGAAGCTCTTCGAGTGCTCGCCGGGCGGCACGACGATATCGACGGCGGACATGCCGGCCGCCGCAAGCGCCGCGCGCGCCGCCGCGAGGTGCAGCCCCGCCACCGTCTCGTCCGTGACGATCGCCGCCTTGGCGCCCGGTTTGAGCGCCGCCACCCGCTGCCCGAGCGAGGCCAGCACGCCGCGGCCGATGACGATGTCATAGGCACGCTCGCCCAGGGCCACGTTGACCGTGATCGGTTCGGCGGGACGCAAGGGGGCGGTCATTGGCTGGTTCCGGTGGTCGTAGCGGCGAGCTTGTCAGTGAGCGCGCCGATGATCTCGGCGACGATCGTGTCGTGCGGCACGTCGCGCGACATGACCGTCAGATCGGCCTGGGCATAGACGGGATAGCGCTCCTCGATCAGGCGCGCCAGCGTCGCCGCGGGATCGCTGGTCTTGAGCAGCGGCCGGTCGACGCGGCGGCGCACGCGCCGCAGCAGCACGTCGAACTCGGCCTTGAGCCAGACCGACACGGCGCGCGCACGCACGAGCGCGCGGGTCTGCTCGTTCATGAAAGCGCCGCCGCCGGTGGCCAGCACGCTCGGCCCTCCCTCGAGCAGGCGCGCGATCACGCGCGCCTCGCCGGCGCGAAAGTAGGCCTCGCCCTGCGACTCGAAAATCTCCGGGATCGGCATCCCGGCGGCCTTCTCGATTTCCGTGTCGGCGTCGATGAAGGGAACGTCGAGGGTGCTCGCCAGCCGCCGCCCGATCGACGATTTGCCCGCGCCCATCATTCCGACCAGCACGACCGGACGCGCGCCGAGCGCGGCCCGGACAGCGGCGACCGCGGCCGCCGGTACGGGCGCCGGCCCTGCGGCGTAATCGCTGATCTCGGGCAGTTCAGGCATCGCGCCGTCCATCTCCATTCGGGCCCAAACTCACATAAACCTCGGGGCGGTACAACCAACCCCTTGCCAGACCTCGGCAATGATCGTACTCGCCCAACGTGCCCGTGGCCCTGGATTCCGTGCGCTGGAATCGTGCAGGATCAGGAGCGCCGGTGGCCGCGCTTCCAGGTCGCGCGCCTCTATAACTTATGTCTCCGGCGACGCGCGTATCGCCGGGTCGATAGCCGCGGACGCACGCCATGCCAAGCCTCGCCCGATTCCTTGCCGTCGTCGCGATCATCGGCGCATTGATCTACGGCGGGCTGTTCGCACTTGCCACGTTCCTCAATCCGAAGCCGCGCGAGATCTCGGTGACGGTGCCGCAAGAGCGGTTCTACAAAGAGCCGCGATAAGGATCCGCCGATGGCTCGCCAAGCGGCCCGGTCGACCCGGCACGTGGACCTCTTCCTCGACATGCTCGCCGCCGAACGCGGCGCCAGCCGCAACACGCTCGACGCCTATGGGCGCGACCTCGCCGACCTGTCCGACTATCTCGCCGGCTGCAAGCAGACGATCGCCACCGCAACCACCGACGATCTGCGCGGCTACCTCGCCGCGCTTGCGGCGCGCGGCCTCGCCGCAACGTCGGTCGCGCGCCGCCTGTCGGCGACGCGGCAGCTCTTCCGCTTCCTTTACGCGGAGGGCCACCGCAAGGACGATCCGGCCGCCATCATCGAGGGGCCACGACGCGGGCGCGCGCTGCCGAAAGTGCTGTCGATCGCCGAGGTCGACCGCCTCTTCGCCACCGCACGCGAGCGCAGCGCGCGCGCGGAAAGTCCAGGCGAGCGCGTCAAGGCGCTGCGGCTCCTGTGCCTGCTCGAGGTTCTCTATGCCACCGGCCTGCGCGTATCCGAGCTGGTGGCGCTGCCGGCGTCGGCGGCGCGCCGCGACGAGCGCATGCTGGTGGTGCGCGGCAAGGGCGGGCGCGAGCGGCTGGTGCCGCTCAACGCCGGCGCCCGCACCGCGATGCGCGACTACCTCGCGGCACTGACGGCTCCGGGCGGCAAGGCCGAGCCGAAGTGGCTGTTCCCGTCCTTCGGCGAGAGCGGCCATCTCACCCGTCAGCACGCGGCGCGCGAGCTCAAGGACCTCGCGGTCGCTGCCGGGCTCCCCGCCTCCCGCGTCAGTCCGCACGTGCTGCGCCACGCCTTCGCCAGCCACCTGCTGCAGAACGGGGCGGATCTGCGCATCGTGCAGACGCTGCTCGGCCACGCCGACATCTCGACGACGCAGATCTACACGCACGTGCTCGAGGAGCGTCTCAAGAGCCTCGTGCGCGACTTGCACCCCCTTGCCGACGAGTGAGCCGCGCCGATCGTTCGCAATTACATCGAATTGCGCGCAAATTTGATCCCGTTAATGCGCGCATTTGAAGCGGACGCGCGGACGGCGCGTTAACGGCCCTCCCTTACCTCTGCCCCATCGACCCAATCGATCCGGGGGCTTGGATGCCGAGAGTGCGCCGCTTTCTCGCCGACACGCAGGCGAGCGTCTTGCCGCTGTTTGCGTTCACCGTGGTGACGGTCATCGCGATGATGGGGGCTGCGGTCGACTACAGCCGCGCCAACGCGACCAAGGCGGCGTTCCAGGCCGCGCTGGACTCCACCGTGCTCGCCATGGCCGAGAAGGCCAGCGACACCGCTCTCGGCGACCTGCAGACGCAGGCGCAGTCGTACTTCGACGCCCTGTTCAGCAAATACGGTGCGGCGCCGGTCACACTGGACGTCTCCTACACCACCGCCAACGGATCGGAGCTCAAGATCTCGGGCGAGACCACCGTCAAGACGCAGTTCATGCGGCTGAGCGGATTGGGCATCGACGAGATCAAGGTGGGCGGCAGCGCAACGGCGCATTGGGGCAACACCCGCATGCGCGTCGCGCTCGCGCTCGACAACACCGGATCGATGGCCAACAACGGCAAGATGACCGCGCTCAAGGCCGCGGCGAAGGGGTTGATCGACCAGCTCAAGGCCGCCGCCGCCAACGACGGCGACGTCTATGTCGCCGTCATCCCGTTCTCGAAGGACGTCAATGTCGGCCCCGACAATGGCAATGCCAGCTGGCTCAAGTGGGCCGACTGGAATTCGGCGAACGGAACCTGCAGCGACACGCGCTACAGGACCAAGACCAAATGCGAAGCGAACGGCAAGATCTGGACGGTCGCGTCGAGCTCCGACTGGAACGGCTGCGTCACCGACCGCGACCAGCCTTATGACACGACCAACGATCCGCCGACCAGCATCGCGACGCGTTTTCCGACCGAGCAGTACTCCTCGTGTCCGGTGGCGCTGATGCCGCTCAGCTATGACTGGACGGCGCTCAAGGACAGGATCGAAGCGATGCAGCCGGCCGGCAACACCAACACCACGATCGGGCTGGAGTGGGCGTGGCATTCCCTGTCGCAGGGCGACCCGCTCAACGCGCCGGCCGAAGATGCCAACTATCAATACAAGAAGGTCATCATCTTCCTGACCGACGGCGTGAATACCGAGAACCGCTGGACCCAGACCTCCAGCAAGATCGATGAGCGCATGCAGCTCGCCTGCGACAACGCCAAGGCGGACGGCGTGACCATCTACACGGTCCGCGTGATCGACGGAAACGAGCAGCTTCTGAAATATTGCGCGTCGTCGAGCGACAAATACTACGGGATTTCCGCGTCGAACCAGCTCGTCGATGCATTCGCCAAAATCGGCACCAACCTCACGAGATTGCACCTGTCGCGATGACGCGCGCCATGCCGCGAATGGGCATGGTCAGCGCTTCGTTAACGCGGAGGCTGGGTCTTTAGACAATTGCATGCACCGTATTTAAAGACGCCCCGGCCTACGGTGGCCCCATCGCGCGACCGCCGGTTCACAGAATGGTCGCCGCGACGACGGAGTCTACTGCGATGGTTCTCAGGCACATCCGGCGTTTCATCAGTCACCGCGGCGGCAACATCCTGCCGATCTTCGGGCTGGCGCTCATTCCGATGCTTGGCCTGATCGGCGCTGCGGTCGACTACAGCCGCGCCAATGCCATCAAGGCGGCGCTGCAGGCAGCACTCGATTCCACGGCGCTCGCCATGGCCTCGAAGGCGGCGACCACGGATGCCAACGCGTTGCGCTCGCAGGCGCAGGCCTATTTCGATGCGCTGTTCACCAAGTACAACACGACGCCGGTCACCCTGAACGTCAACTACAGCACCGACAACGGCTCACAGATCACGGTGTCCGGCACCACCAGCGTGAACACGCAGTTCATGCGCATTCCCGGATTCGGCATCAACCAGATCGCCGTCGGCGGAAGCTCGACCGCGGCCTGGGGCAATACGCGGCTGCGCGTCGCGCTCGCGCTTGACAACACCGGTTCGATGGACTGGTCGAACAAGATGAGTTCGCTCAAGACGGCGTCGAAGAACCTCATCGACCAGCTCAAGACCGCCGCCGTCAATGACGGCGACGTCTATGTCTCGATCATCCCCTTCGCCAAGGACGTCAACGTCGGCCGCGACAGGTATACCGCCTCCTGGCTCGACTGGGAGGACTGGGAAGACGACAACGGTTACGACCAGAACACGACGACCTGCTCGAGCTACCGCATGGGGCGCAGCGGCCGCAGCACGCGTCGCTGCTCCACCAGCACGACCTGGGTGCCGTACAACCACAATACCTGGAACGGCTGCGTCACCGACCGCGACCAGCCCTACGACACGCGCAACGATCCGCCGACGACCGCCAACAGCGGCAGGACGCTGTTCCCGGCCGAACAGTACGGCGACTGCCCGGTGTCGCTGATGCCGCTCAGCTATAACTGGACCGCGCTCAAGAACAAGATCGACTCGATGTCGCCGCGCGGCAACACCAACACCACGATCGGCCTGGAGTGGGCCTGGCACTCGCTCACGCAGGGCGCACCGCTCGACGCGCCTCCCGAGGACACGCGCTACCAGTACAACAAGGTCATCATCTTCCTGACCGACGGCGACAACACGCAGAACCGCTGGCACGACTCCAACAATCCCGGCAACGGCCAGACCCAGGTCATCGACAACCGCATGAAGCTCGCGTGCAAGAACGCGAAGGACGCCGGCATCACGATCTACACGATCCTGGTCCTGGAGGGGAACGAGAGCCTGCTCAAGGAGTGCGCCTCGTCCGAGGACAAGTACTTCAAGATCACCTCGGCCAATCAGTTGGTCGGCGTGTTCAACCAGATCGGCACCAACCTCTCGCGCCTGCGAGTCGCCAAATAGGCGGCGCACGGTCCGCGCGCCTCTGCTGGCCGCCGGCCGGTCCCCCTCGACGGGGCCGGCCGCGCCGGCTTCATCGGGCAGGGGTTGGCGCCTGGGTAATTCCGTCAATTTGTCGATGAACCGCGAGGCCGGGCGGCCGTTGCTTGACATCCGCGCCGCCGCGCGTTTCTTCACCGCCGATGCGCAGCTATCTCGACTTTGAAAAGCCCGTCGCCGAACTCGAAGCCAAGATCGAGGAGCTGCGAGGCCTCACCGCCGCCGGCGACAGTGCCGCCATCGGGGAGGAGATCGCGCGGCTGGAAGCCAGGGCGGGCGTCGAGCTGTCCGAGATCTACGCCAATCTCACCCCCTGGCAGAAGACCCAGGTCGCGCGCCACCCGCAGCGCCCGCATTGCTTCGACTATATCGCCGGCCTGCTGACCGAGTTCGTGCCGTTCTCGGGCGATCGCAAGTTCGGCGAGGACGAAGCGATCGTCGGCGGCTTCGGCCGCTTCCGCGGCGAGAGCGTGTGCGTTATCGGACAGGAGAAGGGGTCGGACACCGAATCGCGGCTGCGCCACAACTTCGGCATGGCGAGGCCCGAAGGCTACCGCAAGGCCACGCGGCTGATGGAAATGGCCGACCGTTTCGACATCCCCGTGATCGCCCTGGTCGACACCGCCGGCGCCTACCCGGGCATTGGCGCCGAGGAGCGCGGCCAGGCCGAGGCAATCGCACGCTCGACCGAGACCTGCCTCAACCTCGGCGTGCCCAATGTCGCGATCGTGCTGGGCGAAGGCGGCTCCGGCGGCGCCATCGCGATCGCCACCGCCAACCGGGTGCTCATGCTCGAGCATGCGATCTACAGCGTGATCTCGCCGGAGGGCGCGGCCTCGATCCTCTGGCGCGACACCAGCAAGGCGCAGGAAGCCGCCACCAACATGAAGATCACGGCCGAGGACATGATACGGCTCGGCATCATCGACGGCGTCATCCCGGAACCGCGCGGCGGCGCTCACCGCGATCCGGCCGCCACCATCGAGGCCGCGGGCCGGGCCATCGAGGGCGCCTTCGCCGCCCTCAAGGGGCTCGGCCGCGACACGGTCCGCCGGCAGCGGCGGGAGAAATTCCTCAACGTCGGGCGCGCCGGACTGTCCTGAAGCCGCGCGCGGCAACCGCCCTTGACCCCGGTCCGGAAAATCCGGCGGGATTCGCCGCATCTCCTTACCGCGACGGCGGAATTTCCATATTAAACAAATGTTTACCAATCCTTCAGCATGTGCATGATCTGCTGATGGGGTGGTCCGGCACGCCTTGCTTACACCACATCTTATGGATAACGATCTGACAACGTTTGGGGAAATCCTTCCGGTCGGGGAGCACCGTTTGACAATTCGCCGGCGTTCCTTCCGCGCTCTGCTGGCGGTCGCGGCAAGTGCTGCGGCCATTGCGCTTGCGGGCTGCAACAGCGACGGTGTCACCACGCAGGTCCCCGCGCGCGCGCTCAAGTCGCTGTCCCAGGACATGAAGGACGAGATCGCGCGCAAGCACATGCCCGCCGATTCGCCGATCCTCGTTCGCATCTTCAAGGAAGAGGCCGAGCTCGAGGTCTGGAAGAAGGACAGCTCGGGGCGTTTCGCGCACCTCAAGACCTATCCGATCTGCCGCTGGTCCGGCGAACTCGGTCCCAAGATCAAGGAAGGCGATCGTCAGGCGCCCGAGGGCTTCTATCAGATCACGCCCGGCCTGATGAATCCGCACTCGAACTACTATCTCGCCTTCAACCTCGGCTACCCCAACGCCTACGACCGCGCCAACGACCGCACCGGCGCGTTCCTCATGGTGCACGGCGACTGCTCGTCGCGCGGCTGCTACGCCATGACCGACGAGCAGATCGAGGAGATCTTCGCACTCGGCCGCGACTCCTTTGCCGGGGGACAGAAATCGTTCCAGGTGCAGGCGTTCCCCTTCCGCATGACGCCGCTCAACATGGCCAAGCATCGCAACTCGCCGCACATGGCGTTCTGGCGGATGCTCAAGCAGGGCTATGACCACTTCGAAGTCACGCGGATGGAACCCAAGGTGGACGTCTGCGAGAAGCGTTACGTGTTCAATGCCGAATCCCCAAACGGCGGCGCGCTCAGCTTTTCTGCGCGCAACCGATGCCCGGCATTCCAGATCGATCCGCAGGTCGCGGCGGCCGTCGCCGAGAAGCAGCAGCGCGACGAGCAGCAGTATGCCGAATACGTCGCGCGCGGCACGCCCACGGTCGCGATCCGCACCGGCACGGATGGCGGCATGCATCCGACGTTCGTGGCCAGGCTGAAGGGCAAGAACCTCCTCGACGGCATCTTCGGCGGCAACACCAAGGTTGCGGGCGCGCAGCCCGGCCCGTTGCCGCCGAACGTCAACCCTCCGCGCGCGCCGGGCGATTCCGAGATCGTCACCGCGACGTCGAGCGAGACGCCGCAGGTTCGCGCCGCCGCCTACGTCACACCGGTCTCGCAGACGCAGGTTCGCTCCGCCGCAGCCGCCGCGACGCGCACGACCAACGATCCGCCACGCCGCGAGAGCCCCTCGATCCAACGGATCGGCCACAACATGGCCCTGCGCGGAACGCCAACGCCCAGCCCGGCGCCGAAGAAGGACGAGGCCGACGCCAAGCCGAAGCAGCAGGTGGCGGAAGCGCAGAACCCCCCGCCGGCCGCCTCGCACCCCACGCCGCCGGCCCTGATCAGCGGCGCCGTCGCGGCCCCTGTGCCCACCGCCAGCTTCAACAGCCGCTGGGGCGGCAGCTTCCAATAGGACTTGCGCCGCGTAACGACTGTTGGTCAGCCGTTATCCCGCCTCCGGTATTGTTGGAGCATGACCTGTCCCGAAAGCCGCATTCCCCGTTTCGGGATCATGCGCGAGCGACGCCCATGACCTGCTTCGTCTACGTGCTCGGGAGCGCCGACAAGGGGCGACGGCTGACCTACGTCGGCTGGACCAACGATCTCGCCAAGCGCCTCGCCCGCCACAATGCCGGCACCGGCGCGCGCTCGACGCGCGGACGCACCTGGGTGCTCCTGCACAGCGAGCGCCACGCGAACCGCAGCGCGGCCATGAGCCGCGAATGGCACCTCAAGCGCGACCGCGCATTCCGCAAGAAGCTGGCGCAGACGCTGGATCCGGCGGGCGCCTAGCGCGGCAGCGCGCGCGCTCAGATCTTCCTACGAAAGACGAGCGACGCCGATTGCACGAGCGCCGCGCTCGGGCTGGCCTGAAGATCGTAGTGCAGGCTCAGATCGACACCGTCGATCCCGTGCGCCGCCATCCCGAGCCCGGCCGAACAAAGCCAGGGCGAGACGCTCAGCCCCTGCGTGACGAACGGATCGCCGCCGCCGGAGTAGGACGCGGTGATCATCGTGGGTTCGTTGAGCGCATTGTAGCCGACACCGCCCTTCGCGATGATTTCGATGCCGTTCCCGGCTTGGAAGCTCGCCTTGACGCCGGACGTCAGCATCAGTTCGCGATAGGTCTGCGCATGCACGTTGAGGCTCAGCGCTCCGGCGCCGCCCTCGCTGTAGGCGTCGGCGCGGACCTCTCCGTAGTCGACGTTGAGCGACGGGGCGAGCGTGAGCCAGGGCGCGAGACGGACCGCCTTCGCGAGTCCGCCGCCGACATGCACGGTCGCGCTGTCGTAGCCGGCGCTCGCGGCCGCGTTCATGAACGTGATGGAGCGGTTCGTCCTGTTGCGATTGAAGACCGCCTCGGCCTGGAAGCGCGCCACCACGTCGTGCGCCGGCGCGAGGGCTCCGTAGAGACCGGCCTGATAGCTCTCGACGCCGAGCGTGTTGGGCACCGTCTCGTCGCCACCAGTGATCGACGTCGATGAGATCGCACCCGCGCCGCCAAGCAGAACGCCGGGAGAGATCAGCTCCTCGATGCCGGCGGCGGCGCCACCGCCGCTGGCGCGATATCCCGCCACGTCGCCATGCCGCTCCTGCCGCACCATTCCACCAAACGGTCTCACCCAGAGCCGCCGCTCCGGTTCCGCGACCTGAAGGGCGTCGAGCCGGGTTTCCAGGACATGCTGGAACGCGCGCTGCGCCTGATAGGTCGCGCGGCTTGCGGCGCCGGTGATCACCGGCAGGGTCTGGCTGACGGCCGTAGACAGGGCCGTCCCGCTCAGGCCGTTGAGGGCGGTGATCGCCGGCGCCATGGCGCCATCCAGCCCAAGCGAGGAGCCCGCGATCCGGTAGAGCGCCTCGGCCGCGCCCACCGCGGCCGGATTGTTCGCCGCGCGCACCGCGTTCACATAGGGCGGGATGAGGAAGAGATTCGTAAAATCGCCCGAGAACACGCCGCTGCTCGCATCGTAGGACTCGAGCAGCATGCGCGCGGCGGCCGCATCGCCCGTGGCGTCGCCATAGAGCGTCGTCAGCGACGCATTGGACAGCGTTGCCAGCAGCACCTTGCCCTCCGGCGTGACCGACCCGAGCAGGGTAAACACTTGGCCGTTGGGGCCGATACCGCGTCCCCAGAAGTAGCCGTTCTGGTAGTTCGAGACGATCAGACGGCCGGGCTGGTTCGTGCCGAACAGTTGCGGGCTGACGACGCTCCAGGGTGTCCCGGACGCCCAGGCCCATTGCGGCACCGAGTTGGCCGGAAGGGGCACAGGCGGCGGGGGCGTGAAGGTCATCGGGTCGTAGGGCAGCATGTAGGCCCAGTGCGTGACCAGCAGGCTGTCGCCCGTGATCATCTGCATTTCCATGGAGGTCACGCCGTCGATCAGCGTCATGCGACCGAGTCCGACCGTCGTCGCGCCGCCGCCGGCGGGCGTGAACAGCATCGTGATCTGGCCCGATGTCGTCACGAAGCCCTGGATGAGCGCGGTCTGCGTGATCTGGATCGGCCCGAGCTTGAGCTGGGCGTCGCTCACGCCGTTGAAGACGCCGTTGGTTGCGACCCCCAACGTCCACAGTGTCTGGTCACCAATCGGGATCGGGTTGGAAAAGCTCGTGCCGGAGGAGGCATAGGCGAGCAGCTGCTGGGCCGGCACATACCAGTGCGTGTTGGAGATGGTCGCGTCCCAGATCGCGGATTGCGCGCGCGCCGTCGTGGCGGCGCCCAGCACCGCGCCGAAGACCGCGCCGATGAGCACCCGCGCGAGCGCGGCGCTCGCTCCCACTGTCTTCCTCACAGACCATGCGAGTGCGCAACCGGCAGCAACCACGGCTTACCCCCGCCATCGAAATGCATCAGAAGGGGCGAGGAGTCGAAGACCTTTTTTGTACGGATCTCCCGTGGCGCGGGTCGCAGATTCGCTGCGACGCTCATCGCGTGAAGCCGCACGCGTACGCGTCCGGCCGGCGGGGGCGCGACAGACCGGCGCGCTCAGCGACCGCTGATCTCGCGCGGCCGCTCCGTCAGAACTTGCCGTGGCAGTGCTTGTACTTCTTGCCCGAGCCGCAGGGGCACGGTTCGTTGCGCCCGACCTTGCCCCAGGTGGTGGGATCGTTTGGATTGCGCTCCGGCGCGGGCGCGGCGCCCGCGGTGATGCCGTGACGCGCCAGCGTCTCCGCTCCGGCGGCGGCGAGCGCGAGCTCGTCCTCGCCGGTCGTCGGATCGATGTGATGCGCCTGCATGAACGGCAGTTCCTGCTCGGGCGGCGGGGCCTGCACCAGCTCGACGCGGATGAGCTGTGACGTCACCGCCTCGCGCAGGCTCTTGCCCATGGCGTCGAACAGGTCGAAGGCCTCGGCCTTGTACTCGTTGAGCGGATCGCGCTGGCCGTAGCCGCGCAGGCCGATCACCTGGCGCAGGTGCTCGAGCATGACGAGATGCTCGCGCCACAAATGGTCGAGCGTCTGCAGCAGCACGGTCTTCTCGATGTAGCGCGCGACATCGGGCCCCCACTGCGCCGCCTTGGCGGCCATGCGCTCGTCGACCTGACGCTCGATGCGGGCGAGCAGTTCCTCGTCGGCGATGCCTTCTTCCTTCGCCCATTCGTCGGTCGGCAGGTCGAGGTCGAAGACACGCCTGATCTCCTCGCGCAGGCCGGCGGCGTCCCACTGCTCGGGATAGGCGTTCTCCGGCACGTGCCTGGCGACGAGGTCGTCGATCACCGAATGGCGCATGTCGGCGACGATCTCCGCGACGTCGTCGCGCATCCATTCGATGCGCTGCTCGAAGATGACCTTGCGCTGATCGTTCATCACGTTGTCGAACTTCAGCAGGTTCTTGCGGATGTCGAAGTTGCGCGCCTCGACCTTCTGCTGCGCCTTCTCCAGCGCCTTGTTGATCCAGGAGTGGACGATCGCCTCGTCCTCCTTGAGGCCGAGCTTCTGCAGCATGCCGTCGAGCCGGTCCGACCCGAAGATGCGCATCAGGTCGTCCTCGAGCGAGAGGAAGAACTTGGAGTGGCCCGGATCGCCCTGGCGGCCGGAGCGGCCGCGCAGCTGGTTGTCGATGCGGCGGCTCTCGTGGCGCTCGGTGCCGAGCACGTAGAGCCCGCCCGCCGCCAGCGCCTTGTCCTTGAGCCGCGTCACCTGCGCGTGGATCTCCGCGCTGCGGCGCGCCAGCTCCTCGCCCTCGACGCCGGTGAGTTCCTGGCGGATGCGCATGTCGGCGTTGCCGCCGAGTTGGATGTCGGTGCCGCGGCCGGCCATGTTGGTCGCGATGGTGATCGCGCCCGGCACGCCGGCCTGCGCCACGATGTAGGCCTCCTGCTCGTGGTAGCGCGCGTTGAGGATCGCGAAGACCTTGGCCTTGGAGGCGCCCTCGTCGCCGGCGTAGAGCTTGGCGAAGGCGTTCGGATCGGCGAAGTCGTGCTGCTCCCAGCCCTGCTTGCGCAGGCGCTCCGCGAGACTCTCGGACTTCTCGATCGAGGTCGTGCCGACCAGCACCGGCTGGCCGCGGGACTTGCAGTCCTCGATCAGGCTGATGATCGCGCGGTATTTCTCCTCGGCGGTGCGGTAGACCTCGTCGTCGTCGTCGATGCGCTGCATCGGCTTGTTGGTCGGGATCTCGAGCACCTCGAGATTGTAGATGTCGAGGAACTCGTCCGCCTCGGTGAGCGCGGTTCCGGTCATGCCGGCCAGCTTCTCGTACATGCGGAAGTAGTTCTGGAACGTGATCGAGGCCAGCGTCTGGTTCTCGGGCTGGATCGGCTGATGCTCCTTGGCCTCGAGCGCCTGGTGCAGGCCTTCGGAGTAACGGCGGCCCGGCATCATGCGGCCGGTGAACTCGTCGATGATGACGACCTCGCCGTTGCGCACGATGTAGTCCTTGTCGCGCTGGAACAGCTTGTGCGCGCGCAGCGCCTGGTTGACGTGGTGGACGGTCGAGACGTTCTCGACGTCGTAGAGCGAGTCGCCCTTGAGCAGACCCGCGTCGCGCAGCATGGATTCCATCTTCTCCATGCCGGCTTCCGACAGCGTCACCGTGCGCTGCTTTTCGTCGAGCTCGTAATCCGCCTTGTCGATCTTCGGGATGAAGGCGTCGATGGTGTTGTAGAACTCCGAGCGGTCGTCGAGCGGGCCGGAGATGATCAGCGGCGTGCGCGCCTCGTCGATCAGGATCGAGTCGACCTCGTCGACGATCGCGAAGGTGTGCCCGCGCTGGACCATGTCCTCCATGCGGTACTTCATGTTGTCGCGCAGGTAGTCGAAGCCGAGCTCGTTGTTGGTGGCGTAGGTCACGTCGCAATCGTAGGCGGCCTTGCGCTGCTCGTCGTCGAGGCCGTGCACGATGATGCCGACGGTGAGGCCGAGGAACTTGTAGATCTGGCCCATCCACTCGGCGTCGCGCTTGGCGAGGTAGTCATTGACCGTGACGACGTGGACGCCGCGTCCGGAGAGCGCGTTGAGGTAGACCGGGAGCGTGGCGACCAGGGTCTTGCCTTCGCCGGTCTTCATCTCGGCGATGCGGCCCTCGTGCAGGACCATGCCGCCGATGAGCTGGACGTCGAAATGGCGCTGGCCGAGGGTGCGCTTGGCGGCCTCGCGCACGGTGGCGAAGGCCGGCGCCAGGAGGTCGTCGAGCGACTTGCCCTCTTCGATCTCCTTGCGGAACTGCTGGGTGCGCGCCCGCAGTTCGTCGTCGCTAAGCTTCTCGACCTCGCTCTCGAGCGCGTTGATCTGTGCAACGCGCGGGAGGTAGGCCTTGATGCGGCGCTCGTTCGACGAGCCAAACAGCTTTCGCGCCACGGCGCCGAGCATGCGGGAACCCTTTCTTCAACGAATTCAGCCGCCGGGAGGGATGCGCGGCTCGGCCCAATCGGTCCGATATTGCGGCGATTTTCGGGCTCCTGGGAAACGCAAGGTCAATGCCCCGGCGACCGGCAGTAATTCAGAGATATGAGGGGGTTGTGACCTTGTCAATCGGCGCGGCTGAGGCCTTATCGCGGCTCGCTTTTCCGCGTCCGTCGACGGCCGTGCGTTTCGCGCCGTCGTCGATCCGGATCGCGATCGCGCCATCCTGCGCGCGGCCCGCGCCCCGCGCCTCGCCGCCGTCAACCCGCGCTGCTTGTATTCGTGCATGACGCGCTTCATCGTCGATCGCCGCGCCGGCGATTGTCTCGCCATGCCGGTCACCGCCATGTGATCATCCCCGCACCACCAA
>Ga0182748_1002302_pt1 | contig 17430 bp, 36 predicted proteins | sample eDN3rd37CKraftOP_FD_128877 | JGI IMG/M metagenome (GOLD analysis project Ga0182748, IMG submission 128877) | Enriched Organic Plus compost microbial communities from Emeryville, California, USA - eDNA 3rd pass 37_C Kraft OP (version 2) (version 2) ...
ACAGAGAGCATATATTCCAGCGGCGTCATGCCTGCGCTGGTAGCTTCCCGGACCGCCTCTTCGGCAAGTTCCTTTTTGCTCGGCCCGCCAGACTTTTTCGGGCGTCCGGCACCAGGCCTGTAACCGCCACGAGCCATTTTGATTTCCTTTGATTACGGTTTGAATAAATCAAACAGAGGGAAAAATTCTGCAGATGCGGGGGGCGCGGGTCTAGGAGGACCCGCCCTCTGAAGTTTGGGATGCCCCCCTCCGACGGATTGATCCGCGAGACAACCGTTGCATCCAAAAGCCACTCGTTTTAAATGCTGTTGTTCAGTTGGGGGGAACTGCTATGTCTTTTGAGTTCGACACTGGCCAAGTCTGTCTGAATGGCCATCTAATCACCGGCGACATCGCAGATGGCACTGATACCAAACACTGTTCGAAGTGCGGTGAGAGCACAGTGACTGCCTGCCAACACTGCGGCACCCCTATTAGAGGCGATCGTACTTACTCCGGCAGTTTCTCATTTATTGAACGCATGACAGTCCAAGCCTACTGCCATGAGTGCGGAAAGCCATTCCCTTGGACGGAGCGCGCGATTGCTGCGGCCAAAGAACTTGCAGATGAAGTGGACGATATTGACGACGATGACCGCCAAAGGGCTAAGGATAGCTTCATCGCGCTGGTCTCTGATACCCCACAAACCACCGTGGCTGTCGCACGCATTAGAAAGCTCTTGAGCAAGGCTAGCCCCATGCTTAGAGATGGTCTCAAAGATGTCCTTGTCTCTATCGCGACCGAAGCTGCAAAGAAGGGTCTGGGGTTTTGAACGCCGTTGGCCGCTGAGCGTCTAGAAGATGCCGACTGCCAGGTGGGCCCATACCGCTGCTACGGCCACAATGACAGCGGCGGCTGAGAGTATCCGCAGAAGTCCTGGACAGACAAGTGAGGACACACACCAAAGACCGGTTGCTCCAACGGATAGGAGCACCAGTGCTGCGATCACATCTTCAAGGCCCCAGTTCAAGGTGAACCTTTGTGATTTGGTATTAATGCCGCCCTAACTCCGACGCTCTGCCTGCTGTTTCACCGCGTTGTGACAGTGTGCGCACAACGTCTGGAACGGGCCAGCCCAGAAGGCTTCCTCATTCCCATGGTGCTGCTCTACGTGGTCGCAGTGGAGGCCGCCCTTGCTTGCGTCTACCTTGCCGCACATCTTGCAGGTGAAGTTGTCTCGGACCAGCACCGACCAGCGTAGCTTCTGCCAGCGTGCGGTCTTGTACCAGCGTCTCCACTCTTGTGTGTCGTCACGGAAGCGACTGCGCTGCTGCTCGTCTCCTGCCTGGGTGCGCATGAGAGGGGCGATCTTGCCGACGAGGGGCTTCAGTGTCTTGAGCTTAGGCATGGCGCTATCTTGTCCCGGGCAAAGGTGCCGCGTAAGGATACTGTAAGCAAATGGAGGGATGGGAATGGCTTACCGCAGACTAGACCGCCTAGTAGACTGGCACGATGACCGAACACTCGTGATCGATGTGTCCCGGGACGGAACAGCGGTCATTCGCGACCTAACTAAACAATACACCCTGAACAACTGGAAGGCCGTGCCAGAAGCCGTGGCCGAGGCAGAACGGATGATTGGCGATGGCCTATGGCATCGCGATTTTGTAGTGCATCTTCACGACGGAGCCACGTGGGATGAAACGTGGGGTCCTTTGGGATAAGCTTGCCCGCATATCCTACCGAAATGAAAAGGCCCGCCTCGTGGGTACAAGGCGGGACACATAATCTACCGTCAGTAATTGGCGATTTGTTCTAAGAAGTCAAGCGGTTCGGAAGAAGCGGCCGAGCGCGTTACACAGCATTCTGGTCGGGCCTATCATGTGGGGGAGCCATTGGTCGCGGATCACCACCAGATCGAGCGCTGCCCATAGGTTTTCGCGGCTGTTGTTCTGCTCTTCCTGGATAGCCTTGCGGCAGTCATCGTACCGTTCCTTGGTCCTCTTCGCCCAGTCTTCGTAATCCTCGGTCACCTCATCGCTAGATGATGAGCAGCCCTCTCCGTCGTACACAACGCCGGGGGCCTTGAGCGATCGAAGATAGGCATCGCGCAGGCTGAGGTAGTTGGTTGCCGCCTCATACTGGCTGTCGGACAGACCCGTCTCGCGGCCCATGAGATTGAGATACCCGATGAAGGTTGCGGCCTTCTGATCTTGCGCTTGGTCGCGTGTGAGCCCCATGTGGCGCATCCTTGCTTCAATGGCTGTCTTGTCTGCAGGCTCGTGTCGTATTCCGGAACGGCTGATGCGCCCATTCGGTTCGCGCACTGCGCCCTTTCGCCTTGGCCGCCCGGGCTTGCCCTTCCGAGCCTTGATCTTCGCTGCTTTCGTCTTGACCTTGGTTGCCTTCAATGGATTGCCCGCCTGCTGCTGTTACCGGAACCGTGGATGGGTTATGGCCGCAAGGATCATGTCCAGAGCGATCATCCTGTTGATGTGCTGGGAGCGACCCGCATTAACGTATGCCATGATGCCGCTGGGGATATGGGTTACGCGAACACCACTTGGGGTGCCTGCGTGCTGCCCGCCTCGCTGGTCTATTCCGTCGATCGGGTAAACCTCGATCTTCAACTCGTCGGCAGGTATAGGTGTCTCGCTCATCCCTGCCCCTCTTCGTTAAGGGCGGCGTCGATCATGGCTTCCCACACTTCCCTTGGGCTATCTGGCAACATCAGAGGGCGAACATCTAGGGCGGCCTCTTCCATCGCCTCTGTGGGCTCACGCATTGCCGCTATGGCAGCACGGGCTTGCTTTAGGCCAAATCCCCGGGTTTGGTCCGCCCACTCTGGCCGGTCGCATTCTGGTATGCCGAGTTGATCCCATCTGCACTCGGCGAGCTCTTTAGCCACCCTCTCAACCATGCTGGTCATCGGATCACCTCGTCCGCGGCAGATGGCGGCCCATCTTTGCGCGCTTCACTGGATAAACGTTCTTGGCGTGGAGGATTGTCGTATGGTCGCGCCCACCGAGGAGCCGCGCTATTGCTGGAAGGCTCATCGAAGTGAGGCGGCAGGCCCAATATGCGATCGCCTGACGCGCCAAGACGATATCTTTGTTCCGCTTCTCGGATTTGATCTCGGCTGGCGTCACGTTGTAGGCAAGGCACATGCGGTAGACGATGCGCTCGAATGTGGTAACGCGCCTCACCCGCTCAAGGTCAACCCTGCCCTTCTCCTGCTTGGCGGGTTTCGGCATTGCCAGCGCGCGGGCTGCCTGCTTGACGATCTCCCTGCGTTTTGCCTCGCGGAGATGTTCCTGCCTCGCCTGCGCAGCCTCGGCTCGCCGCTTTTCTTGTACCCGGCGAACGAAGTCCGGGTTCAATCCAGGACGCCATGACACGGCATCCTCGTCGTGGTGCGTATAGGCATCGCTCTCGCGCAGCATCATGCACTCTCCTGCAATCGTGGGGCGGGCCGGTCTGGGATCTTTGCGACTAGTTCCGGATCAAGCGACGACACGAAGCCTTCCGGCTCGTTGCGCTTCATCGCCTCATAGCCTGCTACGAAATCCGCATAGGCCTTGCGGGCGCGTTCCTTGCCGGATTTGGCTGCGGCCTGACGCGTCCGCTCATACGCTTCGTTCTCGCGCTGCTGCTTGGCTCGATCCTCCATGCGGCGACGAGCGGCCACGTATGGTGCCATCACCTTGTCGCACTGCTGGCGCATTTCTACGGGGCTTGGGAAGAAGGTATGGCCAAGCGCGCCGCGAAGGATCGACCGCACCGCCTCAACCAGGCTGAACCGCGTCACGCCTTCCAAGGCTACGTAGTAGGAGCCGGTATCAATCGCCTCGTCACCTGCTCCCCGGGACGGCAAACTTGATAAGCTCGCCAAAGCGCTCGCGATTTGCGGCTGACTGGCTGTCGTCCAGATATCCTGCTGGCTGGGAAGGTTCATTCTCAAATCTCCGGGCTTCTTCACGGAATAGGTCGGCTACGGTTTTGTGCTTTTGCTGCTGGCCGGATTTCTGCGACTTGGGCTCGAGCCATTCGGGCTTGATACCGGTCCAATTGCGAAGCGCCATTTCGTCAGCAACTTCATTCGGTGGAATTGGACAGCGCTGGATAGCCTTGACGAGAAGCTGACCCGTATTGGCGGTCATCACCGCTCCCTTCTTGCGACGGACGGCAACGATGGCTTCGATGCGCTGAGGGTCGAGGATGGAAGAAAGCTCTGCCTTGAAGTCGGCCAAGTCACCACGCGGCTTGGCCGCGCTATCTTCTTCTTTCTTTCCAGATATATCTTTCTTAGAAGAACTATCTTCTACGCGCGCACGAGAGCGTGACGGTTGACGGTCACTGTGACGTAACGTGACGTCACGTGACATAGCCTCACTTTCACGCTTGCGGGCTTGCCTCTGCCGGTCAGCCTCGCGCCTCTTCTCCAAGGCATCTTCTTGCTGGCTTTCGTATGCCTTCACTGTCGCAAGGATGGTCTTCGCATCCACGCCAGCGGCAACAAGCGGCTCGAGTATTGCGGATAGCTTCATGCTGCCAATGCCTCTTCTGCTGGCATTATCAGAACGACGCATTCGTCCTTCATTCCGGCGTCCCACGTCATGGTGAAGCGCTCGAGAAGGTTGTCGTTCTTGATGATGCCGTAGTGCTGTAGGGCGTCGAATATCGGCTTGGCTCGATTGTCCAAGTCCTGCCGACGATTAGGCCGCTTCAAGGCGATGGAAGCGGTGAATGGAATTGAAATAGGCTTCTCGTTCCTGCCACGGATGAAGTGTCCGGCACCGGCTCTCCACTTGGCGTATTCTGGCGACAGTCGGCGGGTCTTGCCCCAGCCGACGTACATATCCCAGAGAGACGGAGGATAAGGTAGAACGATGCGGATCATGCCGACCTCACCCTGTTCCACAGCGCCAATGCCGAACCGATAATGACGCAGACCGGCCAAGTCACGAGAATGGCAACTGCCGCCGGTATGGATACGTCTCTAGGGCTGTCATGTACGGCGGCCAGGCAAGCCACGTAGCCGCATAGCCATACGATAGCAAAGGCCGACAAGATGGTGATGGTCATCACGGAACAAGGCTCCCTACCCTGAGTTCGGGTGCGTCCTCTCCTGCCTTATGGGTGAGTGTGATGCCGAGGCGGCTCAATCCGCGTTTGTCGAAGCCGCTCGCGAAGTTGACTTTCTGGTGAAGTAGTTCATTCATCCGATCGCTTCCTTCTTCGCCTGAAGGCGCGAACGAAGGTCTTCAGCCGCGCTTTCCAAATCTGAAAAATCATCATGAGGGTTTCGGGCCTTCTCAATCGCGAGTTCGTGTTGCAGCTTGGCCAGCTCTCGCTCGCATAGATCCAGGTAAGCGGACCGAATGCGCGAGAACAAACCAGCCTCGACTGTTTTCGCCCTGCCTGTACGGAGGTTGTTTAGAGACCAGAATGGAATGCTGTAGCGTCTCTCAAGACGAGACATAGCATTGCGCTGGTCGCCCCAACCTCTCGTTTCTTTTTCAATCATGCGGCGCACATAATCAGATGCCGCGGTCGCGCTACTCATTACTTTGCGCTCCTGATGCTGAATTTCTCTGCACGTCATGCTTGCTTCTCCATGCCAGACTAAGGGCATGGACGAAGGGAGACAGAACTGTATGGAAGACTTGGGCGCTGCTGCTGCTAGACTTTTGCGGGTTCTTGAGGAGCGGACGCGCCGGAATGGACAGGCTGAGAATACGAATGCGCGACTGTCCCTCGCGCTTAGGGAAGCGGATCGAAATACGCTGCACGATCTGCTTCCCGCAAATCAGAACGGGGGGCGCTAGGGTGGGCCGGGAACGGGAGGGAAGGCCCACCCTAGCGATCATGGGCCGGGAGGAGGAAGCCCACGAATTGGTAGTCATGGCAAAACACTCCACAGAACCGCAGCAACAGCGGCCCAAGAGGCGATCATCGCGGCCACGAAGGGCCAGCACCCAAACGGGCGAATGAGCGCGTGTTCGTGCCAGTCAATGAGATCGTCGTTGTCGATGGGAGGAGGGTTTTTCATGGAAGCACCACGATCGTTCGAGCCAGCGACGGTTCGCGTCGGATGTGCCCACGTCTCTCGAGTGAGATCACAAGCCGGTGTATGCCGGACTTGCTTGCGATACCCAGAGCGTCCCTCATTTCATCGTAAGATGGAGAGACCCCATGTTTAGCGGTGTACTCTTTTATGAAGCCCAGCAGGTCGCGCATCCTCGTAGTGAGACCGACCTGAGCAGCCTGCGCCGTTCTCTTCCCGAAGCGCTTGGCTACCCATGCCGCGAGAACTGGGTTGCGCATGATGAAATCATCAGCAGCCAGGGCATACGTGCGTTGGTCGTGATCGAAGTTTGCGGAATCGTTCATGCTGCCCTGCCTGTACCCGCACCAGTCTTTGCTTCTTCCGCCATCGCGGCGAGAAGCGCGCGAGCTGGGCCGCTCGGGGGCGTTCCATTTTCCCACCGCCATACAGTCGAAAGGTTCACACCCATCTCAGCCGCTAACTCCTTCTGGGTGAGCCCGCATGCCTTCCGGATTTCTTTGACATCAAGGTTCTTCATGACATCAATATGCATTACGCATATCGTCCGGTCAAGTCGAAATGCATATCGATAGAGTGCAAATTGCATAGCATGACATTCGATGACCGCCCCGAGTTCGCGAAACGCTTAGAACAGGCCCGCAAGGAACGCGGGTTCGAGACTGCCAAGGATGCTGCACGCCGTTTTGGCTGGACTTATGAGACCTACATTCAGCACGAGCAAGGCATCCGCGGCATCTCCCGCGCGGCAAAGAAATACGCAGATGCGTTTCGAGTATCTGAAGCTTGGCTACTCACCGGAGAAGGAGACCCTCAAAAAGCTGGCACGGTCACAAGCCAGGAGGAAATCGTAACCTTTCTGCGCCGCATCGATGGCCTGCCAGAAACCGCGATAGAAACCATCCTTGGCGTCATTGAGATCGCGAAGAAAAATCAGGGTGGATCAACACCACCCGCCGGTCGTGATGAACATCAGCCCGGAAACGCACGCCATGCAACACCTCCATCGCGTCAGCGATAGCCTTGGCCCTCAGTTCAATCGATTGGGTCGCATTAGCTAGCCGCCCGTCCGTGCACTCTCTCAGTGCTGCGACGGCCCTCTCTTGCGGCGATCTGGCAGGCTCCGTTCTGATCACGAAGCATCCCAGGCGATAAATGCGTTCTTTGGTGTTGGTGTTTGCCATGCCAGGCCCTGCCCTTCAAAGACCTATTAGGACTCAGAACAGGGGCTTAATCAAGAACAAAACATGAACTTTCGTGCTGACTGAGTTTGTCTTGAAAAGTGACGCGAACTTAGTACGCTACCGGCGGGCACAGAGGGGGATTCTATATGAAATTACGCATCATCGCGGTTCTCACCGCAGTCGCATCCGTATCTGCATGCCAGACGGTCCAGCACGCGACGCCAAGTGGCCGCCCAGAAGTGACCATCAATGCCCCAATAGACGATGTCAAAGCGACTTACGTTGGGACGCTGACCAACTTCGGGTATTCGATGATCCGTGACACCAACTATCAGATCGTTATGGAAAAGCCCGTTGATAACCTCATGGCTAACGTTTTGCTGAGCAGCCAATACGATCCAACGGTCGAGGCCCGCATCACAGCAACGTTCCTCAATATGGGCGGGCAGACCCGCGTCACGACTGATATGGGTGTTGTGAGAAACGGCGGATCCGCTTTCGAGGCGGTTGCACCCCTAAACGGATCACGAGACTCTGTAGGTGTTCAATCATTGCTCAACGAAATCAAGTCTGAGCTAGAGGCCGGGAAGGCACCTGGCCAAGTGGTAGCCATTGCCTCACAGAGGGATATTGGAGTTCGTGCTGGCGTGAGATAGCCGCGACCGGCGCTCTATGATCGATATGTGAGGGGATGGGGCGATTCTATCCCGGCCCTAACGATGCCGCATTATCTTAGGAAGATGCCTGGGAGAGCGCGAAAGGTTGCCGCGATGCAACTTTCATACACTTTTTATCGTTGTTAGCAGAGCGACAGAAGGTGACGTCCCGCTCGAAGACGGAGACTTCGTAGCACTTAAACGGCAAAAAATCAAGCCTTGACAGGGCCACATTCGAGTCCTTCATAAGGTAATACACACGCAATTGGGCGCTCACGCTAGCAAGTGGAAGGGAGTGAAAATGCAAAGAATGTATGCATGCCTCGCCACGGCACATGAGAGCGGGGGAAGCGTGGAAAAGAAGAAGAACAAGTTTCCTCCAAGGCCGGTCAAAAAGTTGGTTACTGCCAAGTCTGTGTGTGACGACACCCATAAGCGTTACCCACGGATAATGGCCCGACTTGCAAAGTGAATTCTTTTGGCTCGCTGCCGCTGATGTAATCGAGATCAACCTGGACATAGTTACCGGGACCGCCGAGCCTCACGCAGTCCTCGACCATTATAAGCTTGAGTCTGCCTTAGGGCGGCCTCAAGCAATGGCCCTTTATAGCGGCGTTGATAACACGCTATCCCTTGGAATATCGTACATGGTGTCAATCGCTCAGGCTCATCCCTTTCTTCAGGGCAACAAGAGGACAGGTTTCGTAGCCGGCCGCATGTTCATGCAAAACCATGGGTATGATCTGCTGTTGCCGGACACCGAGGCTATAGCAGACTTCTTCATGGAAGTGATCATAGACCCCACGAAGGTCCAGTTATTTGAGACCCACCTGGAGAACTACGTAGTCGAATTCGACGAGTAAAGCCATCACGCGTGCCCGCCCTCCCCGCTTCGGCGGTTTTCCATTTCTGGGCTACGCCGCAGGGTTTATTTCAAGCTTCGAGGAACGTAAGCCACCCTAGTGCCTTCAATGAGTGCGCGCACGCTCCGTGCCCTAGCGAGACCACCATGCAAGCCCTCATAATCGTTGGACTGCTCCTGCTGATGGTGGGGGTTCTCGGGGCAATGTTGCTCGTGTAAGCGGCGCAGCTGGGGAGTGATCACCAGCTACAGCTAGGGAGAGGTCATCCTCCCGAAGACAGGCCTCTCCCTAACACCCCCTACTCCATGCCTAGCCATCGGCAGTAAAAGGCTCGTCGCTGCATAAGCGCCTGCCTGCCTTCTCCCAATGGATATGACATGCTTGAAGGTGTCCGTGCGCCTAGACTCTTCTCCAGGCGTAGAGAACCACCAAGAGGAGAACCCTACCACCCCCTGAGAGAGATAGCACTGAATATCTGCAATGATGCTCCCCTGTAGATATAATCTTCCTCCTCAGAGCCGCTTTCTGCAACTGCGAGAATCGTATCTACTTGCTCATGAGGTGGAGGGGCGGATATGCCAGAAGGCTTGGATTGGGCCGAGAGCTTTACCGATCACGCGCAGACGGTGGGGCTTTTCTTGCGGACGTGGCTTCCTATCGGGCTGTCTACGGTCGCGACCGTTGTCTCTGTCTTAGCTTACCGACGCAGTGGACCGCCGACGCTGCCGAAGGTATGGGCCACCTTATCCAGCCGAGGACCAGCAGGGTTCATCATAAAACTAACCGTCGAAAACCATACCGGCAGCACGGTCCGTTTAACGTCCGCACGCGTACGCGGCTTCAAGGTCGGTGCGAATGAACGCGAAATCCCTTCGAACAGGAAACCGTGGGAAGCGACGAAGGGCTATGAGTACGACTGGGTCGACTCTTTGCCCCTATCTTCTGAGCTTGCCCCTGGCGAGACTTTTTCAGAGATGATCCGTGTGGCGAGCTCGTGTTCCAGCCACCACATCAATGCTTCGCTTTTCCTCTCGATTTCCACGATGCGGCGCACGATAAAAAGCAAAGCAATCGTGGTGCCGATCATGATACCACCGATGAGCTGAATGACTGCATGATCCATCGTCTTCCTCGCTCCCTCTGCATGTAATCTTCTATCTTAGAGCTTAGTAAACCAATCCCTGAAGGATGGAGGGGGAAGGGTTCCAGCCAAAGATTCCCCCTACCCCATGAACCTAAGTCCATAAGGCGGGAGAACCCTTGGCTTGTCCTGAAGGCCGGAGCCGGGAATGGGACACTCGCCAGGACGCCTCTCAGCTAATCCGTCCTCTGTTTCAGGTGGCACCGTAGGACTTTCGATTCCCGCGCCTGCTGCTCGCACCTGCCACGGAGTTGCACCGGGTCGCAGCTTTCATGCCATCGGCATCTAACCGCCTCGGGCACTGTCGTTATGACAGATGATTCTGCCCCACTCAAGAAAAATATGCATTACGCATTTTTCTGTTGACTGTCTGATGTGCAAAACGCATACTTCTTTCATCAACACGGCACGAAGACGGCTCCGGCCTGATCTGCCGAATGGAGGATGAAGCCGATGAACACCCAGGCAATCGACATCACCAAAGCCATCACCCTGCTACAGGCTTTGAAGGACAAGACGCGCCGCCCGTCCTGCGCAACCATGCAGGCTCAGGCAGACAGCTACGAGTACGAACGCGACATCACCCTTCAGGCTGTGGATATCGTGGCCGACCTGCTGAATGACCTGTGCGCTGGCGCTGCTTCGCTCGGTGAAGACAACAGCAGCGGTTCGTTCCGTGACTACTTCATCGAAGCACTGACAGAAACCGTCGGTGAGTGCCTTTCGAAGGCTGACCTTCGCGTCGAGGAAATCCGCGAAGAGTCCGATTTGGAGCAGGCAGCATGAGCCACCACCACCTTCTCGCCACCGCCTGCAAGCTGGCGGAGGATAAGGCTCTTGCCCTTATCCACCTAAGGGAAACGACAAGGATGCTGGAAGCGGTTCGTCTTACGGCGGGCCTCGGCAGCAGCCAGATCGAGCGCCTGAACAAGGCAAAGCAGTTCATCGCAGAGATTGAAGCTCAGGAGAAGGCGGCATGATCACCAAGACCAAACATGAACGTCTAGAAGACGCTAACTATGCCATCCTCCAAATTTCGATGCTCGGCAGGAGGTTCTTTTACAACGAAAAGGGAAACCGTGTTGCCCGCTTCGAGCTGAGCATCGACGGCAAACTCTGGTTTGTAGACGACTATACCGGCAAGCGCGTCTACACAGCGTACCGCGGCGGGCGTTGGCGCAACTTCTCGCACGGCGGCACAATGCGCGCGATCATCGAGGCTCTGGCTGAGTACATCCGCACCGGTGCGCGCATCTCTTCGCGCCATTTCGGTCCATGGCCGGAATACTACTGCGAAGGCGACCTGTGGGGCTACGGGAAAGAAGCCATGGCTATGCTGCGCAACATCTTGCGCGCCAGAGACTGCATCCGCTGGCCGTCTGACGAGCAGGTGGCAGCATGACCGATTTCATCCAAGACATCACCGCCCTGCTCGCTCTCTCTGCCTTCATCATCGGCATCACGATGCTCGGAGCAGTGGCATGACCGCACACAGAGCTACCGGCCCAATCCCGCCAGATGTCTTCCAAGACATTGTGAACGCTCCCTTCGGTCAAGCTGCTTCGATGATCCGAAAGTATGACCCTCTTTGGGGCCGCAGCTTGGGCAATGGCGAGAAGATCAAGTGGCGCGTCAAGCTTACTCAGCAGGTCACCATGGCTGCGTTTGTGACCGTCGATGCTGAAAGCGAGGAAGAGGCAGAGCATCTTGCGTCTCTGATACCTGACCAATCGGTCTCGTGGGATTTTGAGGACGCCGACCTCTCCGAGGTTGAAAGTGCGGAGCCGCTCCCATGACCTTCGCCACCACCCCCACCGATACCCTTTATCGCTGGCTCAGCCTGCAGATGGACGAGGCGGTCAAATCCGAAATCCGCAGCGAGCTCGAACGCCGCGAGACGCCAATGAGGAAAGCAGCATGACGAACGATTGGGATTTCTGGCAGCGAGCGCTCGCCATCGGCAATGGTCGCCGTCTCGCCAAGGAAGAAGGCCGAACCCTGAAGATGACGCAGGAGCCGCAGACAGGGTTTTGGCGCAAGCGCAACAAGAGCGGGAACGATCTTCCTGTCGCAATCTGGCACGATGGGCATGAGATGGTCGCGCTGATCGATGGGAAGCCCGGTAACGCCGCCGACATCTGGACATGGGTTTGCGACTGGCCAATCCCAGAAGACGTTTACCGCGCCGTAGCCGAGCGCGGAGAGCCGTGGCCGGGGTCAGACCCTGTGGTGGTCGAGCAGATCGGCGTCGGGCATAACTCAGGCGCGGTCGACGAGGCCGAGGAATTTGCCGACCAGATCGATGCAGCAGAGGCAGGCAAAGACGCCTACGCCAAGATTACAGACGACGAGCAGCTTGCCGCCGCCCAGTCGTTGCGGTCGCGCCTGCTCGAACTGAAGGCCGAGGGCGAAAAGAAGCACAAGAAGGAAAAGGAACCGTGGCTCGAAGGCGGGCGCGCGGTCGATAAGAAGTGGCTGCCCAATGTCAAACGCGCGCAGGCCGCCGCCGACTTCATTCGGCAGGCAATGAGCGCCTTCGAGACGGAGAAGCTTCGCAAGCAGCGTCAGGAGGAAGCCGACCGCCTCGCGGCTGAGATTGCCGCCCGCAAGGCATCGGAACCCGACCCCGCCCCAGAGGAACCGAAGCCCGCCGTTTCAAGCGCCCCTATTCGCGGCAGCTATGGCCGAGCAGCGAGTGTGAGCGTCATCAACGTGGTGACGGCCATTACCGACCAGGACGCGCTCTACGCCTTCCTGAAAACTCACCCTGATCTGAAGAACTGCATGTTCGAGCTCGCCAAGCGAGCCGTTGCAAAGGGCCTCGATGTGCCAGGCGTCGAAGTGCAAGAACAAGCAAAGGTAGCCTGATATGAACGCTGTTGTCGAATTGAACCGCCCCCCTGCCCTAATGGCAGGCGCGCAGGTAGGAGCCATCATCCCCCGAAGCATCGAGGATATCTGGCGCGTTTCGAACATGGTCGTGCGAGCTGGCCTCGCTCCTTATTCCCTCGTAGGCAAGAAGACCGGCGAGGAAGCCGCCAGCGCCGTTGCCATTGCGGTTATGTCTGGCGCCGAGCTTGGCTTGCCGCCGATGGTAGCACTTCGCAGCTTTACCGTAATTGGAGGCCGCCCCGCCCTTTTTGGCGATGGCATCATCAACGTCGCGCGCCGGTCGAAGAAGGCAGCTTACATCAGAACTGGATGCGATGATCGCAGCGGCAAACTCATCGGATGGTGCGAAGCGAAGCGGTCAGACACTGGCGAGGAGAAGCGCGTCGAGTTCTCGGAAGATGACGCAAAAGCCGCAGGCCTTTGGGATGACCGGCAGACGGTCAGGCGAAAAGATCGTGATGGGCAATGGAAGGACGTGGACAACGATGCGCCGTGGTTCCGTTACCCGAAGCGTATGCTGACATGGCGCGCGGCAGGATACTGCCTGCGCGAATTGTTCGCTGATGTTCTCGGCGGCATAACAGACGAGTTCGAGGCCCGCGAGATCGCTAACCGCGATGACGATGCCGTGACCATCACCCCGCCTTCAGCCCCTCGCCCACCATCGCCGCCGAAGATCAGCGCGCCGGTCGTGGAGGACGCCGAAGTCATCGAGCAGCCCGCAGAGGAGCCGACACCCGTCGACTATGGCGACTATTTCGAACGGCTCGACGAGGCGCTGAGGCTCGCGATGGATGAAGCATCTGTCGAGGAAATCTGGACCGACTTCGACCCGGAGGCCACCTTCCAAGACGATCAGGACAGCATGGAGCTCGCGTTCAATCTGAAGACGAAGCGTCTCGCCCAACTTCATCCGGTCAACGCGGGATAGGACGATGGCTAAGAAGCGAGAGAAGGCCGTCTATGCCTTCATACGGAAAGGCCCCGGCCTAGTCCCTGAACTGGAATACGACGCTCGCGCTCTTGAAGGCATCAGCCAAGGCCAGCGGGTGCGTATTGAGGTCAAGGAGTTCAGAAGTCTTGGCCGGCTGCGTGCCTATTGGAAGATGCTGCACGACGTCGTGCAATCCACCGAATGCGCCGCATCAGCTGAACAGTTGCACGAAGCCATGAAGCTAGAGCTTGGCATTGTTGAGCTTGTGAAGGTCGGGCACCTGACCGTGGCTATTCCTGGCTCAATAGCTTTCGACAAGATGGCCGAGCCGGAAATGGTCGAGTGGTTCCGCATCGCGGAGAAGTGGCTGGCTGAGAAATATCAATACGTTCGTGAGGACAGGAGCGCAGCATGAAGCGCCTACTCTCCCGCCTATTCCGTAGCATTCGCCCAGTGTTTGTCTCCAACCAGTTCAAGGTGACAAAGACTGACCTTGAGCAAAAGAAGCTTGAGAAGACAGCGATGCTTGCCAAGGAGCTTGGCCGTCCAAACCCGCTGGCGATGCCGTGATGGCGCGCCGCGAGTTCTCACGGAAGACCAAGCGCGAGGCGCTGACCCGGGCAAACGGCAACTGCGAAAAGTGCAAGGCCGCGCTCAAGGTCGGTGAAGGCGAGGTTGACCACATTTTGCCGGACGCACTCGGCGGAGAGCCGGTCCTTGCCAATGCTCAGGTGCTATGCCGCGTCTGCCATGCCCAAAAAACAGCAGACGACATTCGCCGCACCCGCAAGGCCGATCGGCAGAGAGACAAGCACTCTGGCGCGATGCGCGGCAAACCTAAGCTGGCAGGTCCAACCTTCCCCAAGGCCAGCAAGCATCCATCCATCGACAAGAACGCCCTGCCCCCACTGGCACGGCCGCAGCTATTCAGGTGAACAAATGACCAGGCCGCTTCGCCATAGCCGCAGCGAGATCCAGAACGCCGCTCGCGTCGCGCGGGAAATGAACATGACCGTGCGCCTGGAGGCGGATGGGGCGATCACACTGATCCCTGATAACGACGCAACAATTGACAATGATGCCGCCCCATTGAAGTCTCTGGAGGCGTGGAGGAATAGAAATGCGCGTTCGTCTACCGGGCGTCCATAAGGTCAGGAAGCGCCTCGCCGACGGCTCGACCGTGTTCTACTATTATGCTTGGCGCGGCGGTCCGAGGATTATGGCTGATCCGGTCAAGGAAGAGCGGAAGTTCAACGAGGAGTTCCTGCGGATGACGCAGGATCGGCAGAACCCCCAGTTTGAAGGCCGTCTGGTTTCGATCATCCGGGCCTATATGAAGTCCCCCCATTACAAGGAACTGAAGGCCTCGACCCGCGAAGGCTACCTTCTGGCCATCCGCGCGATCGAGGCGGAGTTCTACGACATGACGGCCGAACAGATCTCGGCACAAGGAACGCGGACAATCTTCCTTCAATGGAGAGACGAGATCGCCGAGGCTCATCCGCGGAAAGCAGACCTCTACATGAGTGTCCTGCAGCGGATCCTTTGGTTTGGGCTCGATCGCGAGATGATTACCCGGCATCCCCTTGAGCGCGTGAGCAAGGTCAGCGACGGATCACGCCGAGAGATTATCTGGAAAGATGAGGAGATCGAGCGGTATCGCTCAACGGCACCGGAGCCCCTTGTGCGAGCGATGATGCTGGCTGCATGGACCGGCCAGCGACAAGGCGACCTGCTCGCGCTGACATGGGCCGCCTACGATGGCCGAGCGATTCGTCTTCGGCAGTCAAAGACTGGCTCGCATGTGGCGGTGAAGGTGTCGGAAGAACTGAAGACGATTCTGGACGAAGCGAAGGCGAGAAACGAGGCGACCGCGAAGCCGGCCATTACGATCCTGACGAACCAGGCCGGGAAGCCTTGGCAAACAGGCTTCAAGTCTTCTTGGCGCAAGTCACTTGCTGCGGCGGGGATAACGGGAAAGACGTTCCACGATCTGAGAGGAACGTTCGTGACGCTGGCCTACCGGAACGGGGCCTCAATCAAGGAGATTGCAGAGGTCACAGGGCACTCAGAAAAGGATGCTGAAACGATCATCCGGAAGCACTATCTCGTCTCGAGTGCGGCCGTGGAAAAGATCGAAGGAAGGAATAGCCGTGTCGCCAAGAATTAAACGCAGAGCTGCAGTTATTGAGAACGACACAGTCTCTTTTGATGTTAGCACTAACGCACACCCGAACACATGGGCGACGGTCGATCTAGTTGATTGGCCTCGGGTACGTCCGCATCGATGGTCGGCAACAAAGCGGAAAAATGCGCTCTATGTCAGGAACCACGCGCATGGTCTGCTGCATCGCTTCATCTTGAGACCAGACGATTCGCTCGTCGTAGATCATCGTGACGGGAACCCGTTGAACAACACCAGGGGCAACCTCCGAGAATGCACTCTCTCATTTAACAACCAGTCCGGAGCGGACCGTCGACGAGGATACTCTCCTATCGTTGAAACGATCGAAATTCCGACCAGCCCGCATGTCGTTTCGAAGCGGCTGGCGGACGGGACAATCAAGGAATATGTCTATCCGACGAGGTCAAAAACGGGAACAAAAACCATCACCCGCGTAAACTTTGGTCCAATTCGGTAAACTGAGCCAATTTTGGGGGTGGCTAAGTCTTTGATTTAATGGTCGGAGCGGCGGGATTCGAACCCACGACCCCTTGACCCCCAGTCAAGTGCGCTACCGGGCTGCGCTACGCTCCGAGCCGTGCAAACCCCTATATAACCCAACCCCGACGCGCAAGCACTATTTTGAGTTTCCCGCAGGTTCACCTGATCCATGATCGCAAACCGGCTAATGAGCTAGGCATATAGTGCCCCCTGCTAGCTTAACTGCGCCGGCTACTTGCGGCGCGAAACGAAATCCGCGGCGTAACGGTGCTCGCGAATCGGGCGAACGCGCTCCGTCGTCTCGTGGTAGAGCGGATGAGCCTTGTAGGCCGCCAGAGCCGCCTCGTCCGCGAACTCTGCGTAGACGATCACGTCGACCTTCGAGTTGTCGTAGAGATCGACCTTGCGGTTGATGCCGATCTCGAAAAAGTCGCTGTGCGGAATTTCGGCCAGCCGCCACAGGCCCTCAGCGATTCGATCGACATCCTGCGGATCATTGGCACTGAAAAAGACGATGTGGCGTATCATGCGAACTCCGATGCAAAGCGACAGACGTGAAAGGAGGCGGTCCGAGCTTCCCGATGTCAGGAACTCTGCCGCCTCCCCTTCGGTTGCAGATCCCTCAGGCCAAGAACCCGAGAGACGCTGCAACGATCAGCCGCCTTATCGTCTTATCTAATGAAATCATCAATGCGGCGGATGGTGACGCGGCGGTTCTCCCAGTTCTCGTAAGGAGTGTTTACGAGCAGGAATTCCTCGCCGTAGCCCACCGTCTCGATCGCCCGCGACGGTACCCCGAACTGCGAGACCAGCACGCGCTTCAGCGAATCAGCCCGCGCCTGCGACAGACGCAGGTTGTAGTCGGCAGCGCCCACCGCATCCGTGTGACCTTCGAGCAGGAACCTGGTTCCCGGGCGGTTGCGCAGCAGCCGCTTCAGGGCAGATGCGATCTGCTCAACTTTTGGGTACTGCGAGCGTCCGATGTCGGCCGAGGCGGTTTCGAAGTTGATCGCCTGAATATCGACGGACGGAGCGCGGCGGCGCAGATC
>Ga0182748_1002304_pt1 | contig 17411 bp, 12 predicted proteins | sample eDN3rd37CKraftOP_FD_128877 | JGI IMG/M metagenome (GOLD analysis project Ga0182748, IMG submission 128877) | Enriched Organic Plus compost microbial communities from Emeryville, California, USA - eDNA 3rd pass 37_C Kraft OP (version 2) (version 2) ...
CGAAGCGACGGGGCTGTCTAGCTTGAAACCCCCGGGGGTGCATCTTAGACAATGGAATTCCGCCCTACTGTTGCTAGCCGGTGCCGCCATGGACAAAAAGGTTATTACCCTCCTCAGGACGCAAGCCTTCATCGACGGCGCCTGGGTCGGGTCGCCGGGGATGGCGGTGACGGACAAGGCGACGGGCGAGGAGATCGCGCGCGTGCCGGACTTTGGCGCCGCGGAGACCGACATGGCGATCGAGGCCGCCCACCGCGCCTTCCCCGCCTGGTCGAAGCTGCTCGCCAAGGAGCGCTCCCGCATCATCCGCCGCTGGTACGAGCTGATCGTCGAGAACGCCGATGAGCTGGCGCTGCTTTTGAGCAAGGAGCAGGGCAAGCCGCTTGCCGAGGCTCGCGGCGAGATCATTTACGGCGCCGCCTACGTCGAACTGTTCGCCGAGGAAGCAAAGCGCATCTACGGCGAGATCATCCCGACGCATAAACAGGACGCGCGCGTCCTCGTCACCAAGCAGCCCGTAGGGGTCGTCGGCGCCATCACGCCGTGGAATTTCCCCTCCGCTATGATCACGCGCAAGGTTTCGCCCGCACTGGCTGCGGGCTGCACCGTCATCGTCAAGCCGGCGGAGGATACGCCGCTCTCCGCACTCGCCCTTGCCGAGCTGGCGCAGCGTGCCGGCGTACCGAAGGGTGTGTTCAACGTCGTCACCGCCAAGGATCCGGTGCCTGTCGGCCGCGCGCTGACGGAAAGCCCGCTCGTGCGCATGATCACGTTCACCGGCTCCACCGAGGTCGGCAAGATCCTGATGCGCCAGGCCGCGAGCACGGTGAAGCGCGTCGGCATGGAGCTGGGCGGCAACGCACCCTTCATCGTCTTCGACGACGCCGATCTCGACCGCGCCGTCGCCGGAGCGATGGCATCGAAGTTCCGCAATGCGGGCCAGACCTGCGTGTGCGCCAACCGCATCCTGGTGCAGGACGGCGTCTACGAAGCGTTCACGGAGAAGCTGGTAGCCGCGGTCCGCAAGCTGAAGGTAGGGCCCGGTCTGGAGACCGGCGTCACCGTCGGCCCGCTGATCAGCCGCGATGCGGTAAAGAAAGTCGAGGCGCACGTGGCCGACGCCGTCGCGCACGGTGCCAGGATCGTGACCGGCGGCAAGGTCGCCCCCATCGGCGGCAACTTCTTCGAGCCGACGGTGCTCACCGGCGCAACCGATAAGATGCGCATCGCCCACGAGGAAACCTTCGGCCCTGTGGCGCCGCTGTTCCGCTTCTCCGACGAGGCGGAGGCCCTACGCATGGCCAACGACACGCCCTTCGGACTGGCGGCGTATTTCTTCTCGCGCGATATGGGGCGCTGCTTCCGCATTGCCGAGGCGCTGGAATACGGCATCGTCGGCGTGAACGAGGGCATCACCTCCACCGAGATCGCTCCCTTCGGCGGCTTCAAGGAGAGCGGTATCGGCCGCGAGGGGTCCCACCACGGCATCGAAGAGTTCCTTGAGACGAAGTACACCCTGATGGGCGGTCTCTAGAGCCTCCCAACAACCGTCCTTGCTTCCGGCGCGCGGTGCGCGTACGGCAGCGCCAGGCAGCAAGCGTGGGGAGAGCGGGACGGCCATGGGTCAGGATGCCTTCAAAGTTGCGGCGGCGGAGCAGGCGCTCCGGTACGTGGAGGATGGCATGCGGGTCGGTCTGGGAACCGGCTCGACGGCGACAAAGTTCGTCGACGCGCTCGGCCGCCGGGTGGCCGGCGGGCTCAAGGTGGTGTGTGTCGCGACCTCCCAGGCCACCCAGGCACAGGCCGAAGCGCTGGGCATCCCGATGTCCACCCTCGATGAGCAGCAGTTTCTCGATCTCACCGTCGACGGAACCGATGAGCTCGACGGCGCGCTGCGGCTGATCAAGGGTGGCGGCGGCGCGCTCCTGCGCGAGAAGATCGTCGCCACCGCCTCCGCCAGCATGATCGTCATCGCCGACGCCTCCAAGCAGGTGGCGACGCTCGGCGCTTTCCCGCTTCCGCTGGAAGTGGTGCCCTTCGGCCTTGCCGCCACGCGCAACATGATCACCGCACTCGCGGCGGATGCAGGATGCGAAGGCGAGCTGCGCTTGCGCACGCTGACGGACGGCAAGCCGTTCATCACCGACAACGGCAATTTCATCCTCGACTGCCACTTCGGCAGCATCGATGCGCCCGAGGAGCTTGACGAAGCGCTGAAGCTCGTCCCGGGTGTGGTGGAGAACGGACTTTTCATCGGCATCGCCGATCTCGCGATCATCGCGGGCAGCGACGGCATCACCGTCATCGGTGCCGAAGAGGGGGAGCTGTCATGATCGCGCACGCGGGTGCTTTGCGGACCGCACTGGTGTCCGCCGCGGCCAGCCTGGCGTTGGTGCTGTTGTGCGCGGGAGGCGCGGTCGCCGAGGACGCCGCGCCCGTTGATGCGGCCCGCATAGCAGCCGCAAAGAAGCTCATGGAGGTGACCGGCGTCACCAAGCAGATGGACGGCATGGTCGCCGCCATGGGACAAGGCTTTCGCAAAGGCGCCAGCGACGCCCGCAAGGGTCCCGACGCCGATAAGCTGAGCGATGTGTTCGACGGCCAGTTGAAGCGGCTGATGTCGTATCGCGACGCGATGATCGACGATTTCGCCGTCGTTTACGCGCAGCGCTTCACGGTGGAGGAGCTGGAAGCGGTGACTGATTTCTATCAGTCACCAACAGGGCAGAAATTCATCGAAGCGATGCCGGCACTGATGCAGGCTGGAGCACAGATCGGTATGAAGTACAGCCAGAAGGTTATTGAAGGCGCCAAGGAATAATCCTCAATCCCCTGCCTCCCGCGTTTCTCGCCCCTTGAAGTGTGAAGCCGTCGTCTATGTCCGAATTCGATTTTGATCTCTTCGTTATCGGCGCTGGGTCGGGTGGCGTGCGCGCCGCGCGCATCGCCGCCGGCTATGGCGCCCGCGTGGCGATCGCGGAGGAGTACCGCGTCGGCGGCACCTGCGTGATCCGCGGCTGCGTGCCGAAGAAGCTCCTCGTCTATGCCAGCCGGTTCGCGCATGAGTTCGAAGACGCCGCCGGGTTCGGCTGGACCGTGGGTGAGACGTCGTTCGACTGGCCCTCCCTCGTTGCCGCCAAGAACCGCGAGCTGATGCGCCTCGAAGCCGCTTATGGCTCGACGCTCGCAAACGCGGAGGTCGACCTGATCCCCGAGCGCGCAACCCTGGAAGGGCCGCACACCGTGCGCCTCGCAAAGTCCGGCCGTACGCTCACGGCGGGAAAAATCCTTGTCGCCACCGGATCGACGCCCTCGCTCGGCCCGCAGATCGAAGGGCTGGAGCACGTCATCACCTCCAACGAGGCGTTCGACCTGCCGCGCCTGCCAAAGAGCATCATTGTTGCCGGCGGCGGCTACATCGCAATCGAGTTCGCCGGCATCTTTGCAGGGCTCGGCGTCGATACCACCATCCTCTACCGCGGCGACAAGGTGCTGCGGGGCTTCGACGAGGATTTGCGCGACCGCCTGATCGCCGCCTATGAGACCCGCGGTATCCGCTTTTCCTACGGCGCCATCTTCGAGCGCATCGAGAAGACGGCCGACGGTTTGGTGGGACATCTTTCGAACGGAAAGACGCTGAGCGCCGAGCAGATCATGTTCGCCATCGGCCGCACGCCCAACACCGCGGGCCTCGGGCTTGATAAGATCGGCGTCGAGCTTGGCTGGAACGGCAATGTCGTCGTCAACGAATATTCCAAGTCTTCGGTCGACAGCATCTTCGCCGTCGGCGACGTGACCGACCGCGCCGCGCTCACGCCGGTGGCGATCCGCGAAGGGCACGCCTTCGCCGACACCGAGTTCGGCGGCAAACCGCGCATCATCGAGCACACGCTCATCCCCACCGCGGTATTCTCAACGCCCGAAATCGCGAGCGTCGGCTTGCCCGAGCATCTCGCCACGGAGCGTTGCAGCACGCTCGATGTCTACAAGGCGTCCTTCCGGCCCATGAAGGCGACGCTCTCCGGCCGCGACGAGCGCATCTTCATGAAGCTGCTCGTCGATGGTGACAGCAACAAGGTCATCGGGTGCCACATGGTGGGCGAGGGTGCGGCGGAGATCATCCAGATGGCCGCGGTCGCGCTTCGCCTCGGCGTCACCAAGGCCGACTTCGACAACACCATGGCGCTGCACCCGACAGCCGCCGAGGAGTTCGTCACCATGCGCGAGAAATGGATCGCGCCCACGGAAGCGGCCGGCTGATCCACCGCGCAATTGCCAACTGGAGTTTTCAATGTCTCGCTTGAAGGACAAGATTGCGCTCATCACCGGCTCGGCTGCAGGCATCGGTCTCGCAACCGCCGACCTGTTCGCCGCCGAAGGCGCGCACGTCTACATCACCGACGTCGACGGCGAGGGGACGGAGAAGGCCGCGGCGGAGCTGCTCGCCAAAGGCCTCAAGGCATCCGCGATGGCTGTCGATGTCTCGCGCGGCCAGGATGTGACCGCGCTGATGCGTACCATCGAGCAGCAGCACGGCCGCCTCGATGTCGTCGTCAACAACGCGGGCATCAATGTGCGCACCGACTTCCGTAACATGACGGATGCCGACTGGGTGCGCCTGCGGGAAGTCAATCTCGACGGCATCATCCGCATCGCGCGCGACGCCTTCCCGCTGATGAAAGCGTCGGGGCGTGCTTCGCTCGTCAACCTAGCCTCGATCATGGGCCATCGCGGCATGCGCACGTTGGCGGCCTATGGCGCCACGAAGGGCGCGATCTCGGCACTGACGCGTGGCCTCGCCGTCGAGTACGCGCCATTCGGCATCCGCGTGAACGCGCTGGCGCCCGGCTTCATCGAGACGGCGTTGACCGAGCGCGTCCTGCGCATCGAGGCATTTTCGAAGGCGCTGCTGGAACAGACGCCGCTGCGCCGCTTCGGCACCGGCGAGGATGTAGCGCGCGCGGTGCTGTTCTTTGCCTCCGACGAAAGCGCTTTCATCACCGGCGCGGAGCTGGCCGTCGACGGGGGCATGCAGGCCGCACTTTGAGCCTTGCAACTTTGGGTGGCTCCGCCGCCCCGGGTTAACCCTGCCTCGCACCCGTCGACGTGCAGACGCTGACCGCCGGCCGATGCAGGCCTGCGATTTAGCCTATCAACCTGTGGATCTGCCTCAAGAGAGGCGCATCGTTCGGCGACAAGCATCCGGGTCTGTATCTATAGGTCCGATGGGGACGGCTCTTCGCGTCGTGCGGCGAGCCGGATGCGGGGAGCCATACGCTACCGTTCCGATATCGACGGGCTGCGCGCCATCGCTGTGCTGAGCGTGATCGCCTATCACGCGGTCCCAGCCGCTGTGCGCGGCGGCTTCGTGGGTGTCGACGTCTTCTTCGTCATCTCCGGTTTTCTCATCACCACGATCATCGTCAACGCCCGTTTCGACGGCTCGTTCTCGCTGATTGATTTCTACGCACGCCGCATCCGCCGGCTGTTCCCCGCACTCATCGTCGTACTCGTGGCGACATTTGTCATCGGCTGGCTCTATCTGCTGCCGAACGAGTTCAGCACGCTCGGCAAACACCTCACCGCGGGCGTGGCCTACTTCATTAACGTGGCGCTGAAGCGCGAGGCTGGATACTTCGACGCCTCGGCCGATCATAAACCGCTGCTGCACCTGTGGTCCCTGTCGGTGGAGGAACAGTTCTATCTCGTCTGGCCGCTGCTGATCCTTCTGGCGCGTACGCCGCGTCAATTGCTGGTGTTGTTCGCCCTGGTGACGGTGTGTTCGTTTATCTCTGCCTTGCATGCACTGGGCAAGAATCCCGCAGCGGCGTTTTTTCTCCCGCAGAACCGCGTCTGGCAGCTTTCCGCCGGTGGCTTGCTGGCTCTGGCGATCATGCACGCCGATGCCATCGAGGAGCGCATGCGCGCCCTGGCAGGCGCTGCGATACCCTCACGCGGAACACTTGCCACCATCGCTTCCGGCCTCGGCCTTGCCCTGATCCTGGGCGCGGTTGGCTTTTTCGACGATAAGCTGCTGTATCCCGGATGGTGGGGCGTAGTGCCGACGATCGGCGCGGCGCTCATCATCCTCGCAGGGCCATCGGCATTTTTAAACCGCACACTTCTGTCGGCACCTGCGATGGTCGCCATCGGGCTCATCAGCTATGCGCTCTACCTGTGGCACTGGCCGCTGCTGTCCTACCGGAACATCCTTGGATTGCAGAACGATTGGGCGGCCACGGCGGCTTGCATCGCTGCGGCGCTCGCGCTCGCGTTCGCAACCTATCGCTTCATCGAGCGGCCCATCCGGCGAGCGCCCAAGGCGAGTTATGCGCCGGCGCTTCTCGCGGCATCCGTTGTCCTTGCCGGCGTAGGTTTGGCTGCGCGCTACGAATTCGTGGCTCCGCACAACGATGAAAAGCGCGTGCGCCAGTACGCCTTTGCGGCAGAGGACTGGGGTTTTCCGAGCGACCTCGCCGCCAGCTACCATGGAAGTGAGCTTTTCCGCACGCGTATCGGCGTCGGCGTTGGCAACACCGATAAGGTACTGTTCATCGGCGATAGCAACATGGAGCAGTATTGGCCGCGCCTCGAACATATCTGGAAGTCGCAAGCCGCGAGGCCATCGGTTGAGTTCGCCACGCGCGGTGGCTGTGCACCTGTTCCGGGGCTCACATTTTCCGCGCGGCCCCACTGCGTCGGCTTTGCCGAGACCGCCGCCAAATTGGCCGATGACCCAGCCGTCAAGTCGGTTGTCATCGCTGCGGCCTGGATTGCCTACTTCACGCCTGAAGCGGCCAGCGCGGAAATGCGCGAAGCCGGTTATGCGGCGCTTGAGAAAATGCTGCGGACCTTCACACATCGCGGCAAGACCGTATGGCTCGTGCTGAACATTCCTTCGGGCATGATGCTGTCGCCGGTCTCCTACGTGCGCCGGTCGCTCGCTGGCGAGATATCCGTTGTTCCGCAGCGGATCGGGCGCGCCCGCTTCGATGCGATCCTTGGGCCCAGTAACGCACGGCTCCGCGAGGTTGCACGCAATGCGGGGGCGAGCGTGATTGACCCGGTGCCATCGCTGTGCGGCGACGCGACGTGCGACGGCGAGCTTGCCGACGGAACGATGGTCTACCGCGACGGCACCCATCTGCGCGCAGGCTTCGTGCGCGAGCACGGCAGCTTCATTGATCCGGTGTTAGGTCTCGATACCGCCAGCGTCGGCCGCTAGGCAGTGAGCCCGCCCATCCCGGCCGTCTCCCGTCCCATGCGCATATGGCCCTCACGCACATCCAGCAACGGTCTCGCTGATGAGCGCATCGACAACGCCGAGCAAGGCGGCGTCCGGATCGGCGCCTGCAGCGATCAGCTCGCGATAGCGTGCCACCTGCCGGTCGGCGCTCGTACCGCCGGTGGCTATGGTATGCGCATGCTTAACCTCTCGCTCACAGCCGAGCGCGGCGGCATCCTCCGCAATGAGATCGATAAGCTCGTCGACGAGCGCCGCAAAGGGAACCAGCGTGCCCTGGCCAAAATCGAACAGCGTCTCGCTGACGCCATACCGCTGCGCACGCCAGCGGTTCTCCTCGATGAGGAACGCCGGATAGGAGCGCCACTTCTGGTTCGAACGGCGCAGGCGGTAGAGCATGCGCAGCGTGCACGCATAGAGCGCGGCGATGCTCAGAGCGTCGTCGAGGCGAGTGCACACATCGGTGACCCGCATCTCCAGCGTCGGGAATTTGGCCGAGGGCCGCAGATCCCACCACACCTTGCTTGCGTCCTCGATGACGCCGTTGCGCACCAGCACGTCAACCGTGCGTTGATACTCCGCGAAGCTTTCGAACCGCTGCGGCAGGCCCGTCCGCGGCAGCTCGTGGAAGACGGCGAGGCGGTAGCTCTTGAGGCCGGTGTCTTCGCCCTGCCAGAAAGGCGATGAGGTGGAAAGCATGAGCAGGTGCGGAAGGAAGTAGCGCACCTGATTCATGAGATCGACGCGCAGGTCGTCGTCCTCGATGGCGACGTGCACGTGCATGCCGCAGATGGCAAGCCGCCGGCCGATGCCGCCGAAGTCCGCCGCCAGTGCCTGGTAGCGGGGCTTGGGCGTCGTTTCCAGGCCGGTGCGATCCGCAAAGGGGTGCGTCGAGGCGGCGATGGGCGCCATGGCATAGCGGCCGCAGATGTCGGCGATGGTGGAGCGCAGCCTCGCCAGCTCGCGGCGGGCCGCGGTGAAATCCCGGTGCGGCGCCGTGCCCACTTCGATCTGGGAGCGGAAGAACTCAGGCGCCACCTGCGGTCCCAGCTCGCTTTCGCACTCGCGCATGAGCGCCGCGGGGGCAGAGGCAAAACCCCGGCTGACCAGGTCGACGAGGTGATATTCCTCCTCGATCCCGAAGGTGAATGATGGCTCTCGCGTGCCCATTGGCTTTGCTCACCGACCTATGCAACGGTGGAATACCCCGGCGCTAGTCATGCAGCCCGAGGTAGCTTATATGCTGCGACTACTGGCATAATGCCCGGAAAAGCGATGCGCTTGCGTTACCGCGCGGGCGCCGAAGGAGTGTTGGAAATGGCGGCAGCGTGGTCCCCGGATAGCTGGAGGGGCAAGCCGATCGTTCAGGTGCCGGATTACCCGGACACCGCAGCCCTGGCCGAGGTCGAGGCGAAGATTGCCTCCTTTCCCCCGCTGGTCTTTGCCGGGGAGGCCGACAAGCTGAAGCGTTCCCTGGCGGACGTTGCGGCCGGCAACGCCTTCCTGCTGCAGGGCGGCGACTGCGCCGAGAGCTTCGCTGAGCACGGCGCGAACCACATCCGCGAGCTGTTCCGCGTCTTCCTGCAGATGGCGGTCGTGCTGACCTATGCCGGTGGTGTGCCGGTGGTGAAGGTCGGCCGCATCGCCGGCCAGTTCGCCAAGCCGCGTTCCTCGCCCACCGAGACGCGCGACGGCGTCGAGCTGCCGAGCTACCGCGGCGACATCATCAACGGCGGCGGCTTCACCGAGGTCGAGCGCGTGCCGGACCCTGTCCGCCAGCTCCAGGCGTACCGGCAGGCCGCGGCCACGCTGAACCTTCTGCGCGCGTTCTCCGAGGGCGGCTATGCCAGCCTCGACAATGTGCTGCGCTGGCTGCTCGACTTCGAGAATAAGAGCCCGTTCGCGCAGAAGTACCGCGAGATGGGCGAGCAGATTCACACCGCGCTGCGGTTCATGGAATCGTGCGGCGTGTCGGCGGAGACCGTGCCTGCGCTCGGCCGGACGAGCTTCTACACCAGCCATGAGGCGCTGCTGCTCGGCTACGAGCAGGCCTTGGTGCGCCGGGACGAGGCCGGCGGCAGCCAGGCGCCCTATGCAACCTCGGGCCACATGCTCTGGATTGGCGACCGCACGCGTCAGCCCGACCATGCGCACGTCGAGTTCTGCCGCGGCATCCGCAACCCGATCGGCATCAAAGTTGGCCCATCGCTCGACGCGGACGGCCTGCTGCGCCTCATCGACATCCTGAACCCGACCGACGAGGCGGGCCGCCTGACGCTGATCTGCCGCTTCGGCTACGATAAAGTTGAAAAGCACCTGCCCGCGCTGGTGCGCGCCGTGAAGCGCGATGGACGCGTGGTCGTATGGTCGTGCGATCCGATGCACGGCAACACGATCAGCGCCGCCGGCGGCTTCAAGACCCGGCCCTTCGACCGCATCCTCAAGGAGGCCGAGAGCTTCTTTGACGTGCACCGGGCCGAAGGCACGCATGCGGGCGGCATTCACGTGGAGATGACCGGCTCGCCCGTCACCGAGTGCATCGGCGGCGCTGCGGCCAACATCTCCGAGGCGCAGCTCAGCGACCGTTACGACACGCTGTGCGATCCGCGCCTCAACGCCGACCAGGCCCTGGAGCTCGCTTTCCTGATCGCCGAAAGGCTGAAGCAGGAGCGCGAGGAAGCGCTGCGCGCGCCAGCTCCCCTTACCGCGGTGGGCTGACCCGGCTTAACGCTCAGGGTCGGGGCATTGCTGCCTCGACCCCGAGCAGCAGCATGATGACGGGCAGCGTCAGCAGCGACGCGAGCGTCGAAATCAGGATGACCGCCGATGTCACCGCGGCGGGGCGCCGGTAAAGCTCAGCCAGCATGAAAGGCCCCGTTCCCGTCGGCAGCGCGGCGAGAAGGGCAGCCATCACTGCCAGCTTCGAGGGCACGGAGAGCGCCAGGGCAATGGCGTACGTCAGCGCGGGGTGAACGATCAGCTTCACCGCGCTCAACGCCACGGCGCTGCCCGTTTCGCGCTTGGAGACCGGATGCCGGCTCGCCAGAAACAGCCCGATGACGACGAGCGCCGCCGGGCTCGCCGCTCCACCCAGAAGCTTCAAAAAGGTCTCCGCCGCCTGCGGCACGGGAAGCCCCGTGGCGTTGTAAATGGTCCCGGCCACGGGCGCCACGAGCAGCGGGTTGCGGATCAGGGCGCCGCCGACCTTCAGCGCCAGCCGCAGAGGGTGAGGTTCGTCGTGGCTGCCGATCTCGATGAGGACGATAGCGGATGCGAACAGCACGCAGACGGTGAGGATCGAGGCGATCGTCACCGGAACCAGCCCCTCCGCGCCGTAAAGCGTCATGAAGAGGGGAAAGCCCATATAGGCGGTGTTGGCATAGGAGCCGAGCAGGCCGTCGATCGCGCCGTCGGCGAGCGGGCGGCCGAGCACCAGGCTGATGCCGACGCTGGCGTAGAAGACGGCGCCGCACGCGAGCCCGAACGCGAGCACGAAGCCCGGCTGGTAGAGCTGCTGCCAGCTGGCGTTCGCCATTACGTCGAACAGCAGCGCGGGCAGAGCGAGATAGACGACGAACTTGTTGATCTCCGATACCGCCGCCGCGCCGATCGAGTCCCACCGGCGGGCGAGGAACCCGCACAGGATGAGCGCGAAGATCGGGACGACGATGGTGATGAGCGAGAGCACGTCGGAAGACCACTCAGAGCCGGAAAAGAGACCATGGGCCGGAGCGCCGATCAGAGTGCTGATGTGCCGGCCCGCCGCTGAAGCTGATGAATAGGGTGCGCAAGGATTGCGGTCCAGGCGTTTGCTGCCGGAGCGGCCGTGGCCCCGCCGCCCGCGCGGCGTTTCGCAGGCCGAGCCTGGATGCCGTGCCGTCCGCGCGCATGAACATCGCCCGCACGAGGCCAAGTCCCGCGACGGCCAGCATGACGCCCGGACCACGCCGCTGGACCGCGGCGGCCGAGCGCCCTAAATCAAGTCGCTAAATCATGAACCCATCTCAGGCGGAAACTGTGCCGTCCATCCTCAAAATCGCGCTGGCCCAAGCCAATCCCACCGTCGGCGATATCGCCGCCAACATTGCGAAGCTGCGTGCGATGCGCGCCCGCGCCGGCGAGCTCGGCGCCGATGTCGTGGTGTTTCCAGAACTCTTCATCACCGGCTACCCGCCGGAGGATCTGGTGTTGAAGTCGGCCTTCGTCGCCGAAGCGCAGGCGAGCGTCGAAGCGCTCGCCGCGGATCTCGGAGAAGGACCCGCCGTGATCGCCGGCACCGTCTGGCGGGAGGGCAACGAGGTCTTCAACGCCGTCGCGTTTCTGGACAACGGCGCGGTTGAAGCGGTGCGCTACAAGGTCGATCTGCCGAACTACGGCGTCTTCGATGAAAAGCGCGTGTTCGTACCTGGCCCCATGCCCGGCCCCATCAACGTGCGCGGCGTACGCATCGGCGTCCCGATCTGCGAGGACATCTGGGGCCCCGACGTCGTCGAATGCCTGGCCGAGACGGGAACGGAAATCCTCGTCTCTCCGAACGGCTCGCCCTTCGATTGGTCCAAGCCCGATGTGCGCATGAACATCGCCGTCTCCCGCGTCGTCGAGAGCGGCCTGCCTCTCGCCTACGTCAACCTCGTCGGCGGCCAGGACGAGCTCGTATTCGACGGCGGCTCCTTCGTGCTCAACGCCGACAAATCCCTCGCGGTGCAGCTCCCCGCCTGGGAAGAGGCGCTCGCGCTTACGACATGGGAGCGCGGAAACGACGGATGGCGTTGTGTCGCCGGCGAGCGCGCAATCCTGGCGGAGGGCGAGGCTGCTGCCTATCAGGCATGTGTGCTCGGCCTGCGCGACTACGTGGACAAGAATGGCTTTCCCGGCGTCATCCTTGGGCTTTCCGGTGGTATCGATAGCGCGCTCGTCGCCGCCATCGCCGTCGATGCGCTCGGGCCCGCGCGTGTGCGCACCGTCATGATGCCCTACCGTTACACCGCCGAGGAGAGCGTCCGAGACGCAGCCGCGTGCGCCAAGGCACTCGGCGTCGAATATATGACGCTCCCCATCGAGAAGGGTGTCGAGGGACTGACGGCCTGCCTTGCACCGGCGCTTGCCGGCACCGCGCCCGACACCACGGAGGAAAATCTCCAGTCGCGCGTGCGCGGCACCATCCTCATGGCGCTGTCGAACAAATTCGGCGGCATGGTGGTGACGACGGGCAACAAGTCGGAGATGTCGGTCGGATATGCGACGCTCTATGGCGACATGAACGGCGGCTTCAATCCGATCAAGGATCTCTACAAGACGGAAGTGTATCGGCTCTCCCGCTGGCGCAATCTCAACGTGCCGAAGGGCGGCAAGGGCCCCGCGGGCGAGGTGATCCCCGAGGCGATCATCGCCCGTGTGCCGACGGCGGAGCTGCGACCGAACCAGACCGATCAGGATTCCCTGCCACCCTATGACGTGCTCGACGACATCCTCGCGTGTCTCGTCGAGAAGGAGATGCCGCTCGCCGACATCGTCGCCCGCGGCCATGCACTGGAGACGGTAAAGCGTGTGGAGCGGCTGCTATACCTCGCCGAATACAAACGCCGGCAGGCGCCGCCCGGGGTGAAGATCTCCGCCCGCAACTTCGGTCGTGATCGCCGCTACCCGATCGTCAATCGGTTCCGCGAACAGCAATAACGCGATCCTCTTGCGGCAACATCCGTGCGCAGACCGTGTGTCGTCGAACTTTTATTCGCGACGGCAAGCGCCTGATTCGTATGACGATTGATGCGGTGTTGAACGAAATTCACTGACACACACCTGTATTAGGAATCACCTTCCTTCCGCGCTCCCAAGGCGAAGGCCCGGCAACGGGCACACATGGAGAGCGAAGGTGAATTGGAAACTTAAGTCTGGACGGAAGGTGTTTGTCGGCAGCGTTCTCGCGGTGACGATGGCCACCGCCTTCGGCGCACACGCAGACGGGATGCGCCGGGTGGAAGCCGATCTCGAGGCGATGCAGGCGCAGATCCGCGAGCTGCAGCGCGAGGTGGAGGCCACCAAGAAGGCCGCGAAGAGCGACAACGATCTCAAGATAAAATGGAAGGGCGCGCCGGAGCTGTCCAGCAGGGACGGCAACTTCAAGATGAAGGTGCGCGGCCGCATCCACACCGACTATAACGCGATCAACCAGGATCGTGCCATTACCGGCAGCCCGAGCGTGAGCGCGGTCGAACTGCGACGCGCCCGTCTCGGCGTGCAGGGTACGGTCTGGGGCGACGTGGACTACATCCTCGAAGCCGACTTCGCGAACGATGCCGTTTCGATGAAGGACGCCTATTTCAAGTACACCGGATGGGGCAAGCACTTCGCCGTCCAGTTCGGTAACTTCAAGACCTTCAACTCCCTCGAGCACTTGACGAGCGCGAACTACATCGAGTTCCTGGAGCGCGCTTCCTTTGTCGAGGCATTCGCGCTCGACCGCCAGCTCGGCGCCGCCGCCATCTGGGCCGACAAGCACTACACGTTTTCGGCGGGCATCTTCGGGCCGACGACGAGCAATGAAGAGACGTGGTTCCGCGACATGAAGGCCGGCTCTGCCCGCGCGACGTTCGCTCCCATCAACGAGGAGGGCCACGTCCTGCACTTCGGCGGCAGCTGGCGCTACCGCGCCGGCGCCACCGAGAACCGCTCGAACGTCGCTGTCGCGAACGATGAGTTCTTCCGTTATCGCGCCCGCGGCGCGGACCTGCATCTGGCGAACCGCTTCATCGCAACGCCGCAGATCTTCGACCGCGATACGTTCTGGGGGCTCGAAGCCGCGTACGTGCATGGCCCGTGGTCGATCCAGGGCGAATACACCCAGCTCCACGGCGACGTGTCGCCGATCTTCGCCGGACCCAATTCCACCTACCGCGGCTGGTATGTCGAAGGGAGCTGGTTCGTCACCGGCGAAACCCGCCCCTACAAGAACGGTGCGTTCGACCGCGTGAAGGTTCTCAATCCGGTATTCGAGGGCGGACACGGCGCCTGGCAGCTAGCCGCGCGTTATGACGTGCTGAACCTCTCCGACAACGCCGCGCTCATCCCGACCTGCACTATGTGCGGGGAGCAGAAGACGTGGCAGCTCGGTGTGAACTGGCATCTCAACGACAATGCGCGCCTGATGTTCAACTACAACCAGTCGGATATCGGCGGCGGCAATATCGCCGGCACCAACCGCAACGACGGCGCCACGATCAAGGGCTTCGGCGCACGCGCCCAGGTCGATTGGTGAGCGTTGGCCGACGGGCGCGGCCTCAAGCCGTCGCGTCCGCTAGCCTTGCGAGACGTGGATGACACCCAAAGGCTCGGCACCGGATGATTTCCCGTCTCTCCGGTGGCGGGCTTTTGCGTTTCTGTTGCGAGGAGAGCCGAACCCTCCCATGCTCGTACCGTGGAAGGCCTGCTTTGACGAAGGCTCCCCGCGGCTCTATAGCGGGCGCGGCTCTGAACCCGCCGTCCACCCGCTCAACGACTGTGACGCTCCAGGCATGACCGTAACCGTCCGCTTCGCGCCAAGCCCCACGGGGCGTCTCCACGTCGGCAACGTGCGCACCGCGCTGCTCAACTGGCTGTTCGCGCGCCGAGCTGGAGGCGATTTTTGGCTGCGTCTCGACGATACCGATCTGCAGCGCTCGACGGCCGAGTTCGCGGATGGCATCCGCCGCGACCTCGCCTGGCTCGGCCTCGAATGGACGCGGGAGGAGCGCCAGTCGGAGCGCACCGGCCGTTACGTCGCAGCCGCCGAGGCGCTGAAGGCGGCGGGGCGGCTCTATGCCTGCTACGAGACCGAGGACGAGCTCGACCGCAAGCGCAAGCGTCAGCGCGCCCGCGGCCTGCCGCCCATTTATGACAGGGCCGGTCTGAAGCTCACCGATGCCGAGCGTGCGGCCTTCGAGGCGGAGGGGCGTCAGCCCCACTGGCGTTTCCGCCTTGCCAATTCAGAAGCCGGCACGCTCAATCCGCTGCCGACGATCGTCTCCTGGAACGATCTCATCCGCGGCGACCAGACGGTGGATGTCGGCTCGCTTTCCGACCCGGTCGTCATCCGCGCCGACGAAAGCTTCCTCTACACTTTCACGAGTGTCGTCGACGACGCGGAGTTCGCCATCACACACGTGATCCGCGGCGAGGACCACGTTACGAACACGGGCGTGCAGGTGCAGCTTTTCGAGGCGCTGGGCAAAGAGCCGCCCGCCTTCGGGCACCATAGCCTCCTGATTGGCGCGGACGGCGCGGCGCTTTCAAAGCGCCTCGGCGCGCTCTCCGTCGAGAGCCTGCGCGAGGCGGGCATCGAGCCTATGGCGCTGGCGAGCTATACCGCGCTCATCGGCACCTCCGATCCCATCGAGCCCCATCGCAATCTCGATGCCCTTGCCGAGCTCTTCAGCTTCGCGAAAATTTCCACCGCGCCCGCGCGCTTCGACGCCGACGAGCTCAAAGCGCTCAATGCGCGTCAGCTCCACGCCACGCCCTACGGGGACGTCGCCGGCCGCCTCGAGCAGCTCGAAATCGGGGGCGGGGAAGATTTCTGGAACGCGGTGCGCGGCAATCTCAACGTACTGGCCGATGCAGGCCCATGGTGGAATGTCGTCGCCGGCAAGATCAATCCCGTGATCGAGGATCAGGCCCTCACCGACCAGGCCGCGGCGCTGCTCCCGCCAGAGCCGTGGGACAGCGCGACCTGGGATGCCTGGATCGCCACCTTGAAGAACAGTAGCGGACGCAAGGGCCGGGCGCTGTTTCATCCGCTGCGTCTCGCTCTCACGGGTCTGGAGGACGGACCGGAGCTGAAGGCACTGCTTGGGCTCATCGGCCGGGATAAGGCCGAGGCGCGACTCAAGGGGCAGCGGGCCTGACGATGTGGGGTGATGCCGGCCGGCTTGGTCCGGATCGGGCCGCTAGGCGTTCGATGCTTCAGCCGCCAACCGGGCTCAGTGCATCACGTCGGCGCGGCCGTCCCCTGCCTTCCGCATCATCGCGACGGGGATCGCGCGCCCCGATGGCAGCGACCAGATGGCCTCGCCCGTCTCGTGATAGCCGAGGTGCTCGAAAAAGCCCCGCGCGCCGAGCAGCGCGCTCGTCTCCTGTGCGCGGTAGCCGGTGGCGCGCGCTTCCTCCTCGAGATATTCGGCAAGCCGCGTGCCGATGCCATTGCCGCTGAACAGCGGCAGCACGAATACCGCGAGCAGCCGCGCGGTCGGGCTTTTCATTTCGGTGATGCTCCACGCGCCGACGCCGACCATCTCCCCATCGATGAACGCGCCATAGGCGCGATTGCCGATCAGCAGATCGCCGTATTGCGGGCTGCGCACGAAGGCGATGAAAGCGTCGATCTGCGGCTGCGAATAGTGTCCGGAGGCACCCTTCGCAAACGAGTTCGCAACGACATAGCGTGCGGTCGACATCTCGTCGACGCTGAGGGCGCGGATCTCCAGCATGTCGAGCAGGCTATCGGCGGAGGTGGAAAGGCGCATCGTCGGCTTTCGTATTCGTCGTATTGCCCGAGTGCGCCATCTTGCGACCGCAGCCTCGGGCGCAATCTATTGCTGCCGTTGCGCTTCGGTTTCGGAGCGGGCTTCCCAGCCGGTCGGCGCACTGCGAGGAGCTCCCGTTTCGGCGCGTCGGCCGCTGTCCCCGGCGGGTGCCTCGGGCGCGACGTACTCGGCCTCTTTGCACGAGCAACCTTTCACCAGCTCCTTGCGATAGCGGAACGCCGTCTTGAGACTGGTGTAGGGCTGTTGTGTGCGGAACGCGATCGATTGATCCATCGCCGAGCCGGGGTTCTGGTAATAGTAAAGCTCCGCGGGCGCCGCGCACCGCGACTGGCAAGCCTCGGCATCCTGCTCGAAGTGGCTCGGCAGCGTCGAGAAGCTCACGGGGAAGTAATAGCCGTCGCACAGGCGCACGCAGACCGTGCGGTAGGTGGCCGAGGAATGGCCGCCGAAGGGGGTCCAGTTGTTCGAGAAGCTGCCCTCGTCCTCGTCCTGCCAGATCGAGGAGGAATCGCCGCCGCGATCATAGCGGCGCGCTTCCTGCGCGTAGTTGGCGCCGCAGTTGTTGCGTGCAAGCTCGCGCACGATCTCCTCGCGGTAGGACCGCACGCCGGAATTGGCGATCTGCTGGCGCTGGGCGTCGAGGTCGGCCA
>Ga0182748_1002309_pt1 | contig 17395 bp, 16 predicted proteins | sample eDN3rd37CKraftOP_FD_128877 | JGI IMG/M metagenome (GOLD analysis project Ga0182748, IMG submission 128877) | Enriched Organic Plus compost microbial communities from Emeryville, California, USA - eDNA 3rd pass 37_C Kraft OP (version 2) (version 2) ...
ACGAAATCACGACAAAGTCCCATGCCCGCGCGGGCGCCATCGCCATCGCGACCATCGTGCTCGCCGTCCTGACCGCCGGGCGAGCCGATGCTACGACCGCCTTCGGCTGCACGCCATCGAAGGTCAAGGTCGTCAGCCAGACCCCCAATACGAACCGCGTGACAAGCTCGACCGTTTTCGTCGACGTTCAGCAAACCGCCACTCAAATCGTCCAGGGCGGCAAGTCTCCCGGCTGCGTGATCGTCGATTTCTCGGCGATGGTCGATACCGATCCCAATGTCGCGTTGAACCTGAGCGCATCGCTCGATGGCGCTTCGGGCGTGCCCGCTTCCACACAATTGATTTACAATAGTACGGTTTTCGAGGCGCGTTCGGTCAGCTTCGTCTTCAACGGGGTGGCGCCGGGAACGCATACGGTAAAATTGCGCTTTCATAGCAGCCAGAGTGGCCAATTCGTCCGCATCAATTCCAGCAACATCATCATCCATTACGTGCCTTAGATGCTGTCGGAGCGGCATCGGCCAGCGTCGTCCGGATGAGCGCGGCGAAATCCGCGCGCGGCGTCCGTGTCGAAAGACCCGTTCCGCATTCCGTTTGCGCGAATGCGGGATGCGGACTTGGCCGGCTGACAGGCTTGGTGCGGTGTCGAAAGCGGCCCGGACGACAGCCGGCCGCGCGGCGCAATTTTTCCGTTACGTCAACAAGACGCGCGCATCGGGCATTGCGATGAATTCGACGCCGACCTCGGTCTCCGAGCGCCACTTGATGCGGCACCAGCGGCGCAGATCCTTCCTGAGGACGAGCATGAATTCGTCCGGCAGCATCGCCGGGCGATCGACCGACAGGCGCGCGCCGAGGGCGGATACATCCGCCAGCGAGCAAGCGATCGGCGCCTGCACCTGAACGTCGAGTGCGATCTTATGCCGCTGGTTTTTTCGTAATTCGCTTTGCATTCCAACACGCTAGGGCGCCGCCCCTCTACGCCGGGTTAATTCGGCAGTAAAAACCCACGGCATTCGTGTGAAATTTTGCATGGCTGGCGTGCCGGCCGTCTGTCCACCGCAAACGGGCCGCCGGTGGCTCGCCATAGGGGATGGATCGCCTGCCGGCCCGCTGGCGACCGGCCCCAGCGGCTACGATGCGGTCTGCGATCGTCCCGGGTGCCGGCCGGCGCGCTGTGGCACGATCAACAGGCATCCCAGGATGAAGACCGCGATCACCGCCGACGCCAGCGGACGGCTCAAGGCCAGGCCGCCATCGTGCAGCGGCTTGTCGAGGAAATCGCCGACGGTGGCGCCGAGCGGCCGGGTCAGGATGAACGCCGCCCAGAACAAGAACACGCGCGAGATATCGCTCCAGTAATAGGCCGCGACCACCAGAGCGAGCCCGGCGGCAAACACGAGCGCGCCGTCGCCATAGCCAAGCCCGCCGGTGTCCGCCATCCAGTCGCCGAGCGCGGTGCCGAGCGTCTGCGAGAACGTGATCGCGGTCCAATAAAAGACTTCGACCTTCGGCGTGCTGACCGTATCGACCGAGATCGTTCCTTGCGACCAGTACCAGAGCGCGAGCGTCGCGAGCAGGCAGGCGAGCAACAGGCTCGAGCCGCCGGTGTAGCCGATGCCGAGCGAGCGGTCGGCGAAGTCGGCCATGGTGGTGCCGAAGGTGGTCGAGGCGATGATCGTTCCCCAATACAGAAACGGATGGAATTTCTTGGCGAAGATCTGGAAGGCGACCAGGACGACGAGCGCCAGCAGGAATAAGGCCGAGCCGGCGAGATAGCCCCAGTTCATCGTCATCGTGACGGTGTCGCCGCCGGTCTCGCCCAATGTGGTGGCGGCGATCTTGATGACCCAGAAGCCCAGCGTGACTTCCGGCACCTTGTTCAAGGCCGTGCGGAAATTGTCGTTCATGACGCGTGCCCGCCGTCTCGGTTTTCAAAGCATGGCGTCGCCCCGGCATCGACAAAGCGCGCCGGGATGGCGAATTCAAGCCGGCGGCGCGCGCGGCGGATTAACAATGCGTAATGCGCGGCAAGTACGCGGCAAGTACGCGGCTTGCGCGGGCATGACCGGCGGGGCACGCGGGTGGGCGCGCGCTGCGATCAGCGCGTCGAGACGATGAAGCCGGTGTCGGGTCCGGTCTCGTCGCTCAGTCCGTTGTCGGAGACGATCAGCGAGGAGCCGGGGATGAGCCGTTCGGAGATGCGCTCGATCGCGTCCTTCGGCAACTCGAAGCGCTCGAGCGCTTCGGCGGCCGTCGGCGCGCCGGCGCGTTGTTCTTGCCGCGCGATGTCCTTGATTTCACGGGCCGAGCGTTTGCCGTGGTGGCGCGCCGGCCGGTGCGCATAACCGCTCGGGATGCTCGTCACCGTCCAGCTCGCTTTGCCGTCCTTGATGTCCATCACCGTGAAGACATGCGTGCCCCACGGCTTGTCCGGTTCGGCGACCGTCACCGGCGCCTCGAACAGCGGCGCGAAGCCCTGCTTGACGTAGACCTTGGCGGCCTTGCGCGAGACGAAGACTTCCAGCGGGCGCTTGGGCTTGGGCGCTTCCTTTGCCGCCGGCTGGGGATTTTGCGCGGGCGTGTCGGTGACGGGGACCGGCGGCGCGGGCGATTCGGCCGTGGCGGGAGCGGCGGCATTGTCGGCGACTGCCGTGCCGGCGACCGCCGCACGCGCCGCCATCAGGACCGGCATCGGTGCCGCCGCGTCCTCCGGCGGTTTCTCGTCCGGCGTTTTCGGAACGAACAGGCGATCGCTCTCGATCGGGACCGGCGCGACTTCGTCGCGCGTGACGATCACGCGCGCGCCGACCTTGGAGATTCCCCACAGTTGCGCCGCGAAGGCTCCGGTCAGCCGGATGCAGCCGTGCGAGGCCGGAAAGCCGGGCAGCGGTCCTTCGTGCAGCGCGATCCCGGACCAGGTGATGCGCTGCATATAGGGCATGGGCGCGCCGCTGTAGATATTGGAGCGGTGATAGCGCGCCTTCGCGATCACCGAGAACACGCCCATCGGAGTCGGATGGCGCGGCACGCCGGTCGAGATCGCTCCTTCCGCAATGCGGACGCCGTCGCTGTACAGAATCGCGCGCTGCCGCCCGATCGACACGACCACCTGTACCGGCCCGCGCGGAATCTTCTGCTTGTCGATCTTGACGTCCTTGTGCCGCGGCTTGCGATGCTTGCGCAGGTGATGCGTGCTCGGCCGCGCGCGCTCGTAAGCGGGATAGGCGAACAGCCCGAACAGGTCGGCCCGCGCCGGCGCCGCCGGCACGGCCAGCGCGGCGATCGGCACGCAGAATGCCGCCGCCACCACGCGGGGCCGCAACGAACGAGACTTGCCGGCGAGTATCACGCTCACGTCCAATACGCAGCACTGGCTCAATCGAACACGCGCGCGACGCTAGCCGTTTTCCGCACGGCGTCGCTATCCGCTGAACTACCCATCCGCGCGTTCAGGTTCGCGCGATGCGGTGCACGCGGCTGCGCGCGCCCCGCGTCGATCCGCGCGGGCGGCGGTACCGGTATCGTCTTGACCATGACACAAAGACCTCGAATGCTCGCGGGCAGGCGACCCGATCCGGCGCGCGGGACCCGGCGCGCGGTTTGTCAGGAGCATTGCAAATGGCTTTATTCGGACGTCGTTCGCCGCCGCTCGTCGGCATTCGCGCCGACGCGAAGCGCTCGGGCGATATCGACGACTATGTCGCCGGCGAGATCGAAGCGAAGGGACCGGGGCTCGCGCTCGCGGTCGTCGCCGACGGCCGCGTGGTGCATCAGGCCGGCTACGGCATGGCCGACGTGGCCGAGGGCGTCGCGGTGGCGCCCGACACCATTTTCCATCTGGCGAGCTGCGGCAAGCAGCTGACCGCGCTCGGCTTGCAGATGCTGGCGGAGGACGGGAAACTCGCGCTCGACGATCCGATCGGGAAATTCATTCCGCAGATTTCCGATTTCGGCACGGGCGTGACGCTGCGCACGCTCTTGCACCACACCTCCGGCATCCGCGATCTCTATGACGATACCGGCATCGACGAGGTGCTCGCGCGCAACGCCAATCCGACCAATGCCGACATCATCCGCACCTTTGCCGAGCTCGGCTGTCCGATGGCCGAGGAAGGGTTGGAGCCGGGCGACGTATTCGCCTACAGCAATTCCGGCTATGAACTGCTCGGATCGGTGATCGAGCGGGTATCCGGCCATAGCTATCATGACTTCTTTGCCCGGCGCGTGTTCCAGCCGCTCGGCATGAAGGACACGTTCTCGGTGCCCGATCCGCGCGTCGGCGACGTGCGTTGCGCGGTCGGCTACCGCTACAACGACCGCGAGGAATTGGAGGAAGCCGGCGGCACCGAATTCGACGGGCTGGTCGGCTCGGGCTCGTTCTATACGACCGGTCCCGACCTGTGCCTGTACGAACGCGCGCTGCGCACCTATGCGCTGGTGAGCGAGGCTTCGATGGAGGAGGCCTTTACCACCGGCGAGACCAATGACGGCGAGGCCACAAATTACGGCTTCGGCTGGTACTTCGGCGACCAGGACGGCATCCTGTTCGCCGACCACGAGGGCGAATGGGCCGGCTTCCGGTCCTATATCTGCTACAGCCTCGACCGGCCGCTCAGCATGTTCCTGCTGTCGAACCACCCCGACCTCGATCTGGTCGAGGTCGCCAATGTGGCGACCGACGCATATCGATAGGGCGCCCGCGCAACGGGCGCCGTGCGGGACGGGCCGTCATACGCCGTTCGTCCCCGCGCGAGCTGGGATACGGCGCTGCGGCTACCCTTTCATGAGATTCGGTGCTGGCTTCCCGCTGGAGCCTGGCCCCGCGAAGGCGGGGCCGGGAACGAGCAAGTGAGGATGTCGCCTACTCGGTCGCGTCGGCGCCGCGCGGTTCCATCTTGCGGCGCAATTCTTCGGCTTCCGCGAAGGTGTCCACCACGGCCTTGACCGCGCCCGCGACCTTCTCGCCGATGGTCTGCGGCTTGGCCTTGCGGGAACGCTTCTTGGCGGATTTCTTCTTGGTCTTGGCGCCGGCGCGCGCCTTGCTGGCCTTGGCCTTGCTGACCTTGGATTTACTGACCTTGGTCTTGCGGACCTTGGCCTTGGCGACCTTGGTCTTGCGTTTGGCAGCCGATTTCTTCGCCGATTTCTTGCGTGACTTCTTGGCCATTGGTAGCCCCCCAGAGCAGACGCCGAATCGTGTTTCACGATCATAAAAGCGCACGCTATTCAACGCCAGAGCCGCCGCGCGCGCTTTGACGGGCATCAAAAGCGCGCTGGATTGCGTCGCGCTTTGTGGTAGGGGAGGGGAACGACAATCGGGGAGGACAGGACATGCCCGCACCGCTGCAAGGCCCGCTTCGGCCGACCGTCAACCGTTTCAAGCTCGGCGGCTTCGAGGTTGCCACCATCCTCGACGGAGTCTCGATCCGCGAAAAGCTGTACCCGAATTTCGGCGGCAATGCCTCGGCCGAGGAAGTGCACGCGCTCGCGCGCGCCAACAACATCGATACCGAGCGCTTCGAGCACTGCTACATCTGCACGCTGGTCAATACCGGCAAGGAACTGGTGCTGTTCGACACCGGCAACGGCAATCTCGCGCGCGACATCGAAGCCATGCGCGGCCGGCTGCCGATCGGCTCGCTGGTCCAGCAGCTCGCCGTGCTCGGCCACAAGCCGGAGGACATCGACGTCGTCGTGACCACCCACGGGCATCCCGATCACATCGGCGGCCTGGTCGACGGCGGCCAGCCGGTCTACCCCAAGGCGCGCTATGTGTTCGGCGCCGCGGAGTTCGATTTCTGGAAGAAGGGCGAGAACGTGCGCGAGGCCCGCAAGGGCAACCGCGAGCTGTTCGTGAAACGCTGCGTGCCGCTCGCCGACCGCTCGACCTTCATCAATCCGGGCGAGGACGTGGTCTCCGGCATCACCGCGATCGACGCGTTCGGGCATTCGCCCGGCCTGCTCGCTTTCCATGTCGAAAGCGAAGGCAAGCGCTTCATGATCACCGCCGACACCTGCACCCAATACGTCATGGCGGTGCAGCGGCCGGACTGGTACTTCGACATGGACGACGACAAGGATAAGGCGGTCGCCTCGCGCAAGCGCATCCTCGACATGCTGGCGACCGACAAGCTGCCCTTCGTCAGCTTCCACTTCCCGTTCCCGGGCGTCGGCTATGTCGAACGCGAAGGCGTCGGCTATCGCTGGACGCCGCACAGCTATCAGCTGAGCTTGTGAGTGGCGGCCGTCGTCCCGGGCGAGTGAGCGCAGCGCGCGAGACCCGGGACCCGGTACTGCATGTGCTCTCGACAGGCTGCGGAGTAGCGGGTCCCCGCTTTGGCGGGGACGACGATCGAGACGCTGCTACGACTCCCGTCTTCTCGCATTCACCGCGATCGACAGCAGCGTGCGCTGGGCAATGGTTTCCGCCAGCGGCGCGTTGCGGCGGGCATCGAGCGAGGCCTCGGCGAGCTGCTGCATGGTGCGGACCAGCCGCGCGGGCGTCCAGGTCCTGAGCGCCGCGCCGACCAGCGCCTCGCGCGAAAAATGCACCGGCGGGGCGCCGCGCTTCATCGCCCATTCGATCGAATCGCCGCCTTCGACCGCGAGCTTCATCTTGTGCAGGTTGGCGACGTGCCGGATCGCCGCCGAGATGATGGCGGCCGGCGAGGCGCCGCCGGCGCGCGCCTTGCCGAATTCGCTGTCGACATCGGCGGTCTTGCCGGCAAAGGCGGCGTCGAGCACGCCGTCGAGCGCCATGTCGGAGGCATCCGACACCACCGCCATCACGTCGGCCAGCTCGACCCGCTGCTGGCCGCGCGCGTAGAGCGCGAGCTTGCGGATCTCGTTGCGCGAGGCGAGCCGGTCACCGCCGAGCAGCGACTGCAGCATCGCGCGCGCATCCGGCGCGATGGTCAGATCGGCCGCGCGCATCTCGTCGTCGATCAGGCGTATCAGCGCGGCGGCATTGTCGACATAGCAAGGCAGGGCGGCGGCAACCTTGGCCTTCTCGCACAGCGCGCGCAGCGGCGCCGACTTCTTCAGGTCGCCGGCCTCGATGATGATGCGGCATTCGGCCGACGGCGCGTTGATGACCGGCTCGACCGCCGAAGCGATGTTGCGCGAACCCGCTTTCACCAGCACGGCGCGCCGGCCGCCGAACAACGGCACCGTATGCGCCTCTTCGACCAGACGCGAGGGATTGCCCGAGAGTTCCTCGCCCTCGATGCGCACGAAGCTGAAGGGATCGCTCGGGTCGTCGACCGAAGCCTTGACCAGCGCATCGACCCGCTCACGCACCAGGCCGGCATCGGGACCGTAGACCAGCACGATCGGCAAGGCCGGATCGGGCTTGGCGATGAAGCGGTCGACATCGGAGGTCTTGATGGCGGTCATTTACTCTCCGCCGTCATCCCGGCCGCGCGAAGCGAGAGCCGCGATCCGGTCCTCCATGCGCTCTCGATAGACTGCGGCGTACTGGGTCCCCGCGCAAGCGGGGACGACGTCCGAGAGGCAATCGCAAGCCTCGACCCTCACGTCCCCGCCACGAAATACGAGGCAAGGCGATTGCGGATACTCTCGGCGATCACCTTGGCGGCGCGATCCTCGGCGTCGCGCAGGCCGCGCTCGCCGACGAAACGCTGCTGCTGCCCGGGAATATTGTAGGACACGCGCGAGAAGGTCTGTCCGGTCACCACGGTCTTGCCGGTGGCGGTCTCGATCAGCGAATAAGTCGCGTCGATGCCGTAATTCTGGATGTCGGGGCGCGCGGTGGCGATGTCGATGATCACCTGCGTCTGGTTGGCGGTGAGCTTGACATTGAGCCGGTAGGCGGTGGGCGCGGGGGCGCCGCCGCCGGTGAGATCGAAGATGAGAGCGTCGCGCACCACGCCGCCGACGCGGGACAGCCGCGTGCCGTTGGGCGCGTCGATCGGCAGCACGTCCACCGCGCTCATCTTGCCGACGATGCTCGGTCCGCCGCTGAACTTGTGGTCGCCGTACATCGGCTGGAAGCAGCCGGCGGTAAGGCCGGCCAAGCCGATGATGGCCACAATTCTTGCCGTCATTCCGGCCGGGCGGCCAGCGGGTCCGCGCGAAGCGCGACCCGACGGCCGCGAGAGCCGGAATACAGTGCCGGCGGCACGGCCGCGCGATTGGCCCTGGAGTCCGGGTTCGCTCGCTGTGCGAGCGCCCCGGAATGACGATCGTTCAAGCCACCACATTGACGATCCTCTGCGGGACGACGATGACCTTTTTCGGGCTTTTGCCGTCCAGCGCCTTTTGTACCGTATCGAGGGCCAAAACGGCAGCCACAATTTCCTCCTGGCTGGCTTCCCGCGGCACGGTGACATCGGCGCGCTTCTTGCCGTTGATCTGCACCGGCAGCGTGATGGTGTTTTCGACCAAGAGCGCCGGCTCGACCTCGGGCCAGGCTTCGGTCGCGACCAGGCTCGTGTGCCCGAGCGCCGCCCAGCATTCCTCGGCCAGATGCGGCATCATGGGAGCGAACAGCCGCACCAGGATATTGCCCGCCTCGACGATCGCCCAGGCGAGATCGGGCGCCGGCACGGTTTCGATGTCGCCGATGGTGTCCGACAGCGCGTTGGCGAATTCGTAGATGTGGGCGACGCAGCGGTTGAAGCGCAGGCGGGCGATGTCGTCCGACACATTGGCGAGCGCGCGGTGCGCGGCCTTGCGGACCTTGAGCGCATCCGGCCCGAACGCGGCCGGGCGCGCGTCCGGCCCGGATATATCGGCGATCTCGCCGACGAGCCGCCACAGCCGCTGCACGAAGCGCCAGGCGCCCTGCACGCCTTCCTCGGTCCAGATCACGTCGCGCTCGGGCGGCGAATCCGACAGCATGAACCAGCGCGCGGTGTCGGCGCCGTAGGCCGCGATGATGTCGTCGGGGTCGACCGTGTTCTTCTTCGACTTCGACATCTTCTCGATGGCGCCGATCTCCACCGGCTCGCCGCTCGCCGTCATTCGGGCGCGGCGCTGATCGCCCACGCCCTCGATGGTGACGTCGGCCGGCATCACCCATTCGCCGGTCTTCGAGCGGTAAGTCTCGTGCACCACCATGCCCTGCGTGAACAGGCCGGCGAAGGGTTCGTCGATATTGAGATGCCCGCTCTTCTTCATCGCGCGCGTGAAGAAACGCGAATAGAGCAGGTGCAGAATCGCGTGCTCGATGCCGCCGATATATTGATCGACCGGCAGCCAGCGGTTGGCGGCCTCGGGCGTGGTGGGCGCGTTCGCGTTCCACGGATCGGTGAAGCGCGCGAAATACCAGGACGAGTCGACGAAGGTGTCCATGGTGTCGGTCTCGCGCCGCGCCTCACCGGCGCATTTGGGGCACTTGACGTGCTTCCAGGTCGGATGGCGGTCGAGCGGATTGCCCGGCTTGTCGAACGAGACATCCTCCGGCAGCGTGACCGGCAGATCGCGGGCCGGCACCGGCACCACGCCGCATTGTTCGCAGTGGATGACCGGGATCGGACAGCCCCAATAGCGCTGGCGCGAAATGCCCCAGTCGCGCAGGCGGTAATTGACCTGGCGCTGCGCGACCGGACGGTTGCCGTGCGTTTCCTTTTCCAGGCGCCTGGCGACTTCTTCCTTCGCTTCCGCGATGGTCATGCCGTCGAGGAAGCGCGAATTGATCATGCGGCCGTCGCCGTCATAGGCGGTCTTGGTGATGACGAAGGTCGCCGGATCCTGGCCTTCCGGGCAGACCACCGGCGTGTTGCCGAGGCCGTATTTGTTGACGAAATCGAGATCGCGCTGGTCGTGCGCCGGGCAGCCGAAGATGGCGCCGGTGCCGTAATCCATCAGGATGAAGTTGGCGACATAGACCGGCAGCTTCCAGGTGGGATCGAACGGATGCACCGCGCGGATGCCGGTGTCGAAGCCCATCTTCTCGGCGGTGTCGATCGCCTCCTGCGAGGTGCCGATGTGTTTGCACTCGGCGATGAATTCGGCGAGCTTCGGATTCTTGGCGGCGGCGGCCTGCGCCAGCGGATGATCGGGCGCCAGCGCCATGAACTTGGCGCCGAACAGCGTGTCCGGCCGCGTGGTGAAGATTTCCAGCTCGCTCTCGCCGCCCGGCGTGGTCGCGGCATCGAGCATGAAGCGGACCAGCAAGCCTTCCGAGCGGCCGATCCAGTTCTTCTGCATCAGCCGGACCTTGTCCGGCCAGCGCTCGAGCGTGTCGAGCGCCTCCAGGAGTTCCTGGGCGTAGTCGCTGATCTTGAACACCCACTGATAGAGATCGCGCTGCTCGACCAGCGCGCCCGAGCGCCAGCCGCGGCCGTCGATCACCTGCTCGTTGGCGAGCACGGTCTGGTCAACCGGGTCCCAGTTCACCTTGCGGTATTCGCGCGCGACCAGCCCCCCCTTCAGGAAGTCGAGGAACATCTTCTGCTGGTGCTTGTAATAGGCCGGGTCGCAGGTCGCGACCTCGCGCGCCCAGTCGAGCGACAGCCCCATCGACTGGAGCTGCTTCTTCATGGTGGCGATGTTGGAGTAGGTCCAGGCCTTGGGATGGACCTTCTGCGCCATGGCGGCGTTCTCGGCCGGCATGCCGAAGGCGTCCCAGCCCATCGGGTGCAGCACGGCATGGCCCATGGCGCGCTTGAAGCGGGCCACCACGTCGCCCATGGTGTAGTTCCGCACATGGCCCATGTGGATGCGCCCCGAGGGGTAGGGGAACATCTCGAGCACGTAGTATTTCGGGCGGGGGTCGTCGTTCCGCGTGGCGTAGATGCCCTGCTCGTCCCAGATCTTCTGCCAGCGGGCCTCGGCCTCGCGGGCGTTGTAGCGCTCGGGGCGCTCGTTTTTCGGCGATTCGGCGGTCATTTCCGGCTCTTTTGAGAGGCTGGCCGGAGGTGACATGAAAGGGGGCGGTGGGTCAACGGGCCGCTTGACGGAAGGGCCCCTTTCGCTGGCATTAGGGGCATGACCATGACCCCTGCTTCCTCCCAGGCCGCGGCGGCCGTCGACCGCCTGGCCGCCGTCCGCGCCGAGATCGCCCGCGCCTGCAAGGACGCCGCCCGCGATCCGGCCGACGTGACCCTGATCGCGGTGTCGAAGACCTTTCCGCCCGAGGCCATCGAGCCGGTGATCGAAGCCGGCCAGCGCGTGTTCGGCGAGAACCGCGTGCAGGAGGCGAAGGCGAAATGGCCGGGGCTGATCGCCCGGCATCCCGGCATCGAGCTGCACCTGATCGGCCCGCTGCAATCGAACAAGGCCAAGGAGGCGGTGGCGCTGTTCGACGCCATCCACTCGGTCGACCGCCCCAGCCTGTGCGAAGCCTTGGCGAAAGAGATCGCCAAGCAGGGCCGCCAGCCGCTCTTGTTCGTCGAGGTGAATACCGGCGCCGAGCCGCAGAAGGCGGGCGTGCTGCCGCAGGACGTCGACGCGTTTCTCGCCGCCTGCCGCGACAAATACGGCCTGACCATTTCCGGCCTGATGTGCATCCCGCCGCACGACGAGGCGCCCGGCCCGCATTTCGCGCTCACCGCCAAGATCGCACGCCGCAACGGGCTCAAACTCTTGTCCATGGGTATGAGCGCGGACTTCGGGGTGGCGATCGCGATGGGCGCCACCCATGTGCGCGTGGGCAGCGCGATCTTCGGGGAGCGCGCGCCGCATTGAGGCCTGTTGTCGCGGGCGGCCGATCACGGCGATGAAGGCCGGGGACTTGCATGCCTGCGCAGGTCGAGCGGGCGCGGCGCATGGGCCGGCGTTTGCGCGGGCCCGACATTGGAAAGGAAGAAAAAGAATGACCGACAATCCCGAATTCGAGCGCTGGCAGGAACGTTTCGCGGAGCCGGGCTATTTATTCGGCACCGAGCCGAACGCTTTTCTGAAGGCGCAGGCGGGTCTCCTGCGGCCCGGGCAGAAGGCGCTGGCGATCGCCGACGGCGAAGGCCGCAACGGCGTGTTCATGGCCGAGCGCGGGCTCGACGTGCTGTCGGTCGATTTCTCGCCGCTCGCGCAGGAGAAGGCGCGCAAGCTGGCGCGGGCGCGCGGCGTCACCCTCGAATTCGAGCAGGCCGATATCGTCGAGTGGCGCTGGCCGAAAGAGGCCTTCGACGTGGTGGTGGGCATCTTCTTCCAGTTTTCCGGTCCGGCGGGGCGCGACAAGATCTTCGCCGGCATCAAGCGCAGCCTGAAGCCGGGCGGCCTGCTGCTGATCGAGGGCTACGGGCCGAAGCAGCTCGAATACAAGACCGGCGGCCCGTCACGCTTGGAAAATCTCTACACCCGCGAACTGCTGCAGGCCGCCTTCGGCGATTTCGCCGCGCTCGAAATCCACGAGCACGACAGCATCATCCATGAAGGCACCAGGCACGGCGGCATGTCGGCGCTGATCGACCTGGTGGGACGGAAGTAGCTCCAGGCGAACGCGCCGCAAATTCGCCGTCCCCGCGACGGCGGGGACACCGAAGAAAGGGCCGGGACGCCGGTCGGAGGTTCACCTGAAGCGCGGCGGATAGCCGGGCGTGGGGGTGTTGCCGGCGCCCAATGAATTCGCATCCAGCGGCTTCTTCAGAATGCTCGAACGCAAGCCGCCCGCCTGCGGCCCCGGCGCGTAGGACGATTGCTGATAGGACGACGGCTGCAACGGCGGCGCGTGCCCGGCCGGCGCGGCCGCTTGCGGCGCTTGCGGCTGCAGGGCCGGCGAGTCGTGCGGCGAGCCGACGTCGCCATAGGCGTCTTCCGCCATGCGGTTGCTCATGCTGGCGCTGCGCCAGCGTTCGATCACCGACGACAACAGGTCGCGGTTCATCTGGCTGCCGCCATCCGAGCGCGTGCTGCCGGCCGCTTCGCTGTTCGGCCGCAGCGCGGGCGGCAGTTCGGCGAAGCGCATGCGCGTCGGCAGCGCGACGCCGGGACCGAACGCGAACACTTCGCGCGTGCCGAGCGAGGGAATGAAGGACAGGAGATTTGCGGCCGCGTCCGACACCGCCGAGCGGATCAGCTCCTGGTCGCGGTCGTTCGACAGCCGCATCACGAACAGCGACGAGCATTGCGAGATGATGGTCGGATCGATTTCGGCCGGGCGCTGCGTGACCAGGCCGAGGAACACGCCGTATTTGCGGCCTTCCTTGGCGATGCGCGAGAGCGCGCGCCGGGTCGGGCCGAAGCCGATCTTCTTGTCGGCCGGCGCGTAGCGATGCGCCTCTTCGCACACGAACAGCAGCGGGGCCACGCCGTCGCTCCACAGGCCGAAATCGAAGGCCATGCGGCAGAGCACCGACACGACCGAATCGATCACCTCGGCGGGGAATCCCGCGAGTTGCAGGATGGTCATCGGCGTGCCGTTCGCCGGCAGCCGGAACAGGCTGCCGATGATCTCCGCCATCGTGTCGCCGCCGATGTTCGCGTTCTCGAACATGAAGGCGTAGCGCGGATGGTTGCGGAAGGTCTGAATGCGCGCCATCAGCTTGTTATAGACGGTGGCGCGCGAGCGGTTCTCGAGCTTGCCCATGCGCTCGTCGATGAGGTTGATCAGGTCCTCGATGCGATAGGGCACGGGCGTATCGGCGGTGAAGCCCGCGTCGCGCGGATCGCGGCGCTTGGCGGCGAGGCGGTCGAGGCCATTGCCGCGATATTGCAGATAGGCCGCCTTGGCGAGCGGAATGACTTCCGAGAGGATTTCCACTTCCTCGTCGATGCCGGGCCGGCCGCCGAACAGGGCGTCGACGATTTCCTCGAAATTGAACAGCCAGAACGGGAGCCGCAGGTTGCGCGGCGTGAGGACCTGCGCCCTGTTGCCGAAGCAGTGCGAATATTCGTTGTGCGGATCGACCAGGAAGATTCGCAGGTTCGGCCTGGTGTCGAGAATCTTCTGCAACAGGATCGCGACGCCGCTCGACTTGCCGACGCCGGTGGCGCCGAGAATGGCGAAGTGCCGGCTCACCAGCTGGTCGATGTCGACCTGTACGCCGATGACCGGGTTCTGTTGCAGGCAGCCGACCTGCGCACGATCGCCGTCGGCGGCGCCGTAGATCAGGCGCAGCTCGTGGTCGCCCAGCATCTGTGCGCCGTCGCCGATATTAGGATATTCGCTGACGCCGCGCTGGAAGCGTCCGCCGCCGACCATCTCGCCGATCAGGTCGAGCCGGGCGACTTTGCGGAAGCTCGGGTTGCCGCCGGCGGCTGCGGCGGTCAGAGCCTGCTCGCCGACTTCGGTGACCAAGCCAACGATAAGAGCCTTCGGGGTCGAAATGCCGACGAATTTGCCGACGGTCGGGGATTCGCCGGAAATGCTGCGCGCAGTCAGTTCGACCGTCGCGGTCGCGCCGTTAACGGCGGCAACGCGTCCGACCGGTTGTTCGGTCGCGGGCCTGATGGTCGCGCTCGGGTCATGTGTAAAAGGAACGGTCATAATCACCCAGTCGCGGTTTCTGACGATCTTGGCTTGGCTGCGGCAATTCGCAGCAACCACCACTATACCGGCGAGGGTTGCGATCGAGATTAACAGAACGCAGAGAAACGCTCGCGACGGTTGCTATATTTAAGGTTTGGTGACCGAATTCGCGCTCGTTTTAGTCGTCGTCTAGCGATGCGGATCGGGCGCTTATCCGACGACGATCCGCGTGCGCGGCCCGAGCCGGGCGACGAGGCGGCGCAGGGCCGCGGTCTTGAGCGCGATGCAGCCCGCGGTCGGCGCAAAGCCCGCCCGCGCGACATGAATGAATACCGCGCTGCCGCGGCCGGCCACGCGCGGCCGCGTGTTGTGGTCGATCTCGACGATGAAATCATAGAGCCCGTCGAGCCGCGCCAGCCGGTCCGCCGGGCTTCCGGGCGGAACCTTGACCGGCCGGTTGTAATGGCGGGAGGACGGATCCTCGCACCAGCCGTCCTCCGGCCCGATGGCCTTGAGCGGCAGGTGGGTCATTGGCCGAGTGTGCCGGTCGTTGCGCCACCACAGCCGTTTCGGCCGGAAGGTGCCGCGCGGCGTGCCGCCGTCGCCCTCGCGTTTGTTGGCCTTGATGCCGCCCCGCCCGAGCGCCACCGGCACGGCCAGGGGTCCGGCGATCAGCCAGCCGCGCCGGGGGTCGCCCGGCTTCGCTCGCACCGTGAGGCGGGAAAGAGGGTGCTGCCGCATGCCTGGTCACATCTCCGGATCACCGAGGAGTCACGTAAATATCAGTTCCTGCTTGCTCTTTTAGCCTCGAATGGTCTACTTCGCGACCAGTGTCCGGCGCCGATGACCTCTTTTCAAATGGTCGCGTGCCGGTTCGGTGATGGCTAGGGTTTCAAATCGGTTTAGGCTAATCGGAACCCGACAGCGAATTTGTTGCGCGCCATACGGGCGCGAGGGGGCTATTTGAGCAATGCCCAATAAGCGAACCATCCTGATTGTCGACGACGATGCCGAACTGCGCGAGGCATTGGTCGAGCAATTGGCATTGCACGAGGAATTCGAGGCCATCGCCGTCGACAGCGGCACCAAGGGCGTGCAGGCGGCCAAGAACGGCCAAATCGACCTGGTGATCATGGATGTCGGCCTTCCCGACGTGGACGGTCGCGAGGCGGTGCGCATCCTGCGCAAGAGCGGTTTCAAGGCGCCGATCATCATGCTGACCGGGCATGACACCGACAGCGACACCATTCTCGGGCTTGAATCGGGCGCCAACGACTATGTCACCAAGCCGTTCCGCTTTGCCGTGCTGCTGGCGCGCATTCGTGCCCAGTTGCGGCAGCACGAGGCGAGCGAGGACGCCGTCTTCACCATCGGGCCCTACACGTTCCGGCCAAGCTCCAAGCTGCTGCTCAACCCCAAGGGCGGCAAGGTGCGGCTGACCGAAAAGGAGACCGCGATCTTGCGCTATCTCTATCGCGCCGGACAGCGGCCGGTGTCGCGCGAAACGCTGTTGCAGGAAGTGTGGGGCTACAATTCCGGCGTGACCACCCATACGCTGGAAACGCATATCTATCGGCTGCGGCAGAAGATCGAGAAGGATGCGGCGGCGCCGCAGATTCTGGTCACCGAAGCCGGCGGTTATAAGCTGGTGCCGTGAGCTATTTTCCCGCAGTCATTCCGGCGCGCCTGCCATCGGCCCAAGGCCGAGGGCCGCGAACCCGGAATCCAGAGAGAAGTCCGACCGCTTTCATTGTCGTTCTGGCTTGCGGATCGGCGCGCTTGCGCGCGCATTCGGGAATGACGGATTGAGCCATGTCGCTCGAAGACGACATCGCCCTTCTCGAGCAGGTGCCGACCTTCGCGGCGCTCGGCCGGCCCGCCTTGCAGGTGCTGGCGATCGGCGCGGAGACGCGGGAATTGCCGGCCGGGGCGGTGCTGTTTCATGCCGGCGAACTCGCCGATGGCGGCTATCTGGTGCAGGAGGGCGCGCTTGCGCTCGAAACCGGGACGTTCTCGCAGGCCGAAGAAGTCGTGGTCGGTCCGGGCGGCCTGGTGGGCGAACTTGCGCTCATCGCCGACATGGTGTGTCCGGCGACGGCGATTGCCAAGGAGCCGACCGTGGTGATGCGCATTTCGCGCAGCGTGTTTCGCAAGATGCTGGAGGGCTATCCGGCCGCGGCGGAGCAATTGCGCGCGATGATGGGTCAGCGCCTGCAGGACTGGACCAGGGAACTCACCGCCGTGCGGCGCAAGCTGGAAGCGAGCGAAAAGAAGTGATGCGGCGAATGCGCGCCGATAATTTTCCGCCGTCGTCCCGGGCGAGCGCGGCGCGACCCAAGACCCGGTTCTCCGACTGCTCTCGGTAGGCTGCGGCCTCCGGGTGTCCGTTTCCGCGGCGACGACAGCCGATAGGCGGTCGCAAGGCGGTCAAACTTCCACCGTCGCCGTCACCGGCACATGGTCGGAGGGACGCTCGGCGCCCCGGTAGTCCTTCGCGATGGTGATTTTCGAGACCTCGCCGGCGAGCGCATCCGAGGTCCAGATGTGATCGAGCCGGCGGCCGCGGTCGGCCGCGCGCCAGTCGGCGGCGCGATAGCTCCACCAAGTATAGAGCTTGGCGGGCTCCGGCGTGAGCACGCGCATCGCATCGATCCATTTGCCGCTTTGCCGCGCGAGGTTGAGCTTTTCGCATTCGATCGGCGTATGCGAAACCACCTTCAGCATCTGCTTGTGGCTCCAGACGTCGTGCTCGAGCGGCGCCACATTGAGGTCGCCGACCAAAATGGCGCGTTCCTTCTTGCCCGGCTTGAGGCCGGCATGCGCGCGCATCTCGTCGAGGAAATCGAGCTTGTGCTGGAATTTCGGATTGATCTCGGGATCGGGCTCGTCGCCGCCGGCCGGTACGTAGAAATTATGCAAAGTGAGTTCGTCGCGTAAGCCGGCCTGCTCGCCGAGCACGACCGAGATATGGCGGCAGTCGGTCTTGCCGCAGAAGTTCTCGACATTGGAGCGTTCGAA
>Ga0182748_1002311_pt1 | contig 17377 bp, 17 predicted proteins | sample eDN3rd37CKraftOP_FD_128877 | JGI IMG/M metagenome (GOLD analysis project Ga0182748, IMG submission 128877) | Enriched Organic Plus compost microbial communities from Emeryville, California, USA - eDNA 3rd pass 37_C Kraft OP (version 2) (version 2) ...
AGGAAAATTAACGGAGGAGGATCGCATGTCATATGAATCAAGCCTAAAACATAAACGAGATGCCGAGAGTGTGTTTAATTCGGCTCTACGGTCGGGAGAAGCAATGGGGCATGCTAAAGGTCTTGAGAAAGGTCTAGCAGAAGGTCTAGCAGAAGGTCTTGAGAAAGGTCTAGCAGAAGGTCTTGAGAAAGGTCTTGAGAAAGGTCGTGCAGAGGGAGAACACAAACAGGCTATTGAATCTGCTCGGAAGATGTTGAGCAAGGGTTATAACGAGAAGGACATTAGTGACGTTACCGGTCTTTCCGTTGATGAAATCGAAAAGCTCAAATAGCCTAGTTAGTACATAAATATTGCTGAAGCCATTTCCGAAGGGGAGTGGCTTTTTTCTTCTGATCCGGAATAAGATAATAGCTCTACGGTTGTCAAATTAAATAACTTCGCGATCTGGTTTAACCGTGAGAGATTAAGGTCTGTAATTCCTGTTTCTATTTTTGATAACGAGGGCATTGATATCTCTAATCGCTGTGCAACATCATGTTGGGGCCAGCCCCCTTTGCTGTCTAAGTAATCGAATTGCTTTTGCTACCATGGTCATTTAAAAATGAATTGATTGTTAAGATACAAAAATCTTCTATCGGCGACAAAATTCATTCAGTCATTCTTTGCTGAGACGTGTTCATCAAACGAGCTGGAATGAATAGTCGTCTTCTTTAATGTTGTCTGTTGTTTGGTAAATGAAAAATTATCAAAGCTATTTTCCTTTATCCCTGTGTAGATGTCTTTTTCTACATGTCCTAAAGGCATAGCATAGACGTTGTTGAATTGATCTATCTATGAATCACCATTTCTATCTTCCACTGTGGAGAAAAAAAACAAAAGCTTTATGCATTTAAGAATACTCAGGTCATTAACTTTCTGCTTATCTCTTAGGTGAATAAGTGTTTTGAAGATAAAATATTCGAAGATTTGATTTTATGACAAACTTATCTCATAAATGGCTGCAAAGGTAATTATAACGTATGATAAATATAGTAATAAATTTATTATATTTCTAATTAGGTCAACTATTTATTTCTCAATACTTTTACTTCTTTTTTTGAATTAGAGATGTTGCTAAGGCGGATGTTATTGTCTGTTCATCGTAAAGCTGTTCGAAAGCTCTTTTGAGCATCATATTTTGAGATTTCGCAATCGAAAAGACTTCATAGGCATAAAAGTCATTTGCAGTTTGATTTAGTACTTTTGTGAATCTAGTATTTTCAATGCCTGCTTTTTCTGAAACGTCTGCTTGTGACGATACAAATTGAGCAATAAATTTTTGGTAAGTATTCAGCGTCTTTTTGTTTTTTATTTTACCTTTTTGTTTTGCGAGATATTTTTTATGGGCTGTGCTCGCAATTTCGGATAGCGCATTTTCACAATCTTTTTCGAAATCACTTGATAGTAGAGTTACTACATGGTAAAAGACCTTACCTTTTACTATTGATAAATCACTATTTAATTGTAAGGATTCTAAAGGATATTCATTCGAAAGTATCGATATAAATTCTTTATTTAAGGTATAGAGGAATTTTTCAAACTTCATTTCTCTGTTGTTTATCAGGTATTTGTATTTTAATAGCAATTTATTTTGCGATTACATTTATTGTTTTTATATTTGTCTTATAATCAGTTGATCTGATTTAGTCTCGACTACGGAAACGACGAATTTTCAATGACGCGAGACGTAGGGTTTGCGAACCCCCTGTGCTTTTTGTATTTTCGCAAAAGGAAGGGGCAAGCTCCCCTATTGGAAACTGCGTCATGGGTGTTCGTCGTACCTCGTATTCAGTGGAAGATAGTGGGGCTTGCCTCTTTTATATTTTTAGACATGCCCTTCTTATTTTTCTCATACGAGACTCTGTTTTATAACCCAATTTCTAGATATATGATACAAAGAGAGTCAAGAATAATCACGGCACGACAGCAGATCAAGGATCAGTTTCATCGGCTTGCACTATCGCTGCTCATCAAGAACAAATACTGCCCGCCAGAATAGTTTCAAAGAAGCTTAAAACCAAGAAGGAACGATACCTTATGGTACCGGAATGCTCATAAAAAAGCCCGCAAAGCCTACTTATAGCATTAGCCTTGTTGATTTATCCGGCCTGATTTGTTTGCAGTCCATGCCGACAAGTATAATTTCAACTCTTTTTGTTTAGCAGCTTAAAAGTAAGGAATTTATTGTTGAGGAACAAAGGCTGAAAACAAAACGATATAGATATTCTATAAAAAAGGTCGGTTTTTAATTTTTCCTGCGGATGCGGTATCGTCCATATGAATTTACCTGTAATTGTCTAGCACCGCATCTGAGAACCTAATATTTATTTACCAACTGCTGTGTCCTAAGTTTGCTTAGGATCCCAAAAAAGCTGATTTCGATCGGACAGGGGGACTTATGTGCTTAGAACACAGCCTAAAGACTAAACAGATGAAACAAATGTATGCCAATCTCCTACAATTGGATAGGCCATTTTACGAGGTTCACGAGGATGGTTATGATCCGCTATTAAGTATCGTACGCTTTTGGGATGGCTACCCGCTTGCTGCGATACGTGAATATCTCATTGCACTCAATCGTGCCCTTGCTGATGGCGGCACGGCTGTTCACACGAAAAATGAAACGATAAACCATGCAATTTTTTGTGCGGACGTGCTACGTGTGCTTATCGCTTATTTTTTGACACATAGCCGTAACATAGACGTACGCACAATCAACCTGTCCAAGCTGGAAGCTAACGATCAAGAGATAAAGCTGACCAAGAAAATCCACGATTTTTTTCAGCGTATTAACCATTCCAATACCTATGATGATGAAACGAGTAAAAAAAACTTCTAACATGTTTGGCAAGAATATGTTGGTGACTAAGACAGGGAAAGAGGTGCTGGCTGTCATTTTCGTTCTGGTTTCTATGTTTAGTTTATCAGCTCAGACGCCCCGCAAGAATAGCGGGGCGGATGGGCCTCTAACAGTCTCAGGAACTGTCATAGCAACGGATGGCAAGCCTTTGCAGGGTGTGTCAGTGCGTGTAGACGCTGAAAACTTGCGTACCTCAACGAATAGAGATGGTTCCTTTGTCCTGCAGGTCAAGAGCCGGAGCGGTAATGTCAAGTTTTCCTATGTTGGATACAACCACATAGATACGGACTATACAGCCGGAACGCCACTACATATCCGCATGCGGGCACAGGACAACCGGCTGGAGGAAATAGAAGTGGTGTCTACGGGCTACCAGAAGATCCCGAAGGAAAGAGCGACGGGGAGTTTTGCTCAGGCGGATATGGGGTATTTTAATAGCCGTCCGTCTACAACGGTGCTTTCCAGATTAAAAGGGCTGGTAAGCGGGCTCCGGTTCAATAACGAAAAGGAGATTTCCGTGCGAGGGCAGAGTACGATTTTCGCGAACGATCAGCCTCTGATTGTTGTGGACGGATTCCCGTACAGCGGTGATATTGATATGCTCAATCCGGAGGATATCGCTTCGGTTGATGTACTCAAAGACGCGGCCGCGGCCAGTATCTGGGGAGCACGGGCCGGCAATGGTGTAATTGTAATATCGACCAAGAAAGGGAATGCAGGCCAGTCCGCATCAATTTCTTTTGGATCGCGCTTATCAATTTCGGCCAAACCAAATCTGAAATATGCTCCCAACTACATGGATTCCAAGACGTATTTGGCAGCTGAGAAGCTGCTTTTCGAAAATGGGAGATATAACACATCATTTGATGACACACAGAATTATCCTGTGATTTCTCCCTATGTGCTGTTATTACATCAGGGCAAATCCGCGGAGGCCGAGGCAATGGCAGCGACACTAGCCGGCAATGATGTCAGAGACGATCTTTCGACGGCATTTTATCGCAACCGGCTGCTGCAAAATTATGACTTCAGTGTCTCCGGCGGCTATGGTAAAGGACAGTATTATACTTCCATTTCCTATAATAAGGAATTACAGAGTTTAAGGGAGAACCAGTCGGATAGGCTGTCGGTCAATCTCTCGAATACAATTTCCCTAACCGACCGGATCAAATGGACTTTCGGATTGAATTATATCAAAACGAGAAACGTTGTGGATCAGACCTTCACCGAAGTACTCGCGGCAAGCAGTTTATATCCTTATTCACAGATTTGGGACAGAGAAGGGCAGCAGGTGCCGTTCTACCCTCTATTTAGCTCTACCTGGGTAGATCAGCAGGCACCACAAAAAGGCTTTCTCGACTGGACATACTGGCCTTTACAGGAACTGGGACGCACAGACAATCATATAGGTATACACGATATCCGCTCTTATACTGCTCTCAATGTACAGCTGATGGACGGCCTACGCGCCGATATAAGTGGACAGATGCAGCATAGCTTTAATGATAACAACCTGGTCGCACCGCAGGAGTCCTTCACTGCCCGAAATCTTATCAATCAATACGCGAAAATAGATAATGGCAATGTCGTCGACTTTAATATTCCACTGGGAGGAATCGGCAGTTTTACCAAAAGACGTATTCAGTCGGCCAACCTTCGGACACAACTCAGCTTTACTAAACAGATTGAACACTGGAGCGTGGATGCATTGCTTGGAGCCGAAGTTTCACAAACGCGGACTTCATCGGACTATTTTAGGCTATACGGCTATGACGCAGATATATTGACGGCAAGGGCTGTAGATTATACCAAGAGTTTTGTGCGCTCTCCGTACGGATCATCAGCAGTGATTCCCAACTATAGCGGTGTCAGTAGTGGTATATCTCGTTTTGTATCTACCTATTTCAACGGGTCGTTTACGCTGCATGATCGTTATATCGTATCGTTGAGTGCAAGGATGGACGGCTCCAATTATTTCGGAATCAATGCCAATCAAAAACTGGTACCGCTTTGGTCCGCCGGGATGAAATGGAGAATATCTAAGGAGTCCTTTTTTAACAAAAGTATTCTGGATCAGTTTGATCTGCGGGCAACATATGGTTATAGTGGCAATCTTGCTTCCAATCTGACAGGCGTGACGACGTTGCGATATCGCAGCAATGCTTCGTTTACAGGATTGCCATACGCAGAAATGGTCAACATAGGCAACCCTGACCTCCGCTGGGAGCGGATAGGGCAAGCTAACTTCGCTCTGGATTTTCGGCTGACCAGCAAACTGCTCGAAGGGAGTATCGAATATTACCTTAAAGAAGGTAAGGATATGATCGGCGATAAGCCTTTTCCTCAAAGCAGCGGGCTGACCTATATGCGTGGTAATTACAGTACGATTTCCGGTCAAGGCCTCGATATCAGATTAAAGACTAGGCTTTTTAATACAGATACTTATAGCTTTAATTCGGAGCTTCACTTTAGTTATACTACGGATAAAGTGAAAGCATATGATAAGGGTGTTGTGCCAATTGCAAGTTATACGGTGAGTACAGAGATTCCACGGGTGGGATTTCCGGTCCATAGTCTATATAGTTATCAATGGGCAGGCCTTGATCCTTTGGATGGCGGTCCTCGGATATTGGATACGGATGGAAATGTCAGCAATGACTATGACGCTCTGCCTGCAGCATTAAATGAGAATGATCTCATTTATGGGGGTATGACTCGCGCCAAGTATTTCGGAAGCTGGGTGTCCCGTTTCTCATTAAAAGACTTTGAAATAGGGGCCAGTATCCTTTATAAGTTAGGCCACGTATTTCGTAGACCCAGCCTATCCTATACCCAATTGGCGGGCAGCCGATTATTGGGGCATGCCGAATTTGCAGACCGTTGGCAAGTTCCCGGTGATGAACTGAAAACCGATGTGCCCAGTTTCACCTACCAGGAAAACACAAATCGGGACAATATTTATCAATATAGTACAGTGAATGTTGGAAAATCTTCTCATGTCCGTTTTCAGGACGTATTTGTCTCTTATAGGTTGCACCCGAGGATTGGAGGCAAGCGTGCCGTTCTCAAGTTCTCCTGCCAGCTGGAAAATCTCGGTTTGCTCTGGCGGGCAAACAACTGGGGGTATGATCCCGATTATATTTCCGAAAATGGGGCTACACTTTCAACTTATCCAGCACCTTTTCAGATGACTTTAGGTGCGACATTAACTTACTAAACAATGCATGATTATGAAATTACCGTTTATTTTAGCAGCGGTTCTCCTACCGATATTGGTGAGCTGCTCGAGCTCTTGGCTCGAAATAAAACCAGACCAGGCTCTGGTCGTTCCACATAGTACCAAAGATTTCCAGGCATGGCTCGACAATGTGAGTAAGTTCAACCGTTCCAATTCTTTTGGCTATATGGAAATCGCTTCCGACAATCTTTATCTGACGGATGAAATGTACAACGGAATAAGTTCATCCGCAGAACGAAATATTTACTCTTGGGCTAAAGGACCAGCAGATTTTTATGGCAGCGCAGGAGGGTCAAGCTGGCGCGACGCCTATGCAAAGCTTCTCGAGATCAATGCAGTCCTGGAAGGAATAGAAAAAATTGATAGGTCCAGTAACATGCAAGCATGGGATAATGTGAAAGGGAGTGCTTTATTCTATCGCGCATTTTACCATTACGTATTGGTTTCTGAATTTTGTCAGGCATACAGTGCGGATGACCCTTTGGGAATCCCTTTGAGGACCTCATCAAACCCCAATGTTACGCTTCAGCGCAGTAGCCTCAGTGAAAGTTATGGACAGATAATCCTGGATCTAAAAGAAGCAGCAGTCCTGTTGCCGCTGGTTTCGGAAAACAAAATGAGACCTTCACGTGCCGCCGCTTGGGGGATGCTGTCGCGGGTTTGTCTCGCGATGTCAGATTATAGCAATGCACTTCGGTATGCACAGGAGTGTCTTTCCAATAGAAATACGCTGCTTGACTACAACACTTTGGACCAGGGAGCCGCCTATCCGTTTACATGGACCAATGAGGAAGTGATATTTTCTGTCTATCTCATCAACCCTTCTATTTTATGGCAGAGCGACCACGTGATCGACAGTACCCTTTATCAGTCCTATACGGACGATGATCTGCGTAAGACACTGTTCTTTCGGATCAATTCCGGCCTACCGCGATTTAAGGGAGGATATTTTGGTTCAGTTAGCTGCTTTGTGGGACTGGCGACAGACGAAATTTACTTAACGGCAATGGAATGCATGGTGCGGCTGGGACGAGTGGAAGATGCGGAGTTTTTATTTAATAAGCTGCTCAGCACACGTTACAGAACGGACAGATATGTTCCTGTGAATTTCACTGACGCCGAAAAAGCGCTATTGCTCATTTTGCAGGAAAGACGCAAATCACTTCTATTTCGCTGTTTGCGCCTTTCCGATATCAAGAGGCTCAATAAAACAACAGAACAACAGGTCTGGATAACGCGGACTTTAAATGGACAGGAAACTATCGTTCCTCCAAACGACCCAAGATATGCATTTCCCATTCCGCAAAAAGAATTATTATTAAACGCATTACCCCAAAATCCAAGGTAACATGAAAAGTTTTCTATTAAGCCTAGTTACAATGCTCTGTGTATTCTGTGGCGCATCCGTACAAGCTGGACAAAACTTTATGGTCCAGTTAAACGGCTTCGACAAATTTGATCTTGCGGTGGCTACTGTGCGGTCGATGGATCAAGATGCTGACATCTTAAAAAAGGAAAATGAACTTATCGATGGACATGTTGTGCCATTGAAAACAGGGAGAGCCAGGATTGTGCTGAATAATGTGCCCGAGCATTTTGTCTTGACAGTCAGCTTATATTTAAACGGTTTCAGATACGAACTGATACCCAGTTGGTATGCCAATAATGCTGACAGTATTATCATAAAAGACAAAGGTGCTAAGCAGCGGTTCGACAGTCTAGTTGTTTCCGGCCGCGGTGAAGAATTGTATGCCTTGCAATATGCGCTTGATCAGATCGTTCGTGGTCATTCAGCGACCAGAAGATATCCGCTTTCGGCCGATTATTTCACAAGTAAATTTGGTCGTGAGTTTCAGCTTGACAATGTAGTGGACAAGAATATTGAAATCGGAAAGCTGGTGGAAAGGAGTTCTGTCGGACCAGCTGCAAAGCAATGGATCTTAGCCAAAATGTTTTATAAAATCTATGCGCAGTTTTTCCTCAATCCGCTGGCTTTGACTTTTATAAAGAATGATAGCCAGCGGACAAAGGATATAGAGGAAGCCTTCAATCGTTTTAAATCACTTTACAAAGCTGCGATCAGACCTACACCGTTTTGCTTGACTGATGAATATATAGAGTTTTATTTAAAGTATTTAAAGCTTGAAGCTATCTTTGAAAAAGCGGATAAGGTTGATCATAACGTGCGGCAGATAATTCGTGATTTTGAAGGACAGGCACGTGAGCATATGGGGTATGCTTATCTTGTAGAGTCATTTTATAAAATCAGTGAACCGGATAGGCTTAGGGTAATGGAGTGGTTGCTGTCCATCACAAAATCATCGGAACGCATAGACAAATTGGCTGGAATGCGTACTATTGCAGCTGGGATGCCTTTTCCAGATTTTGAATTGACTGATCTGCAGGGGAAAAAATGGCGTAAAGAGGACTTTCAGGGGAAAGTCGTTTTCTTCGACTTTTATTATACGGGGTGCGGAAACTGCGCATTGTATTTTAAAAATAAGGTCTCCAATGCAGAGGAGTATTTCCACGATAATGCAGATTTGGTATTTGTAAGTATTAGTATCGATAAAGATCTGAAAGTATGGAGAAAGTCCATTGAATCAAAGGCCTATAATTCAGCAAGTAGTCTAAAGTTATATACAGATGGCTTAGGATCAAAGCACCCTTTGATTGTGCAGCTTCGGGTCAATGCATATCCTTTCCCGATATTAATGGGCAAAACGGGGCTGATTGAAACCTCCGATAGTAAAAAACTTGGATCGGGATACTCCAGTTCGGAAGCTTTGATAAAAACCATTGAAAAGGCTTTGGCTAAATAATTGAATGGAAATGGCCGGAGACGATGCTCCGGCCACTCGATTAATTTGCTGGCTCCTGAAACTCACCTGGTTCTTCCGAGCTGGGTACGGGAGTAGAACCGGATGGCGGCGCCTGACCAACTGTGGGACTGTTTGATCCAAGGTTAAACTGTTTGGAACATATTTTTTCTTCGTTCTCTCTACACAATTGGTCATCTTCATCATAGTACACATAATCACTGAGATTAGCTGATGGTGTTCCTGTGATACTGTAATAGCGATGGATATTATCCATTTTTTTTACTTTTTCTGTAAACGACTGCGTCAATACTGCAGTTCCCAAAATTGCTACACCCAGTAGCATTTGCCCATATTTTTTTAATTTAGTTTCCATGGGTTTAATTTTTAATGGTTATTAATTTTGTTTTTAACAGGGCATAGAGTCCCGCTATCAGCCAGATGAAATTAAAGACGATATGCGTTTTCCAGCCCATCGATTCGATTACACCGCCACAATGACAAAGCTTTTTTTCTACGAACTTGACCATCAGACTGAGGTAAAGGGTAAATACACCCATTAATAATGTCGATGCCCAGAGTGCCGGGCGCTTGATCCAATATACAGGGATAATGAGCAGGACAGCCAGCACAATCTCCAGGGAGGGGATGCCATAGCCGATCACTTTCGCATACTGACCTAGATAGGGGATCTTGCTATTACCTTTAATAAAGGTGTCCATATTATTGAATTTGGCCCACCCGGTGTACATGTACATAAAGGCATAGCCAAGGATGATCAGATCAGGTAAGCGAATATACATCCAGCGTGCAGCCCGGCGGATTGAACTACCGCGTTTTGTGGAGCTCGCAGGGTGATCCTGTTGATATACCGATATATTGATGCGCTTTTCCATAAGCTTGTACATATTGCTGTTGTAATTTTTGGTTTTGCTGCGGAGCCGCCTGCCATGGCCGACGGATTTCCTGGGTAGTCCTGCTGCTTACCGACATCGCGGGAAGACTTTCAGTCGATACCTGTTCCAGTTGCTGATTCGCTCCATATTTTTCTTCTTTCGTTATTTCAAAGATATACCTTGATTTTTAGCCGAAATGAGGTCATTAGATGGCCTAAAATCACCTATGCCTAACATAGCGCTGCTTGGCGCGGCGGATAGAGCGAGCGGAAATCTGTAGAAGCCTTGCCTGCTCGGTCTGGCTCAGGACATGACAGAGCTGGGGCAGGTGATCCGCAAAATAGAAATAACGGTCTGTCGCCAGCCGCATGGAGTCCATGACCCGGAGATGATCGAGCTGATATTTTTTCTTGTTGACAAGCAGGTTGATCAGGCTCTCGATCGCCTTCTCCTGATTGTGGTATGGATGGATCGCTTTATAGGGAATCTTAAGCACCAGCCCCGACCGTAGGCAGACAATATCTCCCAGTGCAGGGCTCTTACTGAAAAAGTGCATGGTCGTAAAAAATCCCATATGAGGTAAAGCCACGGTCAAAAGCAGCCGCTGATCCTGATCGGGAAAATACCGTTCCTTGGCCAGTATGCCCGAAAGCACAATATATAGACTAGATTGCATATGGGGGGCTTCGGATAGGATCTGACCTTTTTTCATGAGGATGATTTCACTGCTGTCAGCTAGCCAGCGTTTATGGAAATCTTCAACTCCCGCATACACTTTTTTCCAATACGCATAAAAATCCTTGAGCGCCCTTTTTTTAGAAAAGTATATTCCCATCATTAAAAGGTTGATATAAGACTCCACGGTTGCGAAGCGCCTCGACCTGCCGATGGTCAAGACCGGCATAATGCGCAATTTCGTGGTTGCTCAAATAATCCACATAAGGACCATATTCTTCCAGAAAGATCTGAATACGCTCGTTTTTATCAGATTGTTCTTGAAGGAAACTGGAGAGGCAATGGTTGGAGCGATAACACATGTCCAGCTGCTCAAGCCAGAGCTTCAATGTGCCAGGACAATGGGTAATGTAATGCAGCTGATATAGCGGTAGCTCCAACAGCCAGCAGGGGAGCAGAGCGCGGGTCCTGAAATCGTATGCATGTTGATCGTAGATCCATAGGTCGTCGGGGGCCAATAGCTGTACAAACGAAGAAGCGTGTATACGCCATTTTGAACGGTAATATTCCTTGAGTAAGCCGTGAACAAGAAAAAATAGGCATGGAGTAGGCTGCTCAATGCGCTGTCCGGGAGCGAAGTAATGTACGCGAAGGGAATCGACGAGTTTATCGGGATCACTCGGACGGAGAATGCCGGTTTGTCTTAAACGCTCTAAAAAATAGGGCAACAAGTGCTGTTTAATTTCTGTTCGTCTGTTCATTAGGTTTAGCTAGGTTATATCCGTAAATGTTTTGGTCTTCTGTATTAAACTAAAATTAAGACCTCCTCCTGGCTTTTAAAAGGTATTTGTTTTTCCCTGCTGAGATGGAAATGGTAATTTTTTTACAAAATGAATCTGTTTACATTGTTTTTTTGGTCATATGTTTACCAAAACCAGAGATAATCCTGTTTAATGTTGGTTTTCTTTATAATTATCCTCTTGAGTAATTAAAAGTAGTATTATATTAGGGTTTAATTTTTAACAGCCTTTTTTTGACTTTAAATTATAAACAATGCAGCCAGATATGAAGCTCCAACTAACCTTGTTTGAAATACTCAAAGAAAAATTACACGATTCCAAAATCCTGACCTCACAGCTGGAACAGCTATTGAAGCTGGAAAACCGCTCTGTCCGCAACCGCATGCGGGCTAGTACTTACCTCACCGCATGGGAATTTTATCGGATCATGCTACATTACGGTATTTCGATGGACGAAATGACAAGTAAGTTGAATGACGGCGATATCTGTTTGGGTAGATCCATGGATTTGGGGCAATCACGTGGTTTAGCATTGCAGCAACCGGATATGGCTAGCCTCGTTCGCTATATCGTTTCGCTGCGTCTAGAAGTCGAACGGCTGGTCTCCCAGCAAAAACCTTGGATCAGAATGGCCTGTACAGAGGTACCGTTATTTTACCTGATGGGATTTAATGAGCTCACCTATTTTAAAATCTATATGTTTTACTACTACATGGTCGACAACCGGATGACTTTTGAAGCCTTCCTGCGAAAAATAAAGCCGTATGGGCTCGACAAGTATTTTCAGGCCATTTTTAAAGCTTATGAAGCTTTGGATAGCGTGGAGATCTGGGACCGCCACACCTTTGAAAACTTGCTGCGGCTGATGGAGGAATGTCAGGTGTACGGTAACTTTGAGCAACCGGAAACCTTGGCTACATTGTTCGAACAGGCCGAAGCGCTGGTCCAGCAGCTAAAGCCCAGTATTCTGGATGGAAAAAAGCAAACAGGTACCACAGTCGAATTTTATCTCTTTGAGTCCGTCATGCGCGAGGGATTTGTGCTGATGGGGGATGGGGACCATTCAGCCAAAATGCTCTCTAAATCGTTTATGAGCTTGCATGTGAGCTCGGCAGACCAAGAGAAGCTGTCATTCCTGATTAAGCTTTATGAAGCTTATTTAAGACGGTCCAATGCGATGGTCAAAAGTTCTTTCCGGATTAAAAATGTCATTGTCACCATGCTCCAGGAACAAATAGCCCGTTATAAGGAAAAGCTGCTCAAAATATCCCGATAACCGTCCCGGTCAGGTAATGGAATAGGATCCATTTTTCAATTATAAACCTGGTCAATCCTCCGCCAGGGCCTGAGTCGGGAGCGATTGACCTTAAATTCCGAACCAATGAACGAAAACTTACATTGTGGGGCTTGCTTTACCCTGTCGGAAAAGCCCAGAGAATGCCGGAAACCATGCTTCCATGATGCATTCCATCGTATCGTTAATCTTGTCGTAGAATCGACCGAACAGGTGAAAGCTCTGATCCAGCACAAAATTCCGGATCCGCCTGTCAGACTCGTACACAGCAAAGAAGTGTGCCGATATGTCGGGATTGTCGCCAAGACACTCTACCGATGTGAGAAGCAGGGCTTGATCCGGCCGTTCAAAAAAGATCATACTGGCAAGTATTTTCTGTACGCGGATATGCTGGAATTCAAAAAAAAATATCACCATCTTCCGGACTGATCTTCCTTCAGACAAGTTCCTATTTTTTCTTCTTTCGTTCTTTTCTCGTTTAAGACATTTGAGCTTTCTTCGTCCTTCGTTCGGGCTTCCTTCGCGACGGCTTCGCCCTTCCTTCGCACTGGGTATTGTATTTCTCTACAGATTCTCCACTCCCCGCCTACTAAAACAGTAGGCAATTGGTAGACAATGGGTAGGCGGAGAGTAGGCAAGTTCCCAAGCAGATACGAACGACGTACGAAGCAGGTAGGGCAGCGGGGGGGGCCACCGTCACAGCTGATACTGTTACAAGGCTTTTCCTTTGGGCGGACAGCAAACGGACATTCCTGTACTGCTGTCGCGCGGTTGCTGTAGAGTGCCCGGACAGCGACCGGACTATCGCTCCCGGAGCCTTGATATCCCTTGGTTTTGATTTTATGTTTGTTGCTGTAAAGCACGATATACCGGTATTGATCAGCGTTTTACGATGGTTTAATTTTTTAAATAATAATACTATGGCAACAATTAGAAAAGGCGCCAATGGGGGATTTAGCGGTAAAGCGGGTTCGGTGATAGGCGCGAGCTGGAAAAGTATCGATTACATTCGTGGGCTTTCAAAAAAGAGCAATAAGCCCGCTACCCAGGAGCAGCTCATTCAGCAGGCACGGTTCTACACCATCGCCAAATTTATCATGCCGATCGCACCTTTCGTACAGGTCGGTTTCTCGCAGATCAACGCCAACATCATGACGCCAACGAATGCGGCACTACAGGTCAACATCAATAGGGCTGTGGTAGGGACATATCCTGACTTCACCCTGGACTATGCCAAGATACAGATATCAAAAGGGAGTCTGCAGGCCGGCGGCACGGTCTCGGCATCGGTAGCAAATGGCATTTTAAACGTCGTGTGGTCAAATCAGGTGATCAAGATCCAAAAAGGCCAGCCGGACGACCGGGTTTATATTCTCCTGTACCATCCCGCTCTTGACGAGTTTTTGACGACACCCGAGCCGCCATTGCGTGGGGATGGAACGGTGGATATCGAATTGCCGGACCATTTTCTGGGCGAAAAAGGGCAACTCTGGCTCTTCTTTGCAGACCGTAAACACAGCCGGATCAGCCGTACCAGCTATCTGGGTGAGTTTGACCTGACCTAGAGCGGTTATGCGATGGCCGGTATCTATGCCGGTCATCGCATATAAAGGATGGAAAAGAGGTCAATTCAATGGATACATATCTTCCGGAAGGACCGGACGATCATCAGTCAGTACATTAAAATTTGAACGAAGTGAAAATATTACCAAGAAAAAAGGAGGCTCGCGCATTTGTGGCCAATGGAACGGAAACTGTCCGGATGAAATTTGCCAAAGCGAGAAAGTTTCTCAATCCTGTGAATGATATCATACAGATGGGCTTTACCCCGCGTCATAAGAATAAAAAGACACCCATCGGAAGAGCGATGTCTGCGCTGCTGCAGAGCGCTATGGTGGGTACCCACCCTGATATTGCTGTGGATCCTGCCCGGGCAAAACTGAGTGCGGGAACGAAAGGTTTGATCCACATTTATTCCGTGGAACGCCATGGCGCTGCCATTGCCCTTACCTGGAATCCGGAAGCAAAAAGAATCAGGGCCGATGAGAGGGATGACGGTATTCTCTTATGTGCGTATGCCGTGGAGGAGGAGCTGGCTGCTGCCAATGAGGAACCCGTACTGCGGCAGGACGGAAGCCTGGTGATGCAGCTGCCGGAGGGGATGGAGCATCTCCCTGTGCATCTCTACCTGATCGTGCACAATAGGGACAAGACCAATTTTTCGAATAGTCAGTATCTGGGATTATTTCCATAATACCGGGCGAAGCGGAATCTTTAAACTTTACAATCGGGATATTCCAAATCGCCTTTGAAAGAAAAACTGGACACTATGCACGAATGAAAAAATTATATAAATGAAAACATTACAAAAACAAACGACCTGGCTTATCGAGGATATGGCCTGGCCATTGAGTCTGAAGCAGCTGCTCGGCATTGTTGTCGCCTGTCTGCTGGTCTTTTTTATCGCAGCAGGTTTGCTGCTGCAGGCACTGGACCCAACTGCTGGAGTCCTGGATATAGGCGCGCTGTCAGTATTGCTCTTCGCGGTACTGGCCGTGGTGCTGGCCATCTGCTGCTGTTTCTGGCTACAAGAGTTCCTTTGGAAACCCTTCAAATTCTTCCGCGAGGATTTCAATTATCACTTTAATCAATTGACTTCATGGCAACAATGCATTATTTATTTTTTTGTCTTTTTCTTGTCGCTCTGCTGTGTATTGGGCGCACTGGCCATCGTGCTATAAAAAATACGATACAGCGTCTCGATGAGCCCGATGTGCTTTCCAGTGTTGGGGGCAGTTCCACGGAGCCGGCTGCGATGCTCGGTTTGCGGGACAGTATCCTCTTTATCGCTGCCGGCGAACTTGGGGTCAGGGAGGCTACCGGGAAAAACGATGGCGCACGCATTGCGGAATATCTGGCGTATACAGGGCTGTCCGAAGGACATGCCTGGTGCGCAGCGTTCGTCTCATGGTGTTACGGGCGGGTGGGGCTGCCCGTGCCGCGCAGCCCCTGGAGCCCAGCATTATTTCCGGTGGCGCGGCGCTATAAAGCCGAACAGATGGGGCAGACCGATGTGCGTCCTGCCGACCTGTTCGGTATCTACAATAGCAGGCTGCACCGGATCGACCATGTAGGACTCGTCTGGGGGAAACAGGGTAGCTGGCTCTTGACCATAGAGGGCAATGTCAGCGACCGCGTGCTGTCGAAGCGCCGTCCATGGGTTACAATACAGGCTTTTTCGAACTGGCTCGACTGAAAGGAGGGGGTATGCACACAAAAATTGTTTTCTTTTGGATGGTTTACCTATTGCTCTGCAGTTCGTGCAGGCTGTTTCAGCAGCGAAATCGATCGGATCAACTTACTGTGGGGTATAGTAAGGGCTATCGTCAACAGCTGGACCGGATTGATGAGCTGCGACGTGATAGCCAGTTCCGTTATTGGTATTTCTGGACAGACAGCAGCTTTTACTTGCATCCGGACAAAGGTCTGACGGGAGAGGCAGGGCTTGTGCTGATGCAGGAATCAAAGGTCGGCACCGCCGAAACAAGGCGCAATACAGCGGACGTGGCTGGGCATGCTATTAAAAACGAGCGGCATGTGGCCAGTGAAACAAGGAGACAGCCCTTTGTTGGCTATGTATGGATGGTGCTGATTTTGGGAATCTTCGTTTTTCTATATAAAAGGCAGCGGTAAATCAGTCGGGCTACTGCTGGCTTGGTACCGTCTAGCTTCTATTATTCTCACTGAGCAAACTGGTCAGCTTCGCGACAAGCCAGTTACTTGGCAGATAGACCCAGCGAAAAAAGTGATATAAAAAGTCGCACAGCACCGTAAAGCTGTGCTGCGGTTTAAGTTTTGATTAATGGTAGCCATGGCCGTGAAAATTTCAGATTTTCGCGGCCTTATTGCTTTGTCGATAGCGCAGATAGACAACGGTCTTATTGGTCTATCCCATACTTAGCTAAGGTCTGGACGCTAGTGTACCGTTACCGCGTTCTGGTGGAGACCATAGCGGTTTTTAAAGGTGACCGTGGCCAGTGCCGTCCCGTTACATACAGTTATTCTGTATTCCGTACTTCGCTGGAATTCCGTTATCTAAGTTATCAGATATTCGATCACAGTGAGCAATAAAAAGGCAGGAGCGAGAGAAAGGTCTTGAAAAAGGTCTTAAGAACGGTATAGAAAAAGGCAAGATTGAGGGCAAGATCGAAGGCAAGATTGAAATGCTGAGGGAGCTAGGTTTCACAATTGTTGAAATCTGCCAAAAGCTCGGCATGAGCAAGCCTGATGTGGAGAAGTTTGGTAAGAATGTAGGAATATGGCTTTTCCATAGATCAAGTTGCATTTAGTCAAATGAATAGAACTTACGTTATCAAAACTATACTGATGTAAAGTATACAGTTGTTGTCGATCAATTCGAAATCGACCTAAATAAACATAGCGATTTTATAAGGATGAAATGAGCCGACACGGATATCCGGATAAAGCCTTTGGCATGTTTGTCAATAGCGACAGCCTCGTTAGGATAATAACAATTAGGGGAACTAAGCCTAAGAATGCCTATCCCTATGAAGGTGGCAGCGGGGCTGAGGTGATTTTACAGATTTTATTTGCTAAATATTTTAGTTTTTTACTATCTTTGTATGGATAACCAAAAACTTAATAATGATGGCCAAATTGAAATATATTGGTAAATACGTTGATCCCAGTACCGACTTTGGTTGGAAGCTTTATTTCGGGCGTGAGGAAAATAAAA
>Ga0182748_1002312_pt1 | contig 17376 bp, 14 predicted proteins | sample eDN3rd37CKraftOP_FD_128877 | JGI IMG/M metagenome (GOLD analysis project Ga0182748, IMG submission 128877) | Enriched Organic Plus compost microbial communities from Emeryville, California, USA - eDNA 3rd pass 37_C Kraft OP (version 2) (version 2) ...
GCGACCGATTATCCGGTCGCGAATACCGAGTTCATTCATGCCTGCGGCTTCTATTGCGGGAACTATCCCGAATTGACGCGCTCGGATCTCGAAACCTTCAAGAGCTGCCTGCTGGGATGAACGCCGCGGCGCGGCAGGACGGATCGGAACGGTCGGAGCGGGACGGAGCCCGGCCATCGTGAAGCATTTGGCAAAAGCGCTTTTCGACCGACTCGGGATTCCGATCTACTGGCTGCGGCAAAGCGCGCATGAATTCAAGCTGGCCGCGATTCGGCTCTGGGCGCTGCTGCCGTTCCAGCGCCGCCGCATACGGGCGCTGCTGCGCAAGGGGCCGGTGCGGCTCAATTTCGGCTGCGGCGAAACGTCTTACGCGGGCTGGGTCGGCGTCGATCAGTTCTTCGCGCCGCAAGTGACGATCGCGCTCGACTTGCGCGGTCGCTTGCCGTTCCCCGACCGGAGCGTCGATTTGTGCTATTCCGAGCACTTCCTCGAGCACCTCACGCCGCCAGAAGGCCAGCGTCATTTGAACGAGGTGCATCGCATTCTCAAGCCGAACGGCCGCTATCGCGTGGTGGTGCCGGACGTCCTCAAATTCGCGAAAGCCTATCTCGACAAAGACGAGGCGTTTTTCCGCCGCGCCTTTCCGTGGGCGTCGCGTCCGATGGAGGCGCTTTATAGCGTCGCCAACTGGAATGGCGAGCACCGTAATATCCTCGATTACGACGAATTCGTGCACATGGGACGGGCGGCCGGCTTTGCGTCGGTGCGGTTGAGCACGGCCAACCAGAGCGAAGTGCCGGAATTGCGGATCGACAAGGCCGATCCGCAGCGGATCGAGGAGAGCCTCTATGTCGAGCTGATCAAGGGCGGCGGGACGGCCTAGCATGCCGCGGCTTCTGATCGACGGGACGGCACTGTCGGCGCGGCCCAAGGGCGTCGGCCGCTATTCCTTCCAGTTGATCGATCGGATCACGCGGCGGCTGGGCGAGCGCTGGTGCGTGGATGTCATGGTCGGCGAGGACGGCGCACCGACGTTCGCCGGCCCTTTGCAGCCGCGGTTGATCCGGGTCCCGCATTTGTCCGATCTCGGCCGCGGCCTGGTCGTGGCGCCGCTCCTCGCACTGGCGCGGCAGGCCGATTGCATTCTGCTCCCGATGGACAACGCGGTTTTTGCGGCCGGCAAGCCGGTCGTAACGGTCGTTCACGATATCCCGGAACTGATCGCGGCGGCGGGCGGGGAAGGGATGGGTGCCGCACGGCGGGCGCTCGAGCGCGTCAAGCGCGTGGCCTTGACGAGCACGCTGAGGCGCGCCGATGTCGTGGTGTGTAACTCGCAATTCACCGCGCGCGAGACGATCGAGCGCTACGGCGTCGATCCTGCCGCGGTGCGCATCGGATATTGCGGCATCGATTCCCGCTTTTACGAGGCCGACGATGCGGATGCGGCGGCGATATGGCCGCGCCTCGGCGCATGGGACGGTTACGTGCTGACCTTCGCGACCGGCGATCCGCGCGAACGGTTCGACCTATGTCCGCAGGTGTGGCAGCACGTGTGCGTGCACAAGGGCAAAGTCGGACTGGTGGTCGCCGGGGTCGATGAGAGCGCCCCCTATGCCGGGCGGATGCGCGCCGCATTCGCCGCGCAATCGTTGCGCGAGGGGGATCATTACATGTTTTTGCCGTTCCTCGCGGAAAGCGAGTTCGACCGCTTGCGCGCCTTGTACCGCAGTGCCGATTTCTATCTCGAGCTTTCCGGGCACGAAGGCTTCGGTATGCAACTGGCCGAGGCGATGGCGACCGGCACCACCTGCATCAGCTCGGGACGCGCCGCCTTGGCCGAGGTCGGCGGCCCCTACGCCGTGCGGTTCGATTCGTTCGAGCCCGCCGGCATCGCCGCCACCATTCTCGACAGCTATGCGGCCGGCCTGCATGTCAGGGACAATAGGGCGCAGGTGGACTACACGAGCCGCTTCGATTGGGACGCGGTCGGCAATCTCGTGGTCGATGAAATCAATCGCCTTGTCTAGACCTCGGGAGGAGGGCCACGAGCCGGACAAGCCGGCCGTTCAAAGCCGGGATCGCTCGGTCTTGATGCTCTATCTCGAGCCGGCGCCCTATATCGTCGCGTTCGTCGATGCCGTGCGCGAGGCCTGGGGCGACACGGCCGATGTGGCCTTTGTGGAGATGAACCGCAGCCAGCCCTGGGACTACCGTATTCGCAGCGCCGCGGAGATCGAGCTCCCGCGCGGGGCGGCCGCGGCGATCCGCGAGATCGGGCAACGCATCGCCAGCGGCCGTTACGGGCTTCTGCATTTGGCGGGCTGGGGACACCCGGTTCTCGCCGCCGCCTTGGTCATCGCCCACCTCCACGGCATTCCGGTCACGGTCGAATCCGACACGTCGCGCCGGGCGGAGAAGACGACGTGGAAAAGCGCCGCCAAGCGGATCGTCTATCCGTGGCTGTTTTCGATTCCCAAAGTGTTCCTGCCGGGCGGTACGCGGCAGGCGGCGTATCTGAAGAACTACGGTGTCGGTGAGACGCGCATCCGCGTGGCCCAGATGACGGTCGATGTCGAGCGCATCCGGGCCCATGCGGACGGCCGCAAAACGGAGCTGCGCGCGGCGTTTCGCAACCGCTTCCAAATCCCCGCTCATGCCCTGGTGGTGCTTTATCTCGGGCGGCTCGAGCCGGATAAGGGGATCGAGGACCTGCTTCGGGCGCATGCCCATGTGGCGGCGGGCCGTTCCGACCTCTGCCTGCTGATCGTCGGCGACGGCAGTCTGCGCGCCGACGTCGAGAGCGCGGCGGCGGCATCCGCGGCGATCCGTTATGTCGGGCGTCTTTCGGGCGACGATGTCTGGGACGCCTATTATGCCGCGGACGTTTTCGTCCTCCCGTCGCGCGACGAGCCCTGGGGTCTGGTGGTCAACGAGGCCATGGCCGCGGGCCTGCCGGTCGTCGTATCGGATCGCGTGGGCTGTGCCGACGACATCGTCGTGGACGGCGGCACAGGGCTGATCGTGCCGGCCGAATCGCCGGAGCCGTTGGCGGACGCGATCGGCCGTCTCGCCGATTGCGTCGAACTTCGCGAAACGATGGGGCGGCGCGGCCGCGATCTCATCTCCGGCTGGACGCTGGAGAACCAGGCCGATCGCACCGTCGCCGCTTGGCGGCATGCGCTTGCATGAGCTCGGGCGCGGGAATTCCGGCATGACGGCGCGCACGCGGCTGGCCTTGAAGCGCGCGCTCGGCGCGGCGTCGCGGCTTTATACGCGGTCCGGGCGCCGGCGGATCATTCTGCTTTATCATTCGATCGGCGACAGCCCGCTCGCCGTGAGTCTCGCCGCGTTCTGGGCCCAGATCGAATGGCTGAGCGGCCACGCCGAAGTGGTGCCGCTGCAAGAGCTGTTGACGGGCGCGGCGGCCGCGCCGCTGCAAGTGGCGATCACCTTCGACGACGGCTATGCCAGCCTGCACGGCGCGGCGCTTCCGCTGCTCAAGGAGCACGGCGCCGTGGCCAGCGCCTTTCTCAACACCGGCTGGATCGGGACCGACACCCGGCGTTTTTCCGATCCGGCTTCGGGCCATTATCCGCAAGAGCAGTTTCTGCTCTGGCACGAAGTCGAGGCGCTTGCCGGCGCGGGCTGGGCAATCGGCTCGCACGGCGTCGACCATCTCGATCTCGCCGCCGCGCCGGACGGTGTCATCACGCGCGAATTGACGCTGTCACGTCGACACATCGAACAGGCCGTCGGTCGCTGCTCGCCGGTGTATTCCTATACGTGGGGACACCACAGCGCGCATCTGCGCCGGCTGGTGGCGGCGGCCGGCTACAGCCATGCGCTGGCGGGTATTCACCGGCCGCTCGCGGACGATGACGATGCCTTTGCGCTTCCGCGGCTCAATATCGAGCGCGATTATACGCTGGACGATTTCAAGGCGATCGTGCGCGGCGACTGGGATTATCTCGGATGGATTCAAAGCGCGAAAGCGGCGGCGGCGCATTTGAGCCGGTGAACCGAAGCGAAGCCCGTCTTGGAATCGGTGCGTAAAGATTTGCGCGTTTTCGTCAATGCCGTCTCCGTGCGGGAAGGGGGACCGCGCGTGGTGCTGGTCAAGCTGCTCGCCGCCATGCGCCGCGAGCGGCCCGATCTGCAGATCGCCGTGGCGGCGCCGGCCGCCATCTGCGACGAAGTGAGCGATTCCGTCACCCTGCGTCAGCCGGTTTCCGTCGGCCAATCGCCGCTGGGCATCGCGAAATGGTACGAATGGGATCTGGCCAAGGCCGCGCGCCGATGGTCGGCGGACGTCGTGTTCTCGGTCACCAATTATCTGCCGCTGCGCCGGCTTTCCATGCCGACGCTGCTGCTCGAACAGCATGCGGGCCATTTTTCGCCGGTCTTCGACCGGCTGCTCTATTCCGAGAGTCCGTCGGCGCGTGAACGCCTTGCCTGGGGCCCGACCCGGCATTGGGTGCACCGCTCGGTCGAACTCGCGACGGTGCTGACCGTGCAATCCGCGGCGCTCGCCGAGGCGGTGGCGGGCGCGACGCGGGTACCGCGCGAGCGCATCAAGGTGGTGCCGCACGGACCTGGCTGGGTGGAGCCGTCGGACGAACCGCCGGCGGGCGCGCGCGACTCGGCCGCCTTGCGGATCGGCTATATCAGCAAATCGGGCGTGCAGAAGAACTTCACGACCCTGTTCAAAGCCGTCAAGCTCTTGTCCGAGCGGGGACGCGACATTCGCCTGGTGGTGACGCTCGATCCCGCCGATGTCTATGCGGTCGCCACGCTTTCGCAAGCCGAGGCGCTCGGGATCGCCCATCTGGTCGAGAACTGCGGCGAGTTCGCGCCCGATGCGATCGCCGGCCTGTACGACAGCCTGGACGTCTTCGTCTTCCCGTCCCTGTGCGAGTCCTTCGGTATGCCGATGGTCGAAGCGATGGCGCGCGGCCTGTGCGTCGTGGTTGCCGACACGCCGGTCAATCGCGAGATCGTCGGCGAGGCGGGAATCGTGTTTTCCGCGCTCGACGCCGCCGCGCTGGCGGCGCAGCTCGACCGGTTGTGCGACGATCCGGGAGCGCGCCGCAGCCGAGCGCTCAAGAGCCTGTGTCGCGCCCGCGATTTTTCCTGGCAGAGCGCCGCGCAGGGCACGCTCGCCGCGCTCGACGCGGCGGTCCGAAATCATGGCCGCTGAAAAAGAGCAACAGACGCTGCAACGGCGCACGGCGGCGCATTACGACGCCTATCCGTTCGATTTCCTCACGCCGGAAGACGAGGCGAGCATCGCGACCATGCAGCCGCGTCCGTTCCTGCGCTTCATCCGCGAGCACGCCAAAGCGGGAATGAAGGTCGGCGAGATCGGCTGCGGACCCGGGCGCGGCACCATGTATCTGACGCAAGCAGGCTTCGATGTGACGGCGCTCGACCTGAGCGGGACGAGCATCGCGCTCGCGCGCGGGCGCGCGCCGGGCGCGCAATTCGTGCAGGGCAGCAATCTCGATCTGCCCTTCGCCGATGCCACCTTCGATCTCGTCGTCTCCGACGGCGTCATCCATCATACGCCGGACGCCTACCGCGCCTTTGCCGAGAACGTCCGTGTTCTCAAGCCGGGCGGCCTCATGTATCTCGGGGTCTATAATCGACGGCGCTACTACTATTACCTCTATACCTATTTCGGCGCGCCGGTGCGCCGGCTCGAGCGCACGCGCCTGGGCCGTGCGCTGGTCTACGGCACGGTGTTTCCGCCATATTATCTGGCGCATCTCGTGAAATCGCGCGGCAAGCGCACCGTGCGCGGCGCGCGCAACTTTTTCTACGATTACGTCATCACACCGCAGGCGAGCTTCCATACGCGCGAGGAAGTGGCCGAATGGGCGGTGCGGAGCGGACTCGATCTCACCGACTACGACCCGAGTATGGGCAACGTGCACGTGTTCGTGTTGCGAAAGCGGCAAGATCGTCGTGGCACCGTCTGAGCGCGAAAAAACCGTAACCATGTCCGAGATGGAGAGCGGGATCGGCGGCCGGGTTCGCGTGCCGGCAAGGCGCGGGAGCAGGCCGGCGCGGCCTTGGGGCGCCAGCGTCGCGAAGCAGCGAATAGCGCCGATTTCCTACCTGCGGCTGCTGCGCGCCGGCACGCCGGATGACGAGACGCGATTCTGCGATGCCATGCGCCTGCGGTTGGGCGGCGCGACGCATGTATTGCCGGTCGGCCGCGCGCGCGCCGGCATTTATCTGCTCACGCGCTTTGCCGTCAGCACCGGCCGCAACCGGGTGCTGCTGTCGCCCTATACCATCCCCGACGTGGTGACGATGGTGATGCTGGCCGGGGGCGAGCCGGTGTTCTTCGACTTCGAGGCGGACAGCACGGCGAGCGACGTCGCTCATATCGAGTCGCTGATCGACCAGCGCACCGCCTGCGTGATGGTCACGCACCATCATGTCAACGAGCCGCGGCTGGCGGACATTGCCCGGATTTGCCGCGCGCACGGCGCCTATCTCTTCGACGATTGCGCCATCGCATTCGGCGGATCGATCGGCGGGCGTCCGCTCGGCACATTGACCGACGCGAGCGTGTTCAGCTTTTCCTCGTTCAAATTCCTGAACTTCTTCTGGGGCGGCATGGTCACCACCGCCAACAGCGAGATTGCGCGCTTCCTCGCCGATATCATGCGGGACTGGCCGCGCCTGACGGCCGCGGACTATTTGCGGCCGGCGCGCGCCTGCCTGATCTACGACCTGGCAAGCCGGCCCTTGCCGTTCGGCACGATCGTGTTTCCGTTCGTCCGGCGGCGTATCCGCAAGTCGGGAATCGCGCAGAGTCTGGAAAACGCCCGCATCGAAACGACAAGCCTGAATGCGACTTTGACCGCGCGGCCGGCGCTGACGGCGTTCGCGGAATGGAACAGCAAGCTCGACCGGATCGACGGCTGGCTGGAACATCGCCGTTCCATCGCGCGCATCTACGGCAGACATCTCGGGGACCGCATGGTTTCGGCCAAGAGCGCCGGCATCGCGCTCGACGGATCGTGCTTCGTGAATTTTCCGCTCGTCGTGCCCGAGGAGCGGCGCGACCAGGTCTGCCGCGCCATGATGCTGGCCGGCTACGACGTCGGCCGCAACCTCTATCCCAATGTGCATCGGCATCCGAAATTTTCGGGCGCGGCGGGCTCCTCCGGCCAGGTCGAGCGCCTGAGCCGCAGCACGATTTTCCTGCCGACGCATCTCGGCGTCTCGGCGGCCTATGCCGAAGAAATTGCCGGGAAGCTGATCGAATGCGTAGGCTAGCTGCGGCCTGCAGGTGCTCGCGGCTCCCGCTCGAGCGAAAAATCGGATGGGTCGGCCGCGGCGGGCCAACCCGGCCGTTTCGGACGAGATCGCGCGATGCTGCGTGACCTGAGCAAGGCCGATAGCGTCCGGCAAACGGTTCGCGCCGACGTGGTGGTGATCGGGGCGGGGCTCGCGGGCCTCATGATGGCGGCGCGGCTGCGGCGACAAGGCTGTCGGGTCGTCGTGCTCGAGAGCGGGGGACAGACGCAGACGGGCGATCGTCACCCGCTCAACGAAGTGGTCCAAAGTGGGCAGACTTATCGCGGCGCCGAGGAAGGACGTTTCCGCTGCCTCGGCGGCACGTCGACACGCTGGGGCGGAGCCATGCTGCCGTTTCCGGCGGACGACCTTGCCGCGCGGCGTGTGGGCTGGGATGCCGACTGGCCGGTGGCGATCGACGATCTGGCCGGCCGATTTGCCGAGATCGAACAGATCTTCGGGCTGCCGGACGGCGGCTTTGAAATTGAAGACGCGATCGGGACCGGCGCCGCGGCGCACGGCTTTCGCATGCGTAGCGCCAAGTGGCCGACCTTTCGCATGCGCAATGTCGCGCATGTGCTGCGCCGGGATATTGCCGATGCCCGGATCGATCTGTGGCTCAATGCAACGGCCACGTCATTTCGTCTCGACGAAGGGGGGCGGCTCGCGGCCATCACCGCATCGGGTGGGTCGGGACGCGAATTGACGGCGGAGGCGCCGATCTTCGCGATCGCGGCGGGTGCGATCGAGAGCACACGGCTGCTGCTTGTTTTGGATCGCCAGCACGGAAACAACATCTTCGCGCCGGACGGGGTGCTCGGACGATATTTCTACGATCACCTGTCGGCGCCGGCCGCGACGCTTTCGGCGGTCGACCGCAAGGCCCTGGTCACGGCTCTCGGCTTGCGATTCGACGCGCGCGGAATGCGGGACTGCCGGATCGAGCCGACGGCCGCGTTGCGTTCCCGGCTCGCGCTCCCCGGCGCTTTCGCGCATCTCGCCGCATTGGCGGCCGATGACGACGGTTTCACGGCGCTGCGCGCGATCTATCGCGCCGTGCAACGCCGGGCTTATCCCGACCCGCGTTCTTTCGCCTCGCTCGCGCGCAATGTCGGCTGGCTCGCCGAGGCCGGCTGGTGGCGGTTGGCCAACGGTCGCCTGCTGCCGCCCCCGGAAGCCAGGTTCGAGCTTGCTCTGGTGACGGAGCAGATGCCGCACCCCGATAACCGGATCATGCTGTCGGCTGACCGCCGGGATATCCACGGCGCGCCGCTGGCCAAGATCGACTGGCGCATCCGCGAACCGGATCTCGAAGCCTTCCGCTCGCTGCAATTGGCGCTGTTGCGCTTCTGGCGCGACAGCGCGTTAAGGACACTCGCCGTGCCGCTGCCGACGCCGTTCGAGATCTGGCGCGGCCGCATGAACGAGGGTGGCGGGATCTTTCATCCGGGCGGTTCGACCAGGATGGGGACGAGCCGGGCGCGCGCCGTGGTTGACGGCGATCTCAGGACATTCGGCGTCCGCAATCTCTATGTGGTCAGTACCTCCACGTTCCCGAGCGGCGGCAGCGCCAATCCTTCGTTCATGCTCATGGCATTCGCGCTGCGCGCCGCCGACCGGATCGCGGCCGCCTTGCGGCCGAACGCGCCCGTCGGGACTGCCGACTGCGCGCGCGTCCGCGCGGCAAGCGGGGCGGCCGCCGGACACAAGGAGTAAGAGGCATGTCAGCGCAGGGGCAGGTCTATGAGTGGCACGGCGTGCGCCCGCCGTATTCGCACTCATATTTGTTGCCGAAACTGAAGCCGATCATCGCGGCCCGCGACTGGCCGGAAGGCGCAAGCGCGCTCGATTTCGGCTGCGGCAACGGATCACTGACAAATTGGCTGAGCGGCGAGGGTTTCCGCGCGGTCGGCGTCGACCTGTCCAAGAGCGGGATAGAAGTCGCCAAGCGGGCCTATCCCGCGCTTTTCTTCTCCACCGATACGTCGGCGGAGAACATTGCGCGCTCCGGCCCGTACGACCTAGCGCTTTGCATCGAGGTAATCGCGCACTGTTTCGAGCCCGATGTCGAGATCAAGAAGGTATTCGACAGCCTGAAGCCGGGCGGTATGTTGATCCTGGCGACGCCCTATTACGGCTACCTCAAGAACCTGGCATTGGCGATTACCGGCCGGCTCGCCGAGCACCGGTCGGTCGCCTCTTCGGCCGCCTATGTGAACCTGTTCACGATAGCCAGCATCGGCCGGTTGCTGCGCGAGGCCGGCTTCGCCGATATCGCCGTCGCGCGCGTCGGCCGGATCGCTCCGCTGGCGAAGGCGATGCTCGTCACCGCCCGCAAACCGTAATGGCCTGGGTGTAGTTGCGTCCGGTGACAACCGCGGTAGGGTAACCGGACGAAGCGGTCGGGGCTCGGGACGGCGGAGCAATGCGTTTTCGATCGAAACTCGGGTGGCTGCACGGGGCGATGTTCCCGCTGGCGCTGTTCGCGTTCGCGGGCGTCGGCATGGTCTATATCGGCGTGATTTTCACGCCCCAAACGCGCTGGGTCTTCCTCGCGCTGTTCTGTTTCGCCCTGTTGAAGGCAGGCCGCCTCTTCGGCGCGTTCAAAACCAAGTTCGGCGTACCGCTGCTGCTCTATTGCGCGTGGTGTCTGCTCACGAGCCTTTGGTCTATCGTGCCGGAGCTGTCGCTGTTGAAGGGCTTCGCCTCGATTGTGATCCTTCTGGCCTTCACCACGGGTGGGCGCTACTGGGCCTACGGCTGGACTTCGAACGCGCCGCTCACTTTTCTTGTTCCGATCGCGGTTGTGGCCGTGCTGTCGGCGTTCGGCGGGACAACCGCGCGAATTGGCGATATCGAGCTGTATCAAGGGCTGACGGGAAATCCCAACTATCTCGGACTTATCGTCGCGGCCAGCCTTCCGGTGGCGTTCTACTTCATCTATTGGGCGTTCACCAACCAGTCGAGCATTGTCGCCCGCGTGCTCTCCATTCTGATGGGGATTGTTCTGGCGAGCCTGCTTTGGCGGGCGGCGTCGCGGGCGTCCATCAGTTGCGCCGCCTGCGAGACCGCATTCGCCATCGCGGCGTTGCGGCCGACAAAGATGATCATGATCGGCGCGCTCGCCGTCGGCGCCGCCGTCATTACCTTCATCACCGTTCCCGCGTTCGAAGATCAGGTCTACACCCGCTTCATCGTCAAATATTCGCCCGACGGCGACGTCTTCTACAGCCGGCGGGAACCTTGGCGGGAATCGCTGGAAGGCGCGCGGCAAGGCGGCTGGATCGGTCTGGGCTACGGCGCGTCTTACGGGGACACGAAATTTTCCGGCGGCCTGACCTCGGTCGGCTACGGGCGCGAAAAGGGCAGCTCGCAGCTCGCGGTCGTCGAGGAGACCGGGCTCGTCGGGGCGGCGTTCTACGCGCTGTTGATCTATTCGATCTTCCGGGAATTGTTCGGCGGCCTGAGGCGCGCGCCCAACCGCGACAGCCGGATGGAGCTCGCGCTGATTAGCGGACTGGCGGTCGGGATCTTGTTTCAATCCATTTTCGAAGCATGGTGGACAGCGCCGGGCTCGCTCGAATCGGCGATATTCTGGAGCACCGTCGGTGTCGGCTCCGGACTGGTCCGCCGCGCGGCGCGGGCCCGCGCCAGATCGGCGATACGGCGCAGCGGCGGCTGGCCGCTCGACGCGCCCGTTCCCTATCAGGTCCCGGCCGCCGCCAAGAACGGCCAGCCGACCCATGAATGGGGCTAGCCCGGCCGGATTTCGGAATCCGGCGCTCCGGAAAAGACATTCATGAGCGTTAGCCTTTCCATCGTCATCCTGACGAAGGATGAACAGGAGAACCTTCCTCACGCCCTGGAGAGCTTGGCGGGGCTGGGGGCCGAGGTCTTCATCGTCGATTCCGGCAGCAGCGACCGAACGGCCGATATCGCGCGGGCTTTCGGCTGCACCGTCGTCGCGCACGACTTCGCCAGTCACGCGCGCCAGCTCAATTGGGCGCTCGACAATCTGCCGCTGAAGACCGACTGGGTAATGCGGCTCGACGCCGACGAGCGCCTGACCGGCGAGTTGATCGCCGAACTGCGCGAGAAACTTGCCCTGCTGCCGCCCGATGTCACCGGGCTCATGCTCAAGCGGCGGGTCTATTTCTGGGGACGCTGGATCAGGCATGGCGGCTACTACCCGATCTGGCTGCTGCGTATCTGGCGGCGCGGGGCGGCGCGCTGCGAGGACCGCGACATGGATGAGCACATGCTGATTGCGCATGGGCGCATCGCTGAGCTCGCGCACGACATCATTGACGAGAACCACAAGGGCGTCGGCTTTTTCGTCGACAAGCACAACCGCTATGCCGAAAAGGAAGTGGCCGCGCTGCGTGCGGCGGCGGGCGGCGCCGATGCCATGCGCGCCGGCGAGGCGGTTGCCCGCAAGCGCTTCCTCAAGGACCGGATCTACGGACGGGCGCCCCGCTTCCTGCGCGCCTTTCTGTATTGGGCGTTCCGCTATTTCATCCTGCTCGGCTTTCTCGACGGCAAGCCGGGCTTCGTCTTTCATTTCATGCAGGGCTTCTGGTACCGGCTCCTGGTCGACGCCAAGCTGACCGAAGCGGAGCGCCGTTGATCATCCTCGGTCTCAACGCCTTCCACGGCGACGCCTCCGCCGCCCTCATCAGGGACGGCAAGCTGGTCGCCGCCGCCGAGGAAGAACGTTTTTGCCGGCAAAAACACTGGGCGGGCTTTCCCGCGCAGGCGATCGCCTATTGTCTGACGGAAGCGGGGGTCACGCTGGCGGACATCGATCACGTCGCGCTCAACCAGGACAGCAATGCGCATTTCGGGCGCAAGCTCGCTTATCTGCTGGCGCGCCGTCCCGATCCCATGCTCGTCTTGGCGCGGCTCAAGAACCGCCGCGCGCGCGCGAACCTGCCCGACCTGCTCGCCGAGCACTTCCCCGGCCAGGCATTCGCCGGCCGCCTGCACCACGTCGAGCATCATCTCGCCCACCTGTCTTCCGCATTTCACGTATCGCCGTTTCAGGACGGCGTGGTGGTGTCGGTCGACGGTTTCGGTGATTTCGCGTCGGGCGCCTGGGGCGCCGGCCACGGCGCGGATATTTCGATCGACGGACGCGTGTTCTTCCCGCACTCGCTCGGGATTTTCTATCAGGCGATCACCCAGTATCTCGGCTTTCCGCATTACGGCGACGAATACAAGGTGATGGGGCTCGCACCCTATGGGACGCCGCGCTTCCTGCCGCAGATGCGGCGGATCGTGCGGCTCGAGGACGACGGCGCCTATGCGCTCGATCTTTCCTATTTCCGGCATCACCGCGAGCCGATCTCGTTCCAATGGCAGGGCGGGGCACCGGCTTTCGCCGACCTGTTCACACCGAAGCTGATCGAATTGCTCGGGCCGCGCCGCGATCCTTCCGCGCCGCTCGACGACCGGCATCGCGACATCGCCCGCTCGGCGCAGGCGATGTACGAGGAGGCCTTCTTCCATCTCATCGGTTCGTTGCAGCGCCGCTATGGGCTCACCGATCTCGCGCTCGCCGGCGGCTGCGCCATGAACTCGGTCGCCAACGGCAAAGTGCGGCGGCAGACCGCGTTCAAGCGCGTCTATGTGCAGCCGGCGGCGGGCGATGCCGGCGGCGCGATCGGCGCGGCCTATGCGGTCTGGCATGGGCAGGGCGGCGCGCGCAGCTTCGTGATGGACCACGCCTATTGGGGCCCGGCCGCGAGCCAAGCCGAGATCGCGGCACTGCTTGCCGCGCACGGCGACGAGATCGCGGCCGCGGGCTGTACCGTGACAGCCATGCCCGACGAAGCCGAACTGTGCCGCCGCGCCGTCGAGGCCATCGCGGCCGGCAAGGTCGTCGGCTGGTTCCAGGGCCGCATGGAATGGGGACCGCGCGCGCTCGGCAACCGCTCCATCCTAAGCGATCCGCGCCGCGCCGACATGAAGGCGATCCTCAATTCCAAGATCAAGCGGCGGGAGTCGTTCCGTCCCTTCGCCCCCTCGGTGCTCGATCGTTATGTCGACGACTGGTTCGAGGAGAACGACGCCGTCCCCTTCATGATGCAGGTATTCCAGATCCGCGAAGACAAGCGCGCGAAAGTCCCCGCCGTCACCCATGTCGACGGCTCGGGCCGGCTGCAGACCGTCTCGGAGCGAGCCAATCCGCGCTACTTCCGTCTCATCGATACCTTCCGGCGGGCGACCGGCGTGCCCATGCTGCTCAATACCTCGTTCAACGAGAACGAGCCGGTGGTGTGCCGGCCCAAGGAAGCGCTCGACTGTTTCCTGCGCACCCGCATGGACCTGCTGGTGCTGGGCGATGTATTGATCGAGCGGCGCGATGACGGCACCACGCGAGAACAGCCATGACGACCCCGCCGCTGCTCTTCGACCTCAAAGGCAAGCGCGTCTATGTCGCCGGCCATAACGGCATGGCGGGCTCGGCCATCGTGCGGCGGCTCGAGCGCGAGGACTGCGAGATCCTCACGGTCGCGCGCCAGACGCTCGACCTCACCGACCAGGCGGCCACCGAAGGCTGGCTCGCTGAACACAGGCCGGATGCCGTGTTCCTCGCCGCCGGCCATGTCGGCGGCATCCACGCCAACGAAACCTATCCGGCCGATTTCATCGTCGACAACATGGCGATCGGGCTGAACGTCATTCGCGGCGCGTTCAAGGCCGGCGTCGGCAAGCTCCTGGCGCTCGGCTCGTCCTGCATCTATCCGCGGCTCGCGCCGCAGCCGATGACGGAGGAGGCGCTGCTCACCGGTCCGCTCGAGCCGACCAACGAGTGGTATGCCATCGCCAAGATCGCCGCGATCAAGCTGTGCCAGGCCTATCGCAGGCAACACGGCGCCGACTTCATCTCGGTAATGCCGACCAATCTCTACGGTCCGGGGGACAATTATCATCCCGACCACAGCCACGTACCGGCGGCGCTGATCCGCCGGTTCCACGAAGGCAAGCTCGCCAATGCCCCGTCGGTCACCGTCTGGGGCACCGGCAAGCCGCGCCGCGAATTCCTCAATGTGGACGATCTCGCGGACGGCTGCATCTATGTGATGAAGCACTATTCCGACTATGGCTTTCTCAATGTCGGCACCGGCGAGGACGTCACCATCGCGGAATTCGCCGGCATCGTGCGCGAGGTCGTGGGCTATCGCGGCCGTATCGAATTCGACACTTCGCGCCCGGACGGTCCGCCGCGCAAGCTGCTCGACGTGTCCAAGCTCAAGGCGCTCGGCTGGGCGCCGAAAACCGCGCTTCGCGACGGGCTGGCGGCGGCCTATGCGGACTTTCTGCAAGGCGCCGGACGCTCGGTCGCCTGATGCGCGCCTGCGGGCGCGGCGCCACTCTTACCATCTCGGCGCAAGCGGGGAGAGGATAGGGGTGCTGCCAAACGCGATCACCCTCCCTACAAGGGGCGGCGAGGACTCAGAATGCGCGGCGCGACCGCGCGTCAAAGACAAGCACTAGAGCCACGGTAATTTTGCGGGACGTAAGCGGGGAATTATGAGCAAACCGATCGCCTTGATCACCGGAATCACCGGGCAGGACGGCAGCTATCTGGCCGAGGTCCTGCTCGAGAAGGGCTACGAGGTGCACGGCGTCAAGCGCCGCTCCTCGCTGCTCAACACCGATCGCGTCGACCATCTCTACCAGGACCCGCATCTGCCGGGCACGCGCTTCTTCATGCACTACGGCGACATGACGGACGCCACCAACCTGATCCGCATCCTGCAGGAGGTGCAGCCGTCCGAGATCTATAACCTCGCCGCGCAGAGCCATGTGCAGGTCAGCTTCGAGACCCCCGAATACACCGCGAACGCCGACGCGCTCGGTACGCTGCGCCTGCTCGAAGGCATCCGCATCCTGAAGCTCAAGGACAAGGTGCGGTTCTATCAGGCCTCCACCTCCGAACTTTACGGCAAGGTGCAAGAGACGCCGCAGACCGAAACGACGCCGTTCTATCCGCGCAGCCCCTATGGCGCGGCCAAGCTCTACGCCTATTGGATCACGGTGAACTATCGCGAAGCCTACGGCTTCCACGCCTCCAACGGCATCCTGTTCAACCACGAGGGTCCGCGCCGCGGCGAGACCTTCGTTACCCGCAAGATCACCCAGGCGGTCGCTGCCATCCATCTCGGCAAGCAGGATTGCCTCTATATCGGCAATCTCGACGCCGAGCGCGACTGGGGCCATGCGCGCGACTATGCCGAGGGCATGTGGCTGATGCTGCAGCAGCCGGAGCCAGACGACTATGTGCTCGCGACCGGCGAGACGCACGCGGTGCGCGAATTCGTCGAACTCGCCTTCGGCGAGGTCGGCATCGAGATCGTCTGGGAAGGGGCGGGCAGCCAGGAATGCGGCATCTGCCGCAAGAGCGGCCGCCGGTTGGTGCGCGTCGATCCGCGCTATTTCCGCCCCACCGAGGTCGACCGTCTGCTGGGCAATCCGGCCAAGGCGCGCGCCAAGCTCGGCTGGTCGCACCGCGTCGGCTTCCGCGACCTCGTGCGCGAGATGGTTGCGAGCGACCTCAAGCTCGCGGAGCGGCGAGAGATCGGACCTTACGATCCGGGTTAGTGGCAGCTGGAATCGAATTGAAGGATGGCGTTTGTCCGTCATCCTGAGGTGCGAGCCAACGGGTCCGGCCCTCGCGAGTTGGCCCGATGACCGGCTCCGCGGGCCTCGAAGGGTGACGGGCACACAGCTGGCGGCCGACGCCCGTCGATCTTTGGTTTCCCCGCGATTGCATCTTTAGCTGCGCAAGTGGGCTGTAGCCGACTTGCGATGGCTCGGCGCTTTTGCGCCGAGCACCTCAGGGTGACGGATCGAGGCTGAGCCTGCTGGGCCGCCGCGTCCCCAATTCGCCGTTTGCCAGGCAGGCGGAATTTGCTAGTCGTGGCGCGGCATGCAATCCCCCCACCCCTCCGCCGAAGTGCCGCCGCGCGCGGCGCGGCTCGTTCCTCAGCGCTGGCTGATCCTGTCGCACGCCTTCAACATGGATGGGCGTGCCGCCAGCCAGACCATCACCGACAAAATCCCCTATCTCGTCGCGCGCGGCATCGAGCCGACCGTCATCAGCGCGGTCACCGGCATGCGCGACCGGGGCATTCCGCATGCGCAGGTCTTGCCCTGGGGGCCGGCGGCGCTGCGTTTCGATTTTCGTCATTGGCTCGCCAACCGGTGCGGGCGTGGCGCCGTCTATCGCGTGCTGACGACGCTGGTGACGCTCGTGCTCGCGCCATTCATCATCGTCGAGCGGCTGGCGCTCGGGCTCTCCAGCCAGTGGTCCTGGGCCGTACCGGTGGCGCTGCGCGGCCGCCGCATGGTCAAGGCGGGCGCGGTCGATCTCGTCTATTCGACCGGCGGCGAATGGTCGGCGCATCTCGCCGGCTGGTGGATCAAGAAGACGACCGGCGTGCCCTGGATCGCCGAAATTCACGATCCGCTGGTGTCGCCCGACGACGCGGGAGAACCGCGCGAGGCTGCCATGAAGGCCTGGCTCGAGCGCAAGATCTGCGCCGATGCCGATCTCGTCTGGTGGTTCACCGACAACGCGCTGGCGCGTGCGCGCGAACGCAATCCACAATTGGGCGAGCGCGGTTTCGCGGTGCTCGCCGGTGCGGCCGGCCCGGCGGTCAAGGCCACCCACAGTTACGGCGACACGCTCACGATCGGCCATTTCGGTTCGCTCATGAGCCGCCGCTCGCTGGCGCCCTTTCTCGAGGCGCTCGCCGATTTCTGCGCGCAGAACGCGCAAGCGCGCGCGCGAATCCGCGTGCATGTCTATGGCAGCGCGCTCGATGCCGAAGCCGCGCGCACCGCCAAGGCGCGCGACATCGAGGACATGATCGTCGCGCATGGCCGCATCGAGAAGGACCCGGTCTCCGGCCGTTCCGGTCGCGATCAGATCCTGATCCACATGCAGACCTCGGACGTGCTGCTGCTGCTGCACGGCAGCGGCCCGGAATGCGCCGAATACATCCCCTCCAAGCTCTTTGAATATCTGTGGGCGCGCCGGCCGGTCTTCGCCTTGAC
>Ga0182748_1002315_pt1 | contig 17350 bp, 14 predicted proteins | sample eDN3rd37CKraftOP_FD_128877 | JGI IMG/M metagenome (GOLD analysis project Ga0182748, IMG submission 128877) | Enriched Organic Plus compost microbial communities from Emeryville, California, USA - eDNA 3rd pass 37_C Kraft OP (version 2) (version 2) ...
AACATCCGGCCCCCCGCACACTGCTTTTCAGAGCTAATGACTTTTTCGATATTCAGCGTGCAATTCGATTTGTCGTCTGATTATGCTGAAATTTTGCAACTGTGTCTGAGTTGGGCTTTGATGGCTTTATTTCGTGGGGATCGTGTTTGCGACTTGCGTTGTATTTATCTGGCCGGTCGAATGCCTGTTTCTTTATTCAGGTCCACAAGGATTGGGGTCGTCATTGTTGGGTCCCTTGATACAATTCTGCTGTTTCGGTTGCGGTTCGATGCGACCGGGATTGATGGTCAGGGTGACGCTGCCCAGAATGATGAGCGTGCCGAGAATGGCATTAAGACTCGGATGAATGCCCCAGAACAACCAGGTGACCGTGATCGACCACAACAGCCCCGAATAACCGAAGGGGGCGAGAAGGGCAGGTGACGTCATGCGGTAGGCAATGGCGCTTAAACCAATGCCCATGCTGGAGAATGCCGCCGCAGCCCCGAACTGGGCAAGGTGCGGGACTTGTAGTCCGCGCCAATGCTCAACGGCGAACGGGGCGACAAATAGCATCGAAAAGAACGCGCCGAAAAACGAGATCGTCCACAGGTTGTCTTCGGACGGAATCCATCGCGAACTGATAGCATTGATGGCGTAAAACACGCTCGCTGTACCAGCCAGCCCCATAGCGTAATTGAAATTGGATGCCCGTGGATTGATCGCCACAACCACGCCGAGGAAACAGAAAAAGATCGACAGCCATGTGCGGAAGCTGACATTCTCCTTGAGCAGAAAGCGGGACAGGGCGGTGATAATGACGGGTGTCATAAAGAGAATGACTGTAGCCTCAGCCACGGTGAGAGTTTTCAGGGAAGCGATGTATAGATAGGCGGCGATCAAGCCAAAAGCTCCCCGCAACGCATGAAGCCCAATTCTGGCCGACCATATTTTGCTTCGCCCGGTTGTCCGCACATGAAACAGGTAAAGAATCGGCAATGCCATCAGGCCGCGGATCAAAATGATCGATGACACATCATAGTCGCTGATGAGAAATTTGGTCGTCGTATCATTCAAGGTAAAAGCAAGACTGCTTGTGCAAAGAACGGCAGCGCCAAGGAAACGCAGTGGGATCACGCTGCCCCCTCCAGGTTGGTCGCGACCTGAAAATATTCGCAAGGACAGTGCTTACGGTGGGGAACGGTTATCGCGGTCGGTACATCATACATGTGGACGCGCCATGACCGCGACAGGTTGCCGCTCTGAGACCACGCCCGAACTATCAGACCTGTTGTCTGCGACACGGGATTCGGGGTTCCTGCGCGCTGCTTCGGGGTGTGGTGAATTCGACGATACTGCGCGGTAATCTAGACTACGCCCTTGATATGTCGTGATCTTTCGCGGTTTCATGATGTTCCCTCCAATTGGCCCTCTTTATGGGGCTCCGACGAAAATCATCGTGTTATATCTGTATGTTAATAAAAGTTGGACGTTCAGCAAATTTTTTGTTTGACTTCATCCGCGGCGAATTTCAGTATCTAATTATCAGGTTTGATTGCAGCAGGGAGTGGGGCGTGAAGACCCGAGTAACCGAGCTATTGAAAACGAAATACCCGATCATTCAGGGCGGAATGCAATGGGTTGGTCGTGCCGAGCTGGCATCAGCCGTATCGAATGCCGGTGGGCTTGGAATCCTGACAGCATTGACACAAGCCAGCCCGAAAGCGCTAAGCGAAGAGATCGCTCGCTGCCAGCAGATGACCGATGGACCATTTGGGGTCAATCTCACGATACTCCCCACGACAGCGCCTCCACCTTATGAAGAATATCTTGATGCGGCGCTGCAGTCGGGTGTGAAGGTGATAGAGACGGCGGGGCGCAGTCCGAAAGAGTTCATCGAGAAAATAAAGGCGGCTGGTGCGGTTGTCGTTCACAAGTGTACAGCTGTACGTCATGCGCTATCAGCGGAACGGGCTGGTGTCGACGCCATTTCCATCGATGGATTTGAAGCGGCGGGGCATCCGGGTGAGGACGATGTTGGTGGTCTGGTCCTTTTTGCCGCTGCAGCGGCGCAGGTCAAAATTCCATTGATCGCATCGGGCGGTATCGGCACTGGCGAAGGCATGGCGGCAGCTTTTATGCTCGGTGCCGAGGGCGTGAACATGGGGACGCGCTTTTGTGCCACCAAAGAAGCTCCCATTCATGAGAACATCAAACAGGCGCTGGTCAATGCCGGTGAGCGCGACACCAATTTGATCTTTCGAACTTTCAGAAACACCGGGCGCGTTTTGAAGAATGCTATCTCCGATGAAGTCGTCGCTATCGAAGGTCGGCCGGGCGGTGCGGAGTTTACAGACGTTCGACCGCTGGTTTCCGGAGAGCGAGGTCGCCATGCGCTTACAACTGGCGAACTTGATAGCGGTCTGGTCTGGGCAAGTCAGACGCTCGGGCTGATCAAGGATATTCCCAGCTGTCAGGAGCTTATCGAGCGTATTGTCAGTGATTGCCGCCTTGCCATGACAAGGGGGTTACACGCCTTTTCCAACTGACTTTTGTCAGCGGAATGCCGAATAAGGTGCTTTGGAGGAAGTACCTTTGCCGGTTGTTGCATGCAAAAAACGCGGCTAGTGGGCTGCATAGGGAGGAGGAACAATGAAAAAGACATTCATACTGGGTGCAGTGCTTGCCATGGCAGCCGGTTCGGCTATGGCTGAAGAAAAGGTCAGTTATGCGTCCTATGGCGGCGCCTATCAGGAAGGTGTGCGAAAGGCCATTCTTGACCACTTACCCCCAGACCATGGCATGACCGTTGTCGATTATGTACTGGCTGGTGGTATCCGCGATATCCGTACCAAGGTGCGTGCAAATGCTGTCGATATCGATGTGGCGGAACTTTATGGTGGCCTTTGCGATCTGGCGGGCAAAGATGAGCTTCTGGTTCCACTCGATTATTCAAAAATTCCCAATGCTTCAGGGATACCGGAACATCTGCGTTCAAAGTACTGGGTAGGGTTCACCGCCTATACGTCAGTCCTTGCCTATAACAAAAACGTTTATGGCGACAAAGGACCGCAAAACTGGACCGACTTCTTCGATACGGAAAAGTTCCCCGGCAGCCGCGCTATTTCGGGCAATTCGCCTGCGACGAATATGGAAATTGCCCTGATGGCCGATGGCGTGGCCAAGGATAAGATTTATCCCATCGATATGGAGCGGGCGATGGCCAAATGGTCCGCGCTGAAACCGAATATCGCTGTTCAGTGGGCCACGGGCGCGCAGGCAACCCAGCTCGCAACGTCCGAAGAGGTCGATATGCTGGCGATCTGGGCAGCGCGTATAGATGCGGCCATCAAGGAAGGCGCACCATATACCTATAAGCTTGATGACGCGGTGATGGACGTGGAATGCCTAGTCGTCCCCAAAAATTCACCTAATCCGGAAGGTGCTATGCGCCTGATCAACCATCTGCTTGATCCAAAATATCAGGCGAACCTGCCAAATTATATCGCCTATGGGCCGATGAATCAGGATGCCTTCAAACAGGGGCTTGTGCCAGCCGATAAGGCAGCCAGCATTGTGACGAGCACCGACAATCTCAAGAAGCAGCTCATCACCAACATGCCGTACTGGGCCGAAAATTACGAAAAAGCTCAGACCATGTGGGACAAGGCAATGATGCAATAGCGATTTGCGGGGAGGCGGAAGTTTCGATCTCCAAACTCGCGAATTTTCTTCATGAAGCCCAAGATTACAATCTGTAGCCAACAACGGGACTGCGCTGTCCTGTTGTGCGCTGATGGAAAGCAGAGATGAAACACTCCTCGACGACGGCTTTGCCCGTTACGATCCAATCACTGTCCAAACACTACGGTTCGGTCCGGGCGGTTGACGACGTATCGCTGGCGATCAAAGCCGGTGAATTTCTGACGCTGCTCGGCCCTTCGGGGTCGGGAAAAACAAGCCTTCTGATGATGATTGCGGGCTTTTCTCGTCCGACGGATGGCTCGATCAAGATTGGCACACAGGAAATCGTTCATCTTCCGCCCCATAAGCGCAATATCGGCATGGTTTTTCAGAACTATGCCTTGTTCCCGCATATGTCGGTATTCGAGAATGTCGCTTATCCGCTGCGTTTGCGTAAGATCGGTCGTGCGGAAATCGAGGAGCGGGTCAAGAAAGTACTCGACCTGGTGCAACTCGGTGGCTATGGCGAGCGCAAGATCACTGAACTGTCTGGTGGTCAGCGTCAGCGTATAGCGCTGGCGCGCGCCATCGTGTTCGAACCGCGCATTCTGCTGATGGACGAACCCTTGTCCGCGCTCGACAAGCAGCTGCGGGAAACGATGCAGATCGAAATCCGCAAACTGCATGACCGTCTGGACATGACGACCATTTCTGTCACGCATGACCAGCGTGAAGCGCTCACTATGTCGGACCGAATTGCCGTATTTTCGAAGGGCAAGCTCGCACAAATTGCGTCGCCGACGGATCTTTATGAGCACCCGGAAAGCCGCTTTGTTGCTGAATTCATTGGTGAAACCAGTTTTCTGCCACTCCGGCGCACAAACGCAGGTGTCAGCTATGGCGATCAGAGCGTGAACTTGTCGGACGATGTTGGCGAACTGCACGACGACATGTTGCTAAGCATGCGCCCTGAGCGCCTGCGTTTTGCCACCGATGAAGCGGCGGCGCGAGCATCGGGAGCAAACCTGTTTTCCGGCCAGGTCGTCACGGCCATCTACCAGGGCGAATGCCTGCTTTTCGAGGTTATGCTGGATGGTGGCCATAAGGTATTCACACGGATTGCCAACCGCTCGGAAAATCTGCGGGCAGTGCCAAAGGTTGGTGAACGCGTGGCGCTGCGTCTGGAACGAGCGGACGCGCGGCTTGTACGCGCGGAGGCTTGATGATGACAAAAGCTGTTGTCTCATTTCCTGTTGCAGCCCCCAAGCCGGCGACGCAAGCCGAACTGGATGAAAACCGCCGCGCGCTGAACCGCGAACAAAAATACGAAAGCTGGTCGATGGTGCGCCTCACCATCCCTGCACTCGCTATTGTTGGCATCTTGATGGTGGCGCCGCTGGCGTGGTTGCTGTCGATGTCTTTTGTCGACATAAATGGAGAATATGGTCTCGGTAATTTCCGACTGTTCTTTTCGGAACCTGTCTACATCGAGATGTTTCTCAATACTTTCAAGATTGCGCTCGTCGTCACCGTCATCTGCCTGCTGCTGGGCTATCCGGTTGCCTATCTGATGTCGATCCTGTCTCCCAAATGGGCGGGACTACTGATGTTGGCGGTGCTGGTGCCCTTCTGGACTTCTGGGCTGGTGCGCACCTTTTCATGGCTGATCATTTTGCAGCGCAACGGCGTGGTCAACAAGACATTGCAAGGCCTTGGCTTGATCAATCAGCCGCTGGCATTGGTCAACAACACCACCGGCGTTGTCATCGGTATGGTGCATATCATGATCCCGTTTCTGGTGCTGCCGCTTTATGCATCGATGAAGGCCATCGACGCCAATCTGATGCGCGCTGCCGCCAATGTGGGGTCGTCGCCGACGCACGCTTTCCTGCGTATCTTCCTTCCGCTTTCCATGCCCGGATTGGTCGCTGGCGCCATAATGGTGTTCGTCATGTGCCTCGGCTTTTACATCACGCCCGCACTGCTCGGTGGTGGCAAGGTGAAGATGATTGCGCAGCGCATTGAGGAGATGATTTCGCTCTATCCGACATGGGGGCCCGCGGCTGCGCTTGCGGTGTTGCTGCTGGCAATGACGGCTCTTTGCTTGTGGATCAGTCTGGTACTGGTGCGCCGGCTGTCGTCGGATCGATAGGTGGTATGATGGAAGCTCACGTTTCTCACCGTGCACGTCTCTGGCTCTACGTTCTCGTCGGACTGGTGGTGTTTTTCCTGATCGTTCCGACACTGATCGTCATTCCGGTCTCGTTCAGCTCAACGACCTCGCTGGTATTCCCGCCAGCAGGCTGGTCTACACGTTGGTACGCGGCGTTTTTCGGTCAGGAAAAGTGGATCAGCTCGCTCTGGGTGTCACTGCGGGTCGCATTTGGAACCATGATCGTTGCGACTGTTACCGGCGTGGCGGCATCCTATGCTCTCAATCAGGGACGCATCGCCGTTCAGGGTCTTTTGAAGACGGTGCTGGTTGCGCCGCTGGCAGTGCCTTCAATCCTGATCGCTGTCGGCATTTTCTTTGTCTATGCAAAGATCGGAATGCTGCTGAACACCATTTGGGGCATGATCCTCGGCCATTCCGTGGTTGCGATGCCGTTTGTGATCCTGACTATGCTGGCCGGTTTCAGCAGTTATGACTCATCGCAGGAAATGGTGGCACGCAGTCTTGGAGCCAATCGGCTGAAAGCCTTTCTCACAGTGACTTTGCCTCAGCTCAAGCTTTCAGTCGCAACCTCGATGCTGCTGTCTTTCCTGATCTCTTTCGACGAATTGATAATTTCGCTGATGGTGGCATCGGGGCCCATGTCGACATTGCCGCGCGTTACTTTCTCCACGTTGCGCGATGATCTCGATCCCACATTGGCGGCGGTTTCAACCCTCATGCTGATTGTCACATCGCTACCACCGCTTCTGCTGCACATCTACAGCCAGCGGGCAGCAAGGAACGGTGGTTGATATGATTGCAGAACTTAACCGAGAAATGGATGGCTTTGTCCACCTTGAGAGACACGGATCCGTACTTGAAATCCGTATGGTCAAGCCAAAGGTCAACGCGATCTGCCGCAGTCTAAGCCGCAATCTGGAGAAGGCAGCGCTCTATTTGCAAGGTGATCCCGATCTGCGCGTCGGTATTCTGTCGAGCGGGTCAGAGCGTGCCTTTTCAGCTGGCTATGATTTCAAGGAAGGAACGGATCAGAACAGTGGTGCAAGCATCGAAGGCGCAAAAGAGGGTGGTTTCGGCGGTATAACGACGCTGTGGTCACTTAGGAAGCCGCTGATCGCTGCTATCAACGCCCCGGCCATTGGCGGTGGTCTCGAAATTTCATTGGCTTGTGATATTCTGCTGATGGCGGATGACGCCTTCATCCAGTTGCCCGAGCTTGAGCGGGGACTGCTTCCCGATGGCGGGGGACTACAACGCCTGCCGCGCCGTATTCCTTATTATGTGGCAACCGCGATGATCTGGACCGGCGAACGCATGAGTGCACAGGAAGCGCAGCGTTGGGGTTTGGTTTACCGCACCTCGGCACGAGAAAATCTTATGCCGATGGCAATGGAAATAGCCCGGAAAATTGCTGCGTCTGCACCGCTGGCACAACAGGCGTTGAAAGAAGCGCTGCGTGCCGTGGATGGCATGTCAGACCGCGACGCCATGAAATTGCGAGCTAGCGATAATCCGGAACTGTCCACTTTTGCCGCAATGCTGTCCTCGGAGGATATGATCGAAGGTCAAAAAGCCTTCCTCGAAAAACGACCGCCGCGCTGGCGCGGACGCTGAACCAATAACCGAATGACAATTGAGACTGCCCAATCCTTGTGGCTGGGCAGAAAGGGAGAGCTATGTACAAATTTCTGGAAATTGAACGCCATGACGCGGTGGGCGTTATTGCGCTCAACCGGCCGGAGGCACGCAATGCGCTCGGTATGGGTATTACTATAGAACTGCGCAAGGCACTAAAGGAAGCGGCGGCTGACCAAACTCTCCGCACCCTTATTCTGGCTGGACGCGGTGGTGCCTTTTCAGCCGGTGCGGACGTGAAGGAATGGGCGGCGGGTAAGACGGATTGGCCGGACATGAACTGGGTGGAGGAGTCACTGCGACTTGTCCAGCAGGTACATGAAATGCCTAAGCCCGTTATCGCCATGATCGACGGCGCTGCGGTGGGCGCGGGCCTTGATATGGCTTTGGCATGCGATTTCCGCTACGCATCGGAAAAGGCCAAGTTCATCTGCTCCTACACCAATGTCGGTTACAACCCTGACTGCGGGGGAACCTGGTTGATGCCGCGCGTGATTGGCCTCGAGGCAGCAAAGCGTTTTGCCTATACGGGCGAATTATGGACCGCGCAGGTCGCGCTTCAAAATCGGCTCGTCAGTCATGTCAACAGCTCCGACAATCTGTGGCAGGACACGCTGGCCTTCGCCCGGCAACTGGCAAGCGGGCCGACTGTCGCTATCGCGCAGACCAAGAAATTGCTGAACAGCGCTCATACGCGCAGCCTTTCCGATCAACAACAGGAAGAAGTAGCTGCGGGCAAAGTCTGCGCACAGACACAAGATCATAAAGAAGGCCTGGCTGCTGCCAATGAGCGCCGCGCACCGAATTTCATCGGTGCGTAAAGGGGGAACACCATGGATTTTGCATTAAGTTTCGAACAACAGGCGCTCATCGATTCACTAGAAGAGTTCTGCAAGCGGGAACTTTATCCGCACGAGAATCTCGTTGAGGAACTCCGTTACGTTCCGGAGGAAATCAAACAGGAAATTCAGCAAAAATCGATCCAGGCGGGCTTTGCCGGTATGAACCTGCCAGAGGAATGGGGCGGCCCTGGTCTCGACAAGCAGACCAAGATGCAGGCTGAACGCGTGCTTGGTAAATCGAGCGCCGCGCTCACCATGTGCATGAACCGCGGCGTTACCGGCATCCTCTTCAAATGCAAGGGCGACCAGATTGAAAAATATCTGAAGCCGGCTATCCGAGGCGAACGTAAGGATGCCTTCGCGCTCACGGAACCAGGCGCAGGGTCAGATGCCCGTGGCATCACCACCAAAGCCGTGCGCGATGGCGATCACTGGGTCATCAACGGGGTGAAGCAGTTTATCTCTCACGCCGATATCGCAGATTTCATAGTTCTCATTGCCGTTACCGGCGTGGATGAAACGCCGCGTGGACCACGCAAGCGTTTTACGGCGTTTCTCCTCGACAAAACCCTGCCGGGACTGCGTGTCGAGCCGATGAAGTCGATCGTCACCCGGGGCTACAATCCGACGATGGTCTATCTCGAAGATGTTCGTGTTCATAGCGATGACATTCTGGGCGAAGAGGGCAAGGGCTTCGATACTGCCAATGAGTGGCTCTACGATGGCCGGGTTGCTTTGGCCGCCCATTGTGTCGGTCGTTCTGAACGCATCTTCGAAATGACCAAGGAGTGGGCCGGAACCCGCAAGGCGTTTGGCAAAACAATTGGTGAATTCCAGGGGGTCGGTTTCAAGGTTGCCAATATGGCGGTTGATATAAAGCTCGGTGATCTTATGGTGAAAGAAGCTGCGTGGAAAATTGAGAATCAGACGATGAACCGCACTGAAGCGTCAATGGTGAATTACTGGTGCTCGGAAATGGTGTTCCGGGTTGCGGATGATGCCGTGCAAATCTTTGGTGGCATGGGCGTCATGGAAGAATTCCCCATCCAGCGTTTCTGGCGAGATGCGCGTATCGAGCGTATCTGGGAAGGTACGTCCGAGGTCCATCAGGATATTATCGCAAAGGATCTGTTGAGACCGTATCAATAATAAGTGTCGCCGTTAGTCATCGGCCTTCGAGAAGGTAAAGAATGCGGAAAGCTGTCAAAAAGAGGCAAACCAACGAAATCAGACGACAGGATCTGATCCTTGCGACGCTCAATTCAATAGTCAAACATGGCTATCTGAATTCGACGATCAACACGATCAGTGAAGAATCTGGTTTTTCACGTGGATTGATAAACCACTATTTTGACAGCAAGGAAGATCTGCTGACTGCAGCCCATCGCTATTACCTTCAAAATGGGGACGATTATTACCGGCATCTTGTATCATCGGTGAAGACCGGGAATTTCGATACGCTATACTTTGTTGCCTGTGGGCCATTTTTCCACGGACGCGGATATCAGCAGGTTCATATTCACTACAACAGTGCCGCCTGGATTGTTCCAGAGATCATGGCATTACATCGCGAGCTATGGGGCAAATACCGCGCGTTTCTCGGGCGTCGGCTTGCCAAGGTCGCGGCAGAAAAGAATATGGAAATTGATGTCCGTCTGGCGGCCATCGCTCTTACGCAACTGGCGGACGGGCTATGGCACGGCTGGGTCATGGAAGAAGCCTATTCGGCTGAGGATTGCTGTATCATCATCCGCAAATGGCTGTGCGATCTGTTTGGCGAAAATCCCGCCGATCATCCGCTGATGCCCAATTTCGATGTGGAGAATTTCCCGACGTCTGCACCTCTTACCAGTCAAGCTGGAACGAGCGCTGCCGTGGAAGTTTGAGCCCGCTGGGCTGGCAGTGCCTTAAGTTAAGAGGCAGAGGAATATGCTACAGGTGAGTACGAGCGTGGAGGAGGGCCGTATCGGCCCTACGCTGCGAGAGAATTTTGCGCGTCTTCTTGCGCCCCGCACCATGGCTTTCATTGGCGGCGGTCAGGTCGAGGCAACATTGAAAACCCTGCGTCAGCAGGATTATGCTGGCGATGTCTATGTGGTGAATCCCAAGCGCAGCGAAATTGCCGGATATAAATGCATTCCGTCGATTGCCGATCTGCCTGTTTCGCCTGATGCGGCATTTCTGGCCGTCAATGCCGATGCGACCATCACCGCATTGCGTGAACTGTCGGCCATGAAGGCCGGTGGTGTCGTTTGCTATGCTTCGGGCTTTTCCGAAATTGGCGCGACGGGGTTTGAACGCAATCTGGCTTTTGTCGAAGCTGCGGGCGATATGGCGGTGGTCGGCCCGAACTGCTATGGCCTCGTCAATTACGTCAATCATGGCTCGATCTGGCCAGCACTTTATCCGAAGTTGCAGAACAGTCGTGGCGCGGCGGTCATTTCCCAGAGTGGCAACGTCACCGGGCATCTGGTTTCCAACGGTCGTTCGGTGCCTTACTCCTATTTGATCAGCGCGGGCAACCAGGCCGTTCTCGGCTTTGAAGACTATATTGATTACCTCATCGATGACCCGAACGTGACCTGTCTGGGTCTGTTTATGGAAGGCATTCGTGATGTGGCCGCATTCTCGCAGGCCGCCTTGCGGGCGCGTGCAAAGCGTATTCCGATCATCGTCTGCCGTTCCGGTCGTTCAGAACTTGGTGCGGTGATGGCCGCCAGCCATACGAGTTCACTGGCCGGCCAGAATGAATATTATGAAGCACTGTTTGCCCGTCTCGGCGTGATCCAGACCGATACGGTCCCGCAATTCCTCGAAATGATGAAGCTTGCTACGATCGCCGCACCGCTTGAAGGCGAGCGCATCACCGTATTTTCCAGTTCCGGCGGCGATAATGGCCTGGCCGCGGATTATTGTTCTTTTGCTGGCCTGGAATTGCCACAGCCTAGTCAGCAGCAGAAGGATATCATCAAGCCGACATTGCCTGACTTTGGTCATGTGTCCAACCCGCTCGATTTTACCGCAGGCTATTGGGGCAGCGAAGAACTGCTGACACCCATGTTCACCACCATGCTCAACGGTGATTACGATGCCGCCATGCTGGTGATCGATTATCCGCCTGTCGGATCGCCCTACAAGGATAAATCGGCGCATCAGGCTATGGACCGGGCTCTGGCTGCTGCTGGAAAGATTGCTGGCAAGCCGGTATTTCATGCATCGGTGAATACGGAAAGCATACCGCCAGAAGATGCCGAAGCGCTGATCGCGCAAGGAATCGTGCCTCTGAATGGCCTGCATGATGCTGCGCAGGTTGTCGCGAAATGGGCGAATTATTGCAAAATGGTTGGGCGCGACAATCGGCAGGGCGATGCTGCCTTGGAATCCAAAGTCCCGTTTGCAGTTACCGCTTTGCCTTCAAACGGCGTGACAGTGAATGAAGCGGAATCCAAGCGGCGATTGAACTCCTATGGGGTGAATGTACCGAACGGCAACATTTTGACCATCGAGACGATCCGCGAACTGCCGGAAATCTTCGACGCCCCGATGGTTCTGAAGGTTCTGCACGATCAGCTGGCGCATAAGACAGAAGTTGGCGGAGTTGCTCTCAACATTCGTAGCCGAACCGATGCCATCGCCGCAGCCGAGCGCATGGTCGCATCGGTCAAACAGCACGATGCTTCAATCGAGCTTACGACATTTCTGATGGAACCGATGCAAGCGGCCCCACTTGCCGAACTGATCGTCGGCGTCAAACACGATCCGCTGTTCGGGCTGGTTCTCGTCATCGGTGCGGGCGGTATTCTGGTGGAATTGTTGAACGACGCCACACCATTGCTGTTACCAGTCAGCCGTGCAGACGTTGAAAATGCACTACGCGGGCTGAAAAGCTTTGCGCTCCTCGACGGTTTTCGCGGCAAGTCAAAGGTGCAACTGGAGCCAGTTATTGATGCTATCATGGCGATTGCCGCCTATGCTGGCGATCATCGGCATAATTTGCTCGAACTAGATGTCAATCCGTTGATGCTGGGAACTGACAGTGCCGTCGCTGTGGACGCCCTCATCATAGAGCATCGTTAGAATGAAGCCATTGGCCGCCGTCGTTGTATGGCGGCCGTGTTCACTCAAATCCGACTGGAAACATTATGAACAGACCGCATCTCACTGGAGCGGAAGCGCTCGTCCATAGTCTTGTTGCTGCCAAGGTAGATACCTGCTTTGCCAATCCTGGCACGAGTGAAATGCATTTCGTCGCGGCGCTTGATCGGATACCCGGTATCCGGTGCGTGCTGGGTTTGCAGGAGAATGTGGTGACCGGGATGGCTGATGGCTATTTCCGCGTCACGCAGCGCCCGGCGGTAACACTGCTGCATTGCGGTCCAGGTTATGCCAATGGCATTGCCAATATTCATAATGCTCGTCGTGCTGGCAGCGGCATGCTCAATATTGTCGGCGATCATGCAACAGATCATGTTGCGCATGACAGTCCGTTGACCGCCGATGTGGAAGCGCTCGTAGGTGGCAGTTCTGAATGGCACCGCTTCGGCACAAAACCGGCATCAATCGGTGCCGACGCCATGGCTGGTCTGAAAGAGGCCGCTTTTGGTTATGGCCAGATCGCTTCGCTGGTCTTGCCCGCAGACGTGTCATGGAGCGAAGGCGGCGAAACGGCGGAACTTGAAAGCATAGAAGGGCCATCTCCAATTGATCCGGCAATCGTGACGCAAGTTGCCGAAGCTCTGAAATCTGGCCGCAAGGCTGTCATCATCCTCGGTAATCCGGCTGTGGTCGAAGAGTTGCATCCTTTACTCAAGGGGATTGCCGATCAAACCGGTGCTGAACTGATGGGAAGTTCAACCATTTCCAACATGCCGAAGGGCAAAGGGCGGCTGGTGCTGCCGGTCGTGCCTTATGTGGTAACGGAAGCGCTACGGTTTCTTGATCCTTATGATCTGGTTGTGCTCGTTAATTGTCCGCCGCCGGTGGGCTTCTTCCGCTATCCCGGTCTGCCGAGCCTGTTGCATCGCGCTGATGCCGAGGTTCTGACTTTGACGACCGCTCATCAGGATGCGAAGGGCGCGTTGACTGCGTTGGCCACAGCACTTGAGGCTCGTGAAAGCGACATCGCCATCCAGAATGGAGAGATCGAAGTGCCGGCGGATGGTCCGGTAACGCCGGATTCTCTCGCTCGGATTGTGGCTCGCCAGATTCCGGAAAACAGCATCATCGTCAATGAGGCGCTGACATCAGGAGGCGGTTTCGCCGCCGTCATGCCATTGGCTGCCCCTTGCGACTGGCTGACCGTCACAGGCGGCGCAATCGGCGGCGGCATGCCCCTGGCAACCGGTGCTGCTATTGGAGCGGAAGCTGTTGGTGACAAGGGACGACGGGTCATCGCTTTGCAAGCTGACGGTTCAGCGGCCTATACGGTACAGGCATTGTGGACGCAGGCCCGTGAAAAATTGCCGATCACCACATTGCTGCTCAACAATCGCTCCTACGCTATTTTGCTCGGAGAATATGCCAAGGTTGGCGCGGAACCCGGCCCGACGGCCCGAGACATGATGAGCTTGGTTCGGCCGGAAATAGACTGGGTATCGATTGCACGGGGCTTTGGCGTCGAGGCGGTGACGGTGACCACCAACCGAGAGCTGGATTCGGCCTTGACCAAAGCTCTGGCCAAGGATGGGCCGGTGCTCATCGATGTACGACTGGACTGAGATGACCTCATGCCATCTGATAGAAAAAGTCGCGGGTATCGAGGCTACCGGAATAAAGAATTGGAAGCCGGTACAACGTTTCCACTATCATGCCGCAATTTCGTCAGGTCACGCCGTCAATCGAAGCGCCGCAAATTGGTGCATCTGCGACACTACTGGTTCGCTGGCTTAAGTTTTCCAGAAGCTTCAGGGCCAGCCGCGCCAATAGGAAGCATGTTTAGGCCATTGAAGTTGGTCTTACGGCCTGGCCAGGCCATCAGACTAATTTGTCTCAGTTAGTTCTTACCTTACCAACATACCTGCTGATTCTAACGCGCTGTTCTGGTTCAACTCAGAAACGAACAGCGTGTTACAAGGGGTGTGAATGTCAGCAACATCGTCTCCTGGATCGTTTTGGTTTAAATATTTTAATTCAATCCCTCTGCGAAATTATCTTTGCGAAGTTTGATGCGTGAGTGGGTACCGATGAAACGGTACTTTTGATTGGTGGTAGTGGATCGGATGTAATTATTTCGGGTTCGGACTTCCGCGAATCCGCTTCCTCAATATGACGTGGGAATTTTCTACCCTTAACGGTGTAGAAAATTATTCCTTGGATGCTTCGCGAGGGATAAATTTAAACCGGTAGTGATTGCTTAAGTCAAGCCCTCTCATAGCAAGTCGACCTTCCGAATCGAGAAGCAACGGAATGCATAATTTTGTGCGTTGCAGCACAATAGGACATAACTAAACATGCGCCCCGACACGACCATTGTTGAGGGCCCATACCGCGCCAGACAGCTTGGCGATGGATCGCGTGTTTCAACACAGGCCGCAACGGTTATCGAACTGCTCGGCAAAGGTGTTTTGACCAATCTTGCAGAGCTGGGCGTCGAGGAGGGCAAAGTTCCAGTAGGTGGACCGACTGGCGAGTACGAACTTGTCGATACATCTTCGTTCGGCATTCAAGACCCGAACGGAACCCTTGAGAAGGTCGCGGTGTTCCCTGATGCACAGGATTTGGGGGAGAAGTTGCTCGGCTTAAAGGATGATGCCGCTGGGCGAGCGTCTGCGCGGCAGTACATCAGGGCTACATCGGGTGAGTTGCGTAATTTAATTATCAACCCACTCTTCTCGATTAATCAGCGAGCGGTTTCTGGAACTGTTACGCTCACTTCCGGTCAGTTCGGGTATGACCGAATGAAAGCCGGTGCGTCTGGATGTACCTACACCTTCTCGACCAACAATGGCGTTACAACGCTAAACATCACATCTGGCTCCATCTTCCAGATCATCGAAGCGTCGGCGTTTGCTGGTAGGGCTGGAACTCACGTTCTTTCTTGGGCGGGAACAGCACAGGGGCGGATAATGGCGGACCCATGGGGAACTAGTGGCAGTGTATCTAGAGTGTGTGGCGGTTCAGGAAACGTATCTGTTGAGTTTTCTGCCGGTACAGTGTCACTCGTTCAATTTGAACGCGACTATGTGACCGATTTTTGCACAAGGCACGTTCAACAGGAGATCGATTTCTGTCAGGGCTATTGGCAACAGGTTGCTGTGTCATTCAATGGAATGGTTACGAGTGGAGCATCATATAGTGCCAGAGAGCGACTTGTCCCAGAGATGAGAGCAATACCAGGTCTATCGGCTACGGTTGGTGGCGTTTCTGGCTTCCCAAATGCCGCTCCCTCAGTTCTCGTGGGAAATCCCAATACAATTGTGGTTGGGGCGGTGGCTAACGCGACAGTAAGTGGCGGAACGTTCACCTATACGGTAACTTGCAACGCGGAAATATGATCGGACAACCTGAAAAGTGTGAATTAGGTCAGCTCCGAAGACTCTAACGAGCCGACAGCATTATCTCGCTGCCGAGGAGAAGTATACTGATCGGCAATCCTTCTACCAATTTTCCGAAGTGGGTTCTCGACTAGCCGATAGTTTATTTCAGCGGCGGCGAGGATTATTACACTAGCTATGATCGCAAAAGGAACAGTCAGGCCAGCATCAATTTCGTCATTTGGATAAAATCGATACCAGATTTCCCGTGTACCAAAAAACGCAGCTTCATGGATCAAGTATATCGCGTAAGAGCGCCCGCCAAGGTACACCATTAAGGAGCGAACTCGTCCCGATGGAACGAGCAAATCACGTGATTTACTGGCTATTAGAACGAGTGCGGCGGATACCATGGCCGTTACACCCGGTGCGATGCTTGGAAAAATAATCTGTGTCCTTGTCAGCGCGTAAATAAGCGCGGCGAATATTGTCCACCTAACCCAGGCAGACGAAAGCACACCTTCCTTAGGAAGTTTCGCTTCAACGGAGGTCAGCATAGAAATCAGGATACCGAATGCGATTGCATCAGTTCGAATTGACCAAAGGAGAGACGCTGTAGGCCGAGGCGTAAGTAGCTGAGCAACGATTAAAGCGGCGAAAACAAGAAGTAGCTTCTTTCTGGGAAGAAAAAACACGAGGAATGGGAACAGAAAATAGAACTGTTCCTCAAGTGATAAACTCCAGTAGACGGCATTGGCCCCGCAATTTCCGGCCCCGGCACAAATCGGGAAGTACAAATTCGCAACTTGTAAGGCTGCCGCTATGGACGTTTGAGCAGTGTTCGCAGCAGGGCCGAAAGCGCCCGACGAATTGAAGAAGAACGCGAGAAAAACGTAGATAGCAATCCATAAGAACGCGGACGGCCAAAGACGCCACATTCGCCTAATCCAAAAAGGATATGCGACAGATTTAAAGCCTTCGCGGCCACGGCGCGCAAGCGACTGCATCGTTGAACGAGCTATCACATACCCCGAAATACAGAAGAACAGATCAACACCTACGCCAAGTGCGAAATGTGTTGCAAAAGCCTCAAACCATCCCGGAGACCAAGGAAACAATAGCCTAAGATGGGCTGCAATCGTTATGAGGATCGCAACCCCTCGCAGCGCTTCAATCTCTAGGTTTTTTCCCGACGCTTTCACGGTCCCCCCACCAAACCCCGACGCATTGTAAGTACAGCTGTTCGGCGATTAAAACAAACAATTCTGTCGAGCCGCCCACTGAGGCGGTTTTTTCTTTGCCGAAAGGAAACCCCGGCGTCGTGTCGCGATCACCGGGGGGGGCAAATGCAACATGCGCTTGAAGCGTTACAGCGTCCAGCCGTAAGCCGCGAGCGCAGCCCCGCCGACTAAGCCGATGACTGACCAACCAAACATGCTGATACCCATGAAGCTGTGATACGTTTCGGCGGAAATCTTTTTGAAAACCGCGGCCACCAAGAGGTTTGCAACTGCGCCGACAATTAGACCGATACTGTTGGCGACGTATGCGGCTGGATGAAG
>Ga0182748_1002320_pt1 | contig 17322 bp, 14 predicted proteins | sample eDN3rd37CKraftOP_FD_128877 | JGI IMG/M metagenome (GOLD analysis project Ga0182748, IMG submission 128877) | Enriched Organic Plus compost microbial communities from Emeryville, California, USA - eDNA 3rd pass 37_C Kraft OP (version 2) (version 2) ...
CTTCCGGCGCGTCGCGGAACAGCCGCGCCATTTCCGCCGGCGGCTTCAGGAAGCGTTCGGCGTTGGCGGTCAGTTTGCGGCCGGCGCGGTCGATGGTCACCTTCTCGCGGATGCAGGTGAGCACGTCGGCGAGCCTGCGCCGCTCGGGATGATGGAAGTGCACGTCGTTGATCGCGATCAGCGGCACTTGAGCCGCGCGGGCGAGGTCCTTGAGATGAGCAAGGTACGCCCGGTCGCGGCCGCGGTAGAGCATGGCGGCGGCAAGCCGCACGCGCCCGGGCGCCGCGGCGCGCAGCACCGCGATGTCATTCCGGAGCGCGGCCGCTTGGCCGCGAACCCGGAATCCATCATCCTTGTGCTGTGGCGCATGGAGGCCGGATTCGCTCGCTGCGCTCGCGCCCCGGAATGACGCAAGAGAGGGCGCGCTTGAAGTCGCCATCACCACAAGCTCGAGCCCAAAGGCATGCGCGATCAGATCGTCGCGCGTCAGGATGCATTCGCCCTTCTTGCCGCGCAGATTGCCGATCGTGAGCAGCCGGGTGAGCCGTCCCCACCCGGCGCGGTTCTTCGGATAAGCGAGGATGTCGGGCGTGCCGTCGGCAAAGACGAGCCGCGCGCCGGGGTGATAGCGCAAGGGCAGGCGATGTTCGCGCTTGGCCAGATGCGCGCGCACGACGCCGGCCACGGTGTTGCGGTCGCACAGGCCGAGCCCCGTGAGCCCGGCATGCGCCGCCTGCATCATCAGCTCTTCCGGATGCGAGGCGCCCCGCAGGAAGGAGAAGTTCGAGGCGACGGCGAATTCGAGATAACGCATGAACTTACTCTCGTCATTCCGGGACGGCGCGAAGCGCCGGACCCGGAATCCAGCAGAAAGGTATGTGCCTTCTTCTGGATTCCGGGTTCGCGGGCTGCGCCCGCGCCCCGGAATGACGAAGAAGACGTTACGCGCACGTGCCGTGCACGTACCAAGCCGGCGCCGGCATGCCCGGCATCAACTCGCGATAAAGGCCGGCGCGGAACAGCCAGAAGCGCAGGCCGTTTTTGTCCTCGACGCGGAAGTAATCGCGGGCCGGACCGCCGTGCTCGCTCCACCACACGCCTTCGATGCGCTCGGGCCCTTCGGCGGCGACGATCTGATGATGCGCGCGGCGCCACACGAAACGCAGCGGCGGCCCATCCGGCACTTCCGCGACCGCCTCGATCGGTTCGGGCTGCGCCAGTAACCGCAGCGGCCTCGGCGCAAGATCGGCCTCGGCGCGATGCCGGCGGAAGGCCGCCCAGCCATCGTCTTCCCTGACGGCTTGCGCGGAGGCCGCCGCGCTCGCCAATTCCGGAACATGGCTGTCCAGCGCGACGAGGCGGCGGACGCGGCCGCCGCCGAGCCTTGCGCTCAAATGATCGACCATGCGGCCGATCTCGGCGGCGTTGCTGGCGCCGCCGATGCCGATCTGCTCCGGCAGGCACGTCTCGGCCGTCAGCACCGCCAGCCGCGCCATGTCGAAACCGAAGCCGGGATCGAACGCATCGGCGAGCGCGGCCAGCCGCTCGACGAACAAGGCGCGGATCTCCGGCGGATCGCGCAGCGGCCGCGACGTGCCGGCGGCGATGCGGCGCACCGCGCCGTCGGTGCGGAACAGCGTGAGCTCGATGCGGCGCGCGCCCTCGCCATGCCGCTCCAGCGCGGTGGCGAGCCGGGCAGCGAGCCGTTCGGTCACCGCCAGCACATCTTCTTCGCGCGCGATCGGCTCGGCGAAGCGCTGCTCGGCCACATAAGGCGCGACCGGCAGACGCGGCGTCAGCGGTTCGTGCTCATAGCCCAAGGCGCGGTCGAGCTGCCGCATGAGATCGGCGCCGAAGCGCGCCGTGAGCGGCGCGCGCGGCAGATCGACGATGTCGCCGATGCGCTTCAAGCCGACACGCGCCAGCGAGGCGGCTGTCGCAGGCGCGATACGCAGCGCGGCAAGCGGCAGCGGCGACAGCAGGGCGCGTTCTTCGCCGCCGTGGTAGCGACCGGGAGTGCCGAAGCGCGCGGCGGCCCAGGCGGCGCCGATAGTGCCGGCAATCGCGATGGAAAAGGCAAAGCCGGCGGCTTCCAGCCGCGCGCTCAGATCGGCGACGAGGGCATCCTCGCCGCCGTAAAGGTGCGCGCAGCCGCCAATGTCGAGCAGCAGGCCGTCGCGGCCGTCGCAGGCGACGAGCGGGGTATAGCGCAAACACCAGTCGGCGATTTTCTCGAGCAGCGCCGCGTCGGCTTCAACATCTTCCGGCACGACATCGATGGAAGGATGCATGGCGCGCGCTTGCGCAAGGCCGAGGCCTGGCGAAAGCCCCAGGTTCTCCGCTGCGGCGTCGACCGCCACCAGCACGTCGGCATTGCCGCGCTTGCCGACGACGACGAGGGCTCTTGCTTCACGCGGTGCGGGTTTTGCGTCCTCGCCATCCTCTCGCATACGGGGAGAGGATGAAGCGGAGGTCTCATGCAATCTTGCGATGCGGTCGGTGAGAAACCGGTTGAGCCACAGGCTGAGCATGCGTTGCGAGGACGAAGCGCGCATCGCTTTCACTCCATTCGATGATCCAGGTGCCGAGGGGACCGCGGCGGTTGCGCGTCAATTGCGCGGTCAGGCAGGGCGCGCCGAGGCCGTAAGGGTTCGGCGCCGACGGCGCCGCGCCGATAATCCAGCGCGTGGCGGCGGTGGAGGCGTCGCCTTCGGGCGCCGCGCGCAACAGCAGGGCGAGCGCGCCGCTCTCGGCGGCGGCGAGCGACAGGCGCCGCACCGCCACGGTGTCGAGCGCGCCACCGCGCATTTCGCCGATCACCACGCCGACCGAACGACAGCGCAGGGCTTCTTCCAGGGCCCACAGCAGATCGCGCCGGTGCGCCACGGCGACGGTGACCAGCCGCTCGGGCGCCAAGCCGATATCGATGAGGCCGGGGCCGTAGACGGCGCCGCTCTCCGCCAGCGCCATGTCCTCGGCGACCCAGACGACGCTCTTGTCGTCCCGCCCTGCGTGGGGGCCGCGTGCGGCACAGGACAGCGCCGCCACGCCCGCCGTGAAGCCGGCGGCCGTCGGCATATGCGCTTCGCCGGCGGCGGCGATCTCATGCAGCGCGCCCCGGGCCAAGCCGCCGCCGAGAACCTGATCGACCATGCCAAGCCCGAGCGGCACCGTGCCGGGGTCGTCTTCCAGGCCGGGCGGCCGCTGGAGGGCCTGCAGGCGTTGGCGCAATTCTTCGATCATCCTAGTAAGCCTCTGGAGACGCGGGATTATTCGGCTCTTTCCCAAGCCGCCTGCGCCCCTTAATGTTCCCTATTTGTTCTAGTCTGGTCCAAGCCTGGGGGACCGTCAAGCCGCTAGAAATAGGGGTGTCGGGAGAGGAGTCGCCCCAAGTCTCAGGGGGCGGGAGACGCCCCTGCAGCGGGGCTTCAAAAAAGTCTCAGAGAGAGTGTGTGATGCGACTCGCTCAGCGTCCATGCCCCGCGAAGCGCAGGTGTCTGCCCGGCGGCCTCGCTTCGCGTCGTCGCCGGGGGCAGGCCATCGTCACGAAGGCCACCTTAAATTTGCGCGACGTAGAGCACGAACACGGCCATCGCCAGCACGGTGGCAGTCCAGACGAGACGGGGATCGGCGTGACGGTCGAAATTCATCGCAGGCCCATGCGCAGTTCATCTGCATGACAAAAGTAGGATAAGCACTTTTTGTGCCATGGCAGATGCGGCGAAGGCGCGGCGGCGGGGATCACATTTCCTCGCAATGGCTAGAAAAAGTGAGCCGCGTTCCCCGGCGCGCGAATCCCTTTGCCGCAACGCGCCTTAAGCGACTGAAAACGCTGGCCTCTCCGCCGAGAATACCTCTCGGCGACAAGTCCCTCACGCCGTTTGCGCCAACGCCGGCCGCTCGAAGGTGCGGATATCGATTTCCGAGGTCAGCGTCCGGTGCACCGGGCATTTGTCGGCAATTACCATCAACTGCTTGCGCTGCTCGTCGGCCAGCGCGCCCTCCAAGGTGAGGTGCCGCTCGATGCGGTCGATCATGCCTTCCTTGGTCTCACAGTTGGTGCAATCCGCGACGTGAATCTTGTTGTGCGTCAGCTTCACCGACACGCGGTCGAGCGGCAGCTTCTTGCGTTCCGCGTAAAGTCTGAGCGTCATCGCCGTGCAGGTGCCGAGCGCCGCCAACAGGAAATCGTAAGGCGAGGGCGCGGAGTCGTCGCCGCCCACCTGCACCGGCTCATCGGCCAGGAAGCGGTGCGGTCCGCTGAGCACCTCTTGCTGCAGCTTGCCTTGCCCGGTTTCGCGCACCACCACGGTGCCGATCTCGACGTCGGCGTCGGTGCGCTCCTCCGCCTGCTCGATATAGCGCGTAGCCCAGGCCGCGATCACATTGGCGACATAGGCGGCATCGCTCTTCTTGCTCAGTAGATGATCGGCGCCGGCGAGCGACACGAAGCTCTTCGGATGCTTGGCATGTGTGAAGATGAAGGTCGCATGCTCGATGCCGACCACCTGGTCGGTCGGCGCGTGAAACACCAGCAGCGCCTTGTGCAGGCCTGCGAGGCAGTCGCTCAGTCTGTGCTGCGAAGCATCCTCGAGGAGCGCCCGCTTGATGCGGAACGGCCGTCCCGCCAGCGCGACCTCCACCTCGCCCTCCTTCTCGATCTTGTCGATGTCGTCCTTGAACTGGGTGGTGATGTGGAGCGGATCGCTCGGCGCGCCGATCGTGACCACGCAGCGCGCCTCGGGCACGCGGTGCGCCGCGGCGATCACGGCCGCGCCGCCGAGGCTGTGCCCGATCAGAATGGCCGGCGCGCTGTGATGCGCGCGCAGATAATCGGCCGCGGCGACGAGATCCTCCACATTTGACGAAAAATGCGTGTCGGCGAAATCGCCTTCGCTGGTGCCGAGGCCGGTGAAGTCGAACCGGAGCACGGCGATGCCGTTCATCGCCAGGCGTTCGGCGATGCGTTTGGCCGCGAGGTTGTCCTTACCGCAGGTGAAGCAATGCGCGAACAGCGCGAAAGCGTCGGGCTTGCCGAGCGGAAAATCGATCAATGCCGATAGTTTCTCGCCTTTGGCATTGGCGAATGTGAGACGCTCGGTGCGCATTGGGGAAATCCTTGCCTGCTGTCCGGCATTAGATAGGCCGCCGGTTCCATCGCCGCCATCGGCCTGCCGATCACGGAAACGAGATGCCGCGGCTTACCATCGGCCGGCCGGACATACGGTACTTTTATGCTAGAGTTCGCCCGCCGGTGGACGGGGTTTTCGCATGACACTTGCTGACACGCGTTTCGACCAGCTTTATCCCGTGCTCGAGCCCGACCAGGTCGATGTCGCCATGCGCTTCGCCAGCGGCGAGGCACAGCGCTTCGCGGCGGGCGACCTGATCTACGATGTCGGCAAACGCAACGTGCCGTGCTGGCTGGTGCTGGAAGGCAGCATCGAGACCTCGCGCCGCGACGGCCTGCACCGCGAGTCGTCCGTCGTGTCGCTCTCGGCCGGCCAGTTCAGCGGCGAGATCAGTCAGCTTTCCGGCCGCGGCACATTGGCGTCCGGCCGCGCCGGCGCCGAGGGCTGCACGGCCTTGCCGTTCGATGCCGCGCATGTGCGCGCTTTGGTGATCGGCTCCGCCGAAGTCGGCGAGATGATGATGCGCGCCTTCATCCTGCGGCGCGTGGCGCTCATCGAGGATGGCGGCGCCGGCTCGATCATCATCGACCGCGGCCACTCGCCCGAATGCATACGCCTGCAGGGATTCCTCTCGCGCAACGCCTATCCCTTCACGATCATGGACGCCGACGGCGACGAGGAAGCGCGCGCCGCGATCGAACGCTTCGGCATCCTGCCGGACGAACTGCCCTTGGTGATCTGTCCCAACGGCAAGCTGCTCAAGCGCCCGAGCGATGCGGAAGCCGCGATGTGCCTCGGCATCACGCCGGAGATCACGCCCTGCGCGCTCTATGATGTCGCGGTGGTCGGCGCGGGACCCGCGGGGCTGGCGGCTGCGGTCTATGCCGCTTCCGAGGGCCTGTCGGTGATCGTGTTCGACCAGCGCGCCGTCGGCGGCCAGGCTGGGGCCTCCGCGCGCATCGAGAACTATCTCGGTTTTCCGACCGGCATTTCGGGGCAGGCGCTGGCCGGCCGCGCTTTCACGCAGGCGCAGAAATTCGGCGCGGAGATCGCCGTGCCGCTGCACGTCGAGAGGCTCGACTGCGGCGGCTCGGACCGCTGCGGCAACGATCCGTTCGCGCTCGAGATATCGAACGGCATGACGATCCGCGCGCGCACGGTCGTGATCGCCTCCGGCGCGCGCTATCGGCGTCCGGACATTCCGAACCTGTCCGACTTCGACAGCAACGGCGTGTCCTATTGGGCCTCGCCCATCGAAGCCAAACTGTGCGAAGGCGAGGATGTCGTGCTGATCGGCGGCGGCAACTCCGCCGGCCAGGCGGTGGTCTATCTCGCGCCGAAGGTGAAGCATCTCAAGCTCGTCGTGCGCCGGCCGCTTGAAGACACCATGTCGCGCTATCTCATCGATCGCATCGCCGCGCTGCCCAACGTCGACCTCAAGATCGGCGCCGAAGTGGTGGCGCTCGAAGGCAGCATGAGCTCCGGCCTGGTGAGCGCCACCTTACGCATGCGCGGCGGCGACCTGCACAAGATCGCGCTGCGCCATCTGTTCCTGTTCATCGGCGCCGAACCGAACACCGGCTGGCTCGACAGTTGCGTCGACGTGGACGCCAGGGGCTTCGTCGTCACCGGCCAGGCCTTTGCTCCGGGGGACGATCCAGAGCGGCCGCCGCTGCCGCTCGAAACCAGCATGCCGGGCATCTTCGCCATCGGCGATGTGCGCGCCGGATCGACCAAGCGCGTCGGCGCCGCGATCGGCGAAGGCGCGGCGGTGGTGGCGCAGATCCATCAGGTGTTGGGCCAGGCGTCTGTGCCGGCGCGCCAGGCGGCCGAGTAGAAGGGGACACCGACAAGACCGTCCCCTGAGGTGCGCGCCGCGGGCGCGCCTCGAAGGATGACGGCGAACCCGCGCTAGAAGAACGTGCTGAGGAACGCCGCCGCCTCATCCGAGATGCGCACGATCTTGTTCGTGGCCTGGCGATAGAATTTGAAGTTGAGTTCGGTTTGCGGCCGGCCGTCGTTCCAGTCGGCAAAGCGCTTGAGCTCGGCGCGTCCGAGCGGCTGCTTGGCGAGCGCAGTGCGCTTGATGGTGACGCTGACACGCGGCGTCTGCCGGGCGATGCCGCGCTTCCGCGGCGTTGCTTCCGCGGCGATCACGACGCCCCGCGCGATGAGGCCTTGCCCGCCTTCATTCTCACTGGCGAAGACGAAGACCGTGTCGCCGGCGGCAATATGCTTGCCGTCATACATGGTCTTCTGCGCCGGAAACGAAAAGCTTTTCGCTCGCGGATCGTCGATCGCCGCCTTGATCGCGAAGGCCATGCTCTTTCTCCGCGCCGATACGGGGCGCTCGAAACGCTACTCCTCGCGGATATGCCGGCGCCTGATCCGCCGCACCACCGACCAGATCGCCAGCACCGCCACCGGCACGAACAGCGCCGTCGCCACCGGTACGTTCACCGGCACGCCTTGGCTGTGCACGCCTTCGAGGACGTGACCGAACAGGCCGACAACGTAATAGCTGATCGCGGCCACCGACAAGCCTTCGACGGTCGTCTGCAGGCGCAATTGCAGGCGCGTGCGTTCGTTCATCGAGCGCAACAGATCGCGGTTCTGCTGCTCGAGCTCGACATCGACGCGGGTGCGCAGGAGGTTGGCGGCGCGCGCCAGTTTCTGCGACAGGGTCTCCTGCCGCTCCTCGGTGGTGACGCAGGTGCGAATGGCCGGCGCCATGCGCCGCGCCAGGAAGGACGACCAGGTCGGAAAGCCCTCGACGCGGCGCTCGCCGATCGTCTGCAGGCGCAAGTGCACGATCTCGTCATAGGCGCGGCTCGCGCCGAAACGGAACAGGCTCGCGGCCGCGCCCGCTTCGAGTTCGGCGGCGAGCGCGGTCAGTTCGTCGAGCAGACGGTGGTTGTCGACGAGCTCATAAGAGCGCCGCATCTCCTCCGTCACTTCGGCAAGACGTCGCTCGATGCGGCTGATCGAGGGCGCGAGCCGCTGCGCTTCGGGCAGGCCGAGCAGCGCCAAGGTGCGATAGGTCTCGGTCTCGATAAGCCGCTGCACCAGCGCGCCGGCGCGTTCCGGGCCGAGGCCCCGGTCGAGCACGAGGATGCGGATGAAGCCGTTGGCGTCGGCCTGGAAGTCGGTGGCGAACAGCGCGTCGCCTTCGGCGTTCTCGGCGACCGCGAGCGACGCGCGGTCGAACAGTTGCCCGGTGGTGGCGCTCGTCTCCGCGTCGGGCAGAAGATGCAGATCGAGCGCGACGATGAGCGGGCCCGGCTGCGGCAGCACCGTCATCGGCGTCGCCAGCGCGGAGGCCGACGGCAGGAACGGCACCAGCGTTTCGGAGGGTAGTTCCCAGGTGTAGGTGGTGAATTCGGAATGCTGCTCCCAGCGCAGCACGGTGCCGCCGAGGCGCAGGCGGTGATGCTTGCTGCCTTCCTTCGGCGCATCGAGCCCGCGCTGGCGGCATAGTTCGGTCAGCACCGCCCGGTCGGCGCGCGCGGCCTCGGCGCCGGTCTCGAATGCAAAGTGCAGGATCCGACGCGGCGTTTCGATCGGCGTGAACGGGCGTGCATGCACCTCGCCCAGCACCGCCGCGCGCAGCGGATGCGGTGTGAGCTTGCCGCCGTCTCGAATGTTTACCTCGGCCGTCATCGGGCGATAAGGGCCATGCGCGCGGCGCTTTGGCAAGCGGCGGGCGGTATCAATTCAGCGATTGCTGTGCGCGGTCGCGCCGCTCGCGCCGTAAGGGGATAATGTCGGCGGCGCCGATCCGGCGGATGACGGCGCCTTGCCGTGCTGGCATGCTGGGATACTCAACGGACATTCGACAATCGCGCGGGTCATCCCCACATACTCCCCATGAAACACATCGGCTTTCTGTCTTTCGGTCATTGGACCCCGTCGCCGCAGTCGCAGACCCGGTCGGCGGCCGACGCTCTGCTGCAATCCATCGATCTCGCCGTCGCGGCGGAGGAGTTGGGTGCCGACGGAGCGTATTTCCGCGTCCACCATTTCGCCCGGCAACTCGCCTCGCCGTTTCCGCTTCTCGCGGCGGTCGGGGCCAGGACCAAGCGCATCGAGATCGGCACCGCCGTCATCGACATGCGCTACGAGAACCCGCTCTACATGGCGGAAGATGCCGGCGCGGCCGACCTCATCGCCGGCGGTCGCTTGCAGCTCGGCATCAGCCGCGGCTCGCCCGAGCAGGTGATCGACGGCTTCCGCTACTTCGGCTACGCGCCGCCGGAAGGGATGACCGACGCCGACATGGCGCGGCGCCACACCGAAGTCTTCCTGCAAGTGCTCGAGGGCAAAGGCTTCGCCAAGCCCAATCCGCGACCGATGTTTTCGAACCCGCCGGGCCTCCTGCGCGTCGAGCCGTTCTCCGAGGGCTTGCGCGAGCGCATCTGGTGGGGCGCCGGCACCAATGCGACGGCGGAATGGGCGGCCAAGCTCGGCATGAATCTTCAGTCCTCGACGTTGAAGATCGACGAGAGCGGCAAGCCGTTCCACGTGCAGCAGGCCGAGCAGATCAGGATCTTCCGGGCGGCATGGCAGGAGGCGGGACATGCCCGCACGCCGCGCGTCTCGGTCTCGCGCAGCATCTTCGCTTTGGTGAGCGATCAGGACCGCATGTATTTCGGTCACGACGAGAGCCAGGACCAGGTCGGCTTCCTCAGCGAAACCGAGCGCGCCATTTTCGGCCGCAGCTATGCGGCCGAGCCCGACGCGCTGATCGAGCAGCTCAAGGGCGACGAGGCCATCGCGGAGGCGGACACGCTATTGCTCACCGTCCCGAACCAGCTCGGCGTCGATTACAACGCGCATGTCATCGAGGCGATCTTGAAGCACGTCGCGCCGGCGCTGGGCTGGCGATAGTCACTGTCGCCCCCGCGCAGGCGGGGCGACGACTATCGATGCAACCCCGCCAACGCCTTTCTCAACGCCTCCGGCAGCGGCACGGGCCGGTTCGTCGCGCGGTCGACATAGACATGCACGAAATGCCCCTGCGCCGAGGCCTTGTCGTCGTCACCGCGAAACAAGCCGACCTCGTAGCGCACGCTGCTCGTGCCCTGATGCGCGACGCGCAAGCCCGCGTGCACGGTGTCCGGAAAGGCGATCGGCTGGAAGTAATTGCACTTGGTCTCCACGACCAGGCCGATCGTCCCGCCGGTCGCGAAATCGAGCGCGCCTTGTTCAATCAGATAGCGGTTCACCACCGTATCGAAGAACGAATAATAGACCACGTTGTTGACGTGGCCGTAGACGTCGTTGTCCATCCAGCGCGTCGTGATGGCCAGCACGTGCGGGAAGTCCGCACGTGTGAGCGGGGCGGGCCGTTCCATCGGTCAACTGTCGCGGGAGGCGTTGCGCACGGCCTGGCGCACCGCGACCGCGATGTCGCGTGCCTCGCGCGGGGCGATGACCTGCGGGCCGATGTCCTCGATACGGGAGACGCCGCACAGGGCCATGGTGATGTCGAGCTCCTTGCGCAGGATCTCGATCGCCTTGGCGACGCCGGCCTGGCCGCCGGCGCCGAGGCCGTAGACGTAAGCGCGGCCGATCAGGCACGAACGCGCCCCGAGCGCCAGCGCGCGCATGATGTCCGCGCCGGTGCGGATGCCGCCGTCGAACATGACTTCCGTTCTGTTGCCGACCGCTTCGACGATCTTCGGCAGCGCCGAGATCGAGGAGGGCGCGCCGTCGAGCTGACGGCCGCCGTGGTTCGACACCACGATCGCGTCGGCGCCGACGTCGAGCGCGATCTTGGCGTCCTCGGGGTCCATGATGCCCTTGATGATGAGCTTGCCCGGCCAAATGCTCTTGATCCAGGCGACGTCCTTCCAGTTCAGCGCGGCATCGAACTGCTCGTTGGTCCATTGCGCGAGCGAGTTGACGTTCTCCATGCCCGGCACATAGCCGGAGATGTTGCCGAAGGTCTTGCGCTTGCCTTTGAGCACGCTCCAGGCCCAGGCGGGCTTGGTGGCGATGTCGATGATGTTCTTCAGCTTCATTTCCGGCGGCACGGTGAGGCCGTTCTTGACGTCGCGATGCCGCTGGCCGAGCACCTGCAGGTCGACCGTGAGGACCAGCGCGCTGCAGCGGGCGCGCTGCGCGCGCGCCAGGATGTCCTTGATGAAGGCGCGGTCCTTGATGACGTAGAGCTGAAACCAGAAGGGCTGGCCGGTCGCTTCCGCGACGTCCTCGATCGAGCCGACCGACATGGTCGAGAGCGTGTAGGGAATTCCCGCCGCCAGCGCGGCGCGAGCGGAGAGGATTTCGCCGTCGCCATGCTGCATCCCGAGCAGGCCGATCGGCGCCAGCGCGAAGGGCGCGTTGACCTTCTGGCCGAGGATCGTGGTGGCGGTACTGCGGGAGGAGACGTCCACCATTACCCGCTGGCGCAGCTTGATGGTTCCGAGATCGGCGCGGTTGGAGCGGTAGGTGTCTTCGTTATAGGAGCCGCTGTCGGCGTAATCGTAGAAGGCGCGGGGGACGCGCCGGCGCGCTGTGATGCGCAGGTCCTCGATGGAAGGCAGGTTTTTCATGGCAATGACACTTCCGGCTGGTAATCCTTAATCGGGTAGCACAGCGCGAAAATTGACGAAACGCCCGCGGAGGGGGTATTCCGCCTCCAAGAGGACGATACGGACAGGTTAACGGTTTCCGTAACGTTTACTCACAATTTTTGAAGTAAAATCACAACCTTGGCTCTATTATAAGGGCTGCGGACAGGCCAAGCCCTCTGCCGACACACCGGTGTCGCGGCGCGAAGCCGATCACTCCTTGCTGTAAGAGGCGTTAGATAGATGGTTCGTCGCTATTTCGGCACCGACGGCATTCGCGGCCGGGCCAACAAGGTCATCACGCCCGAACTCGCGCTGCGCGTGGGTCAGGCCGCCGGCCTCATGTTTCGCAACGGCGATCATCGTCATCGCGTGCTGATCGGCAAGGATACGCGCCTGTCCGGCTACATGATCGAGAACGCGCTGGTCGCGGGCTTCACCTCGGTCGGCATGGACGTGCTGCTCACCGGTCCCATTCCGACGCCGGCCGTCGGCATGCTGGCGCGCTCCATGCGCGCCGATCTCGGCGTCATGATCTCGGCCTCGCACAATCCGTTCGACGACAACGGCATCAAGCTGTTCGGGCCGGACGGCTTCAAGCTCTCGGATGAAGTCGAGTTGAAGATCGAGGCGCTGCTCGATTCCGATCTGACCCAGCAGCTGGCGGCGAGCAACGATCTCGGCCGCGCCCGGCGCATCGACGGCGTGCAGGACCGCTATATCGAATTCGCCAAGCTCACGCTGCCGCGGCACCTGTCGCTCGACGGGCTGCGCGTCGTCATCGATTGCGCCAACGGCGCCGCCTACAAGGTCGCGCCGGGCTCGCTGTGGGAAATGGGCGCCGACGTGATCTCGATCGGCGTCGAGCCGGACGGCTTCAACATCAACAAGGAATGCGGCTCGACCGACCTCGCCGCGATCTCGCGCAAGGTGCGCGAGATGCGCGCCGACATCGGCATCGCGCTCGACGGCGACGCCGACCGCGTCTTGATCATCGACGAGCGCGGCCATGTGGTCGACGGCGACCAGCTGCTCGCGGTCATCGCGGAGAGCTTCAAGGAAGACGGCCGTCTGCAGCGGTCCGGCATCGTTGCGACGGTGATGTCCAATCTCGGCCTCGAGCGTCACCTCGCGAAGCAGGGCATCGAGCTCGTGCGCACGCCCGTCGGCGACCGTTACGTGCTCGAGCGCATGCGCGCCGACGGCTACAATGTCGGCGGCGAGCAGTCCGGCCACATCATTCTGTCCGACTACACCACGACCGGCGACGGCCTCGTCGCCGCGCTGCAGGTGCTCGCGGTGGTCAATCGCAGCAACAAGCCGGTGTCGGAAGTCTGCCACCGCTTCGAGCCGCTGCCGCAGATCCTCAAGAACGTGCGCTTCAAGTCGGGCAAGCCGCTGGAAAGCGCGAGCGTCAAGACCGCGATCGCCAGCGCCGAGGAAAAGCTCGGCCGCAACGGCCGCCTGCTCGTGCGTCCCTCCGGCACCGAGCCGGTGATCCGCGTGATGGGCGAAGGCGACGACAAGACGGTGGTCGAAGCAGCGGTCGACAGCGTCATCGACGCGTTGAGCAAGGCCGCGGCGTAAGTCTCAGGCCGTCACTTCGCGGCGGCTGGCGCGGTCTTCATGGCCGGCCATGCCTTGAGAGCCAAAGCCGCCACGGACGAAAGCTCCGCGGCGGTGGCGCCGTCCAAGGCCTGCACCGAAATGCCCTGCAACAGCGCGCTGACAAGCCGCGCCAGCGCGGCTGCGTCCGTCTTCTCCGGTAGCAGCCCTTCCTTGATGTCCCGCGCAATGCGTCGCCTCAACGCTTCGCGCGAGGCGGCGCGGATTGCTTTGAGCTCGGCCGCGAGATCGGCGTTCTCGGCCGAGGTCATGAGCATGCCGTTGGAAATCATGCAGCCGAGCGGTCTGCCGGGCATGGTCACAGCCGCGATGCCGCGCGCGAGCATCTGACGCGCCGCCTCGAGGCTTGTCGGCGCCGCTGCGATCTCATCGACCGTGATGCCGATGGTGCCATAACGGCGCAGCACCTCGCGGTACAGATCGGCCTTGCTGCCGAAAGCATGATAGAGGCTCGGCGCCGCGATGCCGATGGCCTTGGTCAAATCGGCAATGCTCACGCCGTCGTAGCCATGTCTCCAGAACAGCTCGAGCGCCACATCGAGGGCTTCGTTCCGGTCGAATGTCGGCTGCCGGCCGCGCGCGCGCGGCCTCTCGGCATTCTTCGTCGTCTTCGTGCTCGGTCTGGTAGAGGCGGCCATGCGCCGAAAGTAGAGACTTGACGTTCAGCCGCAAGTCCATATTGTTTATCGATCACTAAAGAAATACACAATACGGAGTGTTCCGTGGCACATGAGATCGATCGTCGAAGCTTGATTGTGGGGTTGGCGGGGGCTGCGGCCATCACCGCCGTGAACGGGCCGGCTTTTGCGGCGCCTGCCGAAACGCGTTCTTGCTTCGCGGTCCGCTCGGCCGATGGCACGATGCTGGCGGGCGAGGCGCAGGGGGACGCGCAGGCGCCGGAAATCCTTTTCATTCACGGCTTACGTCAAAGCCGCCTGAGCTGGGACAAGCAGTTCGCCGATCCGGCGTTGGCGGGCTTTCGCATGGTCCGTTTCGATCTTCGCGGACACGGGGACTCGGGCAAGCCCGACTCGCCCGACGTCTATGCCGAGGCCGATCGCTGGGCGGACGACGTCGCCGCCGTGATCGCGGGCGCAAAACTGCGCCGGCCGGTTCTCGTAGGCTGGTCGCTCGGCGGTTTCGTGGCCGGCGCGTATCTCAAGAAATATGGCGGGTCGGGCATCGCGGGGATCAATCTCGTGGACGCTGTCACCAAGCAGTCGGCCGAACTGCTCACGCCGCTCGCCGTCAGCTTCGCCCGAACCGCGACGTCGCACGATCTCGCCGAAAGGACAGCCGCGACCGCCGAATTTTTGGCGGCCTGCTTCCATCGGCCGCCGACGGGGAGCGAACTGCAGCAGATGCTGGTCGTCAACGGCATGACCGCGCGCGCCGTGAACGAAGGCTTCCTCAAGAGTTCGGCGCCCGATCTCGAACCGGTCTTCCGGGACTATGGCGGTCCGATCCTGCTGACGCACGGGGTGCATGACCGGCTGGTGCGTCTGGCCATGTCGGAGCGGATCAAGGCGCTCCACGCGGGCAGCCGCCTCTCGGTTTACACGGAAAGCGGCCATACTCCCTTCTATGAGGAGCCGGTCCGCTTCGGGCGCGAACTGGCGGCGTTTGTGACGGCCGCAACGAAGAGCTGAGATCGGCGGTTCCGGCGGTCCGCCCAAACCGGGCCGCCGGCAAAAAATTTCGCCCGGATGTCACACCGGCTGGGCCTCGCTCGTCTTGGTGTCGTAACCTCATAAGGATGCGAGCCATGAACACCAATGACATCTTCGCCGCCGCCCCGGACGTGATGAAGAAGTGGACCTCCGCCTCGTTCGCTATCGCCGGCAGCCTCGATCCGGCGCTGGTCCATCTCGTCGAAATCCGGGCCTCGCAGATCAATGGCTGCGCCAACTGCATCAACATGCACGCCGAAAGCGCCCGCGCGCAGGGCGAGACCGAGCAGCGCGTCTATCTCCTGTCGGCCTGGCGCGAGGCGCCCTGCTACACGGAACGCGAACGGGCGGCGCTCGCCTGGACCGACGCGCTGACGCGCATCGCCGATGGACACGCGCTCGATCGCGTCCGTGAAGAGCTCGGCAAACACTTCACCCCGGAAGAGCAGGTGAAGCTCACGCTGATGATCAATGTCATCAATGGCTGGAACCGCCTGATGGTCGGCTTCGGCTTGTTCGTCGACCCGGCCGAAGCGAAGGCGGCGGCGCGGGCGGCGGCCGCATGAGGACGGACGACACGCGCGCGGACGCAGCGGCGAGTTTCGATCCGCTGCGTCCGACGCTCATGCGCGTTGCCTACCGCATGCTGGGCTCGGTCGCCGATGCGGAGGACGTGCTGCAGGAGGCCTTCATCCGGTGGATGGGGGCCGACCGCGCGAAGGTGCGCGAACCCGAGGCGTTCCTGCGCCGCACGGTCACGCGTCTCTGTCTCGATCAGCTCAAATCCGCGCGGCGCCGGCGCGAAACCTATCTCGGCCCCTGGCTTCCCGATCCCATGGTCGAGGAGGAGGGCGGGGAAGACGTCACGCTGCCCTTGATGCTGGCGCTGGAGCGCCTGTCGCCGCTCGAGCGCGCGGCTTTCCTGCTGCACGATGTCTTCGGCCTCGCCTTCGAGGAGGTGGCCGCCACGCTGCAGCGCGACGCCGCCGCCTGCCGGCAGCTTGCCGCGCGGGCGCGCACGCATGTGCGCGAGGCAAGACCCCGCTTTCAGGTCGACCGGCAGCGGGGTCTCGAAATCGCCGAGGCGTTCTACGCCGCGTCGCGCAACGGCGACATGAAGGCGCTCGCCGCGCTGCTATCGGCGGATGTGAGCACGCATGCCGACGGCGGCGGCAAGCGTCCGGCGGCGATGCGGCCGGTGGTTGGCTTCGATGCGGTCATGAAAGTGCACGAAAAGCTGGCCGTTCTCTTCAAGCACCATGCGTCGAAGCTTGTGCGGTCGGGCTTCATCAACGGTCTGCCCGGCTTCATCACGCTGGAGGCGGACGGCGAACTGCAGACGACGGCGCTCGACATCGAGGATGGCAAGATCACGGCGATCTACATCGTGCGCAATCCCGACAAGCTGCGGCATTTGCATTAAGAGGTATTCGTAGTTCGTAGCCCGGGTGGAGCGAAGCGTAACCCGGGAGTGATGGACCGGCCGCCCCGGATTTCGCTGCGCTCCATCCGGGCTACAAATTATCCCTCGCACGCCGCCGCGCGCTTCAGCAGAAACGCCTTCTCCGGTGCGTTGCGGCTGAGCGTCGCCGCGCGTTCGAACTCGATCTTCGCTTCCGCGCGGCGGCCGGCGCGGAACAGGAAGTCGCCTTTCGCCGCCGGCACCGGCGCATAATTGCGCAAGGCCGCGGCGTTCGCGATCTCCTCGACGAGCGCCAATCCGGCTTCCGGCCCGAAGGCCATGCTGTGGGCGATCGCGCGGTTGAGATCGACGACCGGCGAGGGCATCACCTCGCGCAACGCGTCGTAGAGCGCTGCGATCATCTTCCAATCGGTGTCTTCGGCGCGGCGCGCCCGCGCATGGCAGGCCGCGAGCGCCGCTTGCAAGGCATAGGGGCCGCGACCGTCGCCGAGCGCCTGCGCCCGCGTTAGCGCGGCAAGTCCGCGCTGGATCAGAAGCTGGTCCCACCGGGCGCGGTTCTGCTCAGGCAGCGGCACGAGCGAACCGTCGCCCGCCGTGCGGGCGTTAAGGCGCGAGGCCTGGATTTCCATCAGGGCGAGGAGGCCGAACACTTCGGAATCATCGGGCATGAGGCCCGCGAGAATGCGACCGAGGCGTTGCGCTTCCGCGCACAGCGCCGGGCGGATGAGGTCGTCACCCGCCGTCGCGGCATAGCCCTCGTTGAAGATCAGATAGATGACCTCGAGCACGGAGGCGAGGCGCGCATCGCGTTCGGCGCCCCGCGGCACCTCGAAGGCGAGGCCGGCCTCGGCGATCGTCCTCTTCGCGCGCACGATGCGCTGCGCGATGGTCGCCTC
>Ga0182748_1002325_pt1 | contig 17312 bp, 14 predicted proteins | sample eDN3rd37CKraftOP_FD_128877 | JGI IMG/M metagenome (GOLD analysis project Ga0182748, IMG submission 128877) | Enriched Organic Plus compost microbial communities from Emeryville, California, USA - eDNA 3rd pass 37_C Kraft OP (version 2) (version 2) ...
CATGGCCACGATCTACGAGGTCGCTCGACTCGCGGGGGTGTCCCCCGCGACGGTCTCCCGCGTGTTCAACGGCATGGGCGTCTCGGAGGAGAAGACCCTCGCCGTGCGCGAGGCCGCGCGGCAATTGAAGTTCACGCCCAACCGCACCGCGCGCACCCTGCGCAAGCAGGAGTCCGAGGTGATCGCCCTCGTCATCCCCGACATCGAGAACCCGTACTTCACCGAGCTCGCCCGCGGGGTCGAGGATGTCGCGCAGAGCGCCGGCTTCTCGGTCGTGCTGTGCAACACCGACTCGCAGCTGGACAAGGAGGCCACGTACCTCCAGATCGCGATCTCCGAGCACATGGCCGGGGTGATCCTCGCCGCCGCGTCCGACCACACGAACCTCGACGACATCCTCGCCGCGGGTCGTCCCGTCGTCGCCGTCGACCGCAGCACGGGCTACGACATCGACGGCGTCATCATGGCCAACCGCACGGCGGGCCAGGCCGCCACCGAGAACCTCGTGCAGGCGGGCTACCGCCGCATCGCCTGCATCACGGGCCCCCAGCACATCGAGACGGCGTACGAGCGCGCGCAGGGCTGGCGCGCCGTCATCGCCCGCCACTTCCCGGATGCCGACCCCGACGAGCTGCTGCGCTACTCGACGTTCCGCGTGGACGGCGGCCGTGACGTCATGGAGGAGCTGCTCGCCCTCCCCGAGCCGCCCGACGCCGTCGTCGCGGGCAACAACCTGCTCGGCGTCGGGGCCATCCAGGTGCTCACCGAGCACGGCCTCACCCCGCCCAAGCTGGGTGTCGCCGTCGTCGGCTCGCTGCCGTTCACCACGCTGTCGCCGTCCGCGGTGACGGTCGTCCGGCTTCCGGCGCGCCACATGGGCGTCACCGCCGCCAAGATGCTCCTCGAACGGATCGCGGGAGACGACCAGCCCGCCCGCACCGTCGTGCTGCGCAACGAGGTCCAGCCCGCCAAGCCCGTAGCGCGCGCCTGACGGCGCACATCCCGCCGCCCACGCGGCAGCCCGCGGTTTCAGCCCCGGCCGCGTTCCGCACTGTTGAACATGAAATCGATTTCGTCTAGAGTGGCGACGATCTCAGGCCGACGCGATCGAGGAGGATGCGATGCCGCAGCGCTGCACCCTGGGTGTCGACATCGGCACGTCGAGCACGAAGGGCGTGCTCGTCGCCGAGGACGGCGGCATCCTTGCGACGGCGACCCGCGCGCACGAGGTGGATCGCCCGCGGCCGGGGTGGGTCGAGATGGACGCGCGGGTCTGGTGGGACGAGTTCACCGGGATCGCCCGCGATCTGCTCGCGGCCGCTCCGTCGGCGGAGGTGACCGCGGTGGGCGTCAGCGGCATGGGGCCGTGCGTCCTCCTCGTCGACGAGGACGACGAGCCCGTCCGGCCGGCGATCCTCTACGGCGTCGACACGCGTAGCGGCGACCAGATCGCCCGGATGTCGCACGAGCTCGGTGCCGACGCCATCACCCGCGTCGGCGGCTCGATGCTCACCAGCCAGGCCGCAGGGCCCAAGATCGTGTGGATCGCCGAGGAGGAGCCGGACGCCTACGCCCGCGCCCGCCGCCTCTTCATGCCGGCGTCCTGGCTCGCCCGCCGCCTGACCGGCGCCTACGTCCTCGATCACCAGTCCGCGAGCCAGTCCACACCGCTGTACGACATCGAGGCGGAGCGCTGGCACGACGCGTGGTGGGAGCGCTACGCCGCAGGCCTCGAGCAGCCGACGCTGCGCTGGGCCGACGAGGTCGCGGGCGTCGTCACAGCGGAGGCGGCCGCCGTCACCGGCATCCCGGCGGGCACCCCCGTCGTCACCGGGACCATCGACGCCTGGACCGAGGCCGTGAGCGTGGGGGCGCACGGGCTCGGCGACCTCATGCTCATGTACGGCACGACGATGTTCCTCATCGCCACCGACCCCCGCACCCTGCGCACCCCGTCGATGTGGACGACCGTCGGCGCGTTCCCCGGCACCCGCAACCTCGCGGGCGGCCTCGCCACGAGCGGTGCCGTCACCGCCTGGCTCACGGACCTCACGGATGCCGACTACCCGGCGCTGCTCGCCGAGGCGGCCGAATCGGGCGTCGGCGCGCGCGGGCTCGTCATGCTGCCCTACTTCGCGGGCGAGCGGACCCCCCTCCTCGACCCCGACGCCCGGGGCGTGATCGCGGGTCTCACGCTGAGCCACACCCGCGGGGACCTCTACCGGGCGGCGCTCGAGGCGACCGCCATGGGTGTGCGCCACAACATCGAGACGATGCGCCGCGCCGGCGCCGACATCCGCCGGATCGTGGCCGTCGGCGGCGGAACGCAGGGGCAGCTGTGGATGCAGATCGTCTCCGACGTCACGGGCCTGGTGCAGGAGGTGCCGCGCATCACCATCGGCGCGGGCTACGGCGCCGCATTCCTCGCCGCCCGCGCGACGGCGACACCCGCCCCGCGCATCGAGGAGTGGAACCCGGTCGCGACGACCGTCACGCCCGACCCTGACACCGCGGCCGCGTACGACGCCCTCTTCGACCGCTACCTGCGGCTCTACGCGTCGACGAAGGACATCGTCCATGAGCTCGCTGGCGTGCAGCGCTCCGCGTCCGCCGTGGCGGTGAGCGCATGAGCCGTTCCCTGCGCCGTCGTCCCGCCCGCCGGGCCCGCGGCATCCCGCACACCGCCGAGCGTGCCGCGTTCCCCCTCGGCGGCATCGGCACCGGCAACGTCTCACTGGGCGCGCGCGGCGAGCTGCGCGACTGGGAGCTGGAGAACCTGCCCGACAAGGGGCGACTGAACCCGTTCACGTTCTTCGCGATCCACGTGGCGCCGACCGACGGCGAGCCGGTCACCCGCGTCCTCGAAGCGCAGCACACGGGGCGCCACGACTGGGACGCCGGCTACGGCTTCGACCGCCTCGCCGGGCTGCCGCGCCTGGCCGGCGCGACGCTGCACGGCGAGTACCCGGTCGTCGACATCGACTTCGACGACGACGTCCTCCCGGTCGACGTCTCGCTGCGGGCGTTCACGCCGCTCGTCCCGCTCGACCCCGACGCCTCCGGCATCCCCGCCGCCGTGCTGCGCTACCGCGTGACCAACCCGGGGTCCACGTCGGTGGCCGTCACCATCGCCGGCTCGCTGAGCCACACCGCCGGCCGTGGCGAGGGCCTGTTCGGCATGCGCGCGCAGCAGACCGTGCGCTGGCGCGAGGAGGTCGACGAGGACGGACGCGGCGTGCGCGGGCTCGACTTCGGCATCCGTCTCCCCGAGGACGACCCGGGCTACGGCACCCTGAGCCTCACGACGACGGATGCCGACACGACGGCGAAGCCGCAGTGGGTCACCGGCTTCTGGCCCGACGGTCCCCGCCTGTTCTGGGACGACTTCCGCGACGACGGACTCCTCGAGCCGGAGCCCCGGCTCACCCTCGAGGACCGCCCGCGCGGGCTGTTCGCGGAGCTCGACGACGGGGTGCCGCGCGCCGACGTCGTCGTGGGGGAGGAGGAGCTGTTCGAGAAGCTCCCGCGCCTGCGGACCGGGTCGCTCGGCATCGTGCACACCCTCGCGCCCGGTGGGAGCCGCGACTTCGAGTTCGTCCTGGCCTGGAGCTTCCCGAACCGGCGACGCGGGTGGGGCGGGCACATCGTCTTCGCCGATCCGCACATCGACGAGGTCGTCACCAACCACTACGCGACCCTGTGGCCGGACGCGTGGTCGGCGGCATCCCACCTCCACCGCGAGCTGCCCGCTCTGGAGGCGGCCACGCTCGCCTTCGTCGAGGCGCTCTACGGCGGCTCGCTCGATCCCGTGATCGCCGACGCGGTCGGCGCGAACATCGCCGCGATCCGCTCGACGACGTGCTTCGTCGTCGAGTCGCCGACACCCGAGCTGGGAGACGGGCCGGTGTTCGCCGCGTGGGAGGGCTCGTTCGACCACGGCGGCTCGTGCGAGGGGACCTGCACCCACGTGTGGTCGTACGCGCAGTCCGTCGCGTGGCTGTTCCCGTCGCTCGAGCGCAGCGCGCGCCGCGTCGAGTTCCTCCTCGAGACGGATGCCGACGGCGCGCAGAAGTTCCGCTCGAACCGGGTCTTCGGCGGTCCGTCCTGGTTCATGGGGCCGGCCGTCGACGGGCAGCTGGGCACCTTCCTCCGCCTCCACCGCGAATGGCGCTTCTCGGGCGACGACAACTTCCTCCGCGAGCTGTGGCCGGCCGCGGCGCGCACCCTCGACCACGCCGTGCGCACGTGGGACCGCGACGGCGACGGCCTCCTCGACGGCGAGCTGCACAACACGTACGACATCGAGTTCCACGGCATCGATCCGCTCGCCAACGGCCTGTTCATCGCGGCGCTGCGGGCCGGTGCGCGCATGGCGGCGCACCTGGGCGAGAGCGAGCGCACCGCCGACTGGCTCGAGCGCGCCGAGCGCGCCTCCCGTGCCATGGACGCCGTGCTGTGGAACGGCGAGTACTACCGCCAGGTCATCGACGACGTCGACGCGCACCGCTACCAGTACGGCGAGGGCGTGCTGTCCGACCAGCTGCTCGGGCAGTTCCACGCGTTCGTCAACGGACTCGGGCCGATCCTTCCGCCCGAGCATGTGCGCAGCGCGCTCGCCGCGATCATGGCGCACAACTTCCGCGCGGACCTCACGACGCACGAGAGCACCCAGCGGGTCTACGCGCTCGGCGACGAGGGCGGCCTGCTGCTCGCCTCGTGGCCGCGCGGCGGCCGCCCCGCCATCCCGTTCGTGTACTCCGACGAGGTGTGGACCGGTGTCGAGCACCAGGTTGCGGCGTCCCTCGTCTACACGGGCCTCGTCGACGACGCCCTGCGCCTGGAGCGCACGCTGCGCAGCCGCTACGACGGAACCGCGCGCAACCCGTGGAACGAGATCGAGTGCGGCAACCACTACGCCCGCTCGCTCTCGTCGTGGGGACTGCTGCTCGCGTTCAGCGGCGTCCAGTGGGACGCGCCCACGCGCACGCTCTCGTTCGATCCCGTGGCGGACGGACGCTATCTGTTCACGACCGACCGCGCGTGGGGACACGTCGAGGTGCGGGGCGACGACATCACCCTGCACCTCGACGGGGGCGCGCTCGAGCTGGATCGGCTCGTGCTGCGCGGACGCACCGTGCCCCTCGACGCCGCCGGAACGACCCTCGACCTCGCATCACAGGAGACACCATGACCTACACCCTCCCCGCTCCGTCCGTCCGCCCCGAGGCGGCGCCGCGGACGGCGTACCTCATCACCTCGGGTGATCTCCGCGAGTCGGCCAACGTCGCCGGCTGGCCGACGCAGGTCGAGCTCGAGGCGGGCGTCACGCGCGTGCTGGAATCCCTGGGCTGGAGCGTCATCCGGCCGTTCGGCGTGGACCCCGCCACGGGTCACGGCTTCATCTCGAGCCAGCGGATGGGCATGGAGGTCTTCAAGAAGATCCCCGTCGACGCGCCCCTCGTCGTCGCCATCGCGAACTGGCAGTACTCGCACCACGTCCTCGCGGGACTGCGCACCCATCAGGGCCCGATCCTCACCGTGGCCAACTTCGCCGGCGACTGGCCGGGACTCGTGGGGCTCCTCGGCCTCAACGCGGGACTCACCAAGATGGGCAAGGACTACGCGACCATCTGGTCGGTCGACTTCACCGACGACTGGTTCCGCGACGGCCTCGAGGAGTGGACCCGCACCGGCGGCATCGTGCACGACCTGTCGCACGTGCGGCCCCTGCCGGCCCTCCCGGACACCCCCGAGGTGGAGCTCGGCCGCGCGCTCGGCGACGAGCTGCTCACCGACAAGGCCATCATCGGCGTGTTCGACGAGGGCTGCATGGGCATGTACAACGCGATCTTCGACGACGAGCTGCTCAACCGGCTCGGGATCTACAAGGAGCGACTGTCGCAGTCGGCGCTGTACGCCGAGATGCTCACGGTGACGGATGCCGAGGCGGACGCCGCCTTCGCATGGCTCGTCGATCACGGTATGACGTTCCGCTTCGGCGAGGACGCCGCCACCGAGCTGACCCGCGAGCAGGTGCAGTGGCAGCTCAAGATGTACATCGCCGCGCTGCGCATCGCCGACGACTTCGGCCTCGATGCCGTCGGCATCCAGTACCAGCAGGGCCTCAAGGACCTCGTCCCCGCGTCGGATCTCGCCGAGGGCATCCTCAACTCGACCGAGCGGCCGCCCGTGTACTCGCGCGACGGTCAGCGCGAGCTGCACGCCGGCCGCGCGTTCCCGCACTTCAACGAGGCCGACGAGGGCGTCGCGGTCGACGCGCTCGTCACCGACCGGGTCTGGCGGGCCATGGGGCTCGTCCCGGACAACACTCTCCACGACGTGCGGTGGGGCGAGGAGTACGACGGCCGGTTCGTGTGGGTCTACGAGATCTCCGGCTCGGTCCCCGCATCGCACCTGGGCGGCTGGGACAAGGCAGAGGGATGGCGGCAGGGCCACGTGTTCTTCCCCGCCGGCGGCGCCACGATCAACGGCGTGAGCAAGCCCGGGGAGGTCGTCCTGTCCCGCGTGTTCATCGCCGACGGCATCCTGCAGGCAGATGTCTTCCGCGGCACGGTGATCGAGCTGCCGCCCGAGGAGACGCAGCGCCGCAAGGACGCGACGAACCCGGAGTGGCCCATCGCGCACGTCGTGCTCCACGGCGTGACCCGCGACCAGTTCATGGCCCGTCACAAGGCCAACCACGCGCAGCTCGTCTACGCGCCCGACGCCGAGACGGCCGACAAGGCGCTCGCGGCGAAGGCCGCGATGTTCGACCGCATGGGCATCCAGGTCAACCTCGTCGGCGAGGTCGCGCTCTAGTCGCGGGTCGCGCGGCCCGCCGCGCCGCCCGCGGCGCGCACCCCTGGCGGTCGCCGGCATCTGTGCGGCACGATCGTCGTGTGGCGACCCTGGACGACGTGCGCGCGATCGCGACCGCGCTCCCCGAGACCTTCGAGAAGGTCGACGGGCACCGCGGCGGGGCGACCTGGCGCACCCGCAACGGGGCGTTCGTGTGGGAGCGCCGGCCGGGCAAGACGGATCTCGCCCAGCTCGCCGCCGCGGGACGCACGTGGCCGGACGGCACCGTCGTGGCGCTGCGCACCGACGGCCTCACCGCGAAGGACGAGCTGCTCGCCGCGCTGCCGGACGCCGTGTTCACGATCCCGCACTTCGACGGGTTCCCCGCCGTCCTCGTGCGGCTCGACGCCGTCGATCGGAACCTGCTGGCCGAGCTCATCGCCGACGCGTGGCTGCTGCGCGCACCCCGGGCCGTCGCCGCGGCGTGGCTCGCCGAGCACGGCGACCCGCAGCATCCGGGGACGGTCACGCCGCCCTGAGGCGGCTACGGCTCGATGCGCAGCACGGTCGGCGACTCGCCGACGGTGAGATCGTCCGAGACCCGCACCGAACGCGCGAGGTCGTCGACCGCGCCGATGACGGTGCCGAAGCGCTCGCGGTCGGAGCACACCGCCGTCACCGTGACGAAGTGCGTGCCGGTGTCCCACGTGTAGGTCGCGAACGGCGGCGACTCGCCCCCGCCGTCGCCGGCGCGCGGCGGCAGCGGCATGTAGAGACGCTCGCCGACACCCAGGTGCGGATTCGGGAACGACTCGGTGTCGTCGTACTCCATCGGCATCATCGCCCGCGCCGTCCGCAGCTGCGGCGTCGCCTCCTGAAGCTGCGCCATGACGACGAGCAGCTCGGGGTCCGACTTCCACACCCACACGAGCACCCGGCCGTCCGCCTTGCGCATGAGGAACGGCGTCGCCTGGCTGACCGCCCACGCGGCGAGGCCGCGGCCCGGCCGCCGGCCGCTCGCGTCGCCGCCCAGGGCGCGGTTCGCCTGACTCAGCAGCATCCGGATCGCCGCCTTGCGGTGGCGGCGGCCGCGGAAGCCGAGCGACCCGGTGACGGGCACCCAGCGGGCGGGGTCGGCGTCGGCGTGCAGGCGCGGCATCCCTCCAGCGTACGGGGACGGGCCGTGAGGCCTCCCAGGTCCTGCGGATGTGCTCGGGTACAGTGGAGGCCGCACGTCACCCGCACGACACCCCGGTGCGGACAGCCGCTGAGAGAGGCATTCCACCCTGTGACTCCCCCCGCGACAGAGCCCGCGAAGCGTCCGCTGACGGTCCTGATCGGTGCTGACACGTTCACGCCGCATGTCAACGGCGCCGCCCGTTTCGCCGAGCGTCTCGCCGCCGGACTCGTGGAGCGCGGACACGACGTCCACGTCTCGGCACCGAGCGCCGGCCACCGCAACCACGGCACCTTCCGCGAGGTCGTGGAAGGCCAGGAGATGACGGTGCACCGGCTGCCGTCGTGGCGCTGGCCCCCGCACGACTGGCTCACCTTCGTGCTGCCGTGGATGTCGAAGCACTACGCGCGTCGCGTCCTCGACGAGGTCAAGCCGGACGTCGTGCACATCCAGTCGCACATCGTCATCGGGCGCGGCCTCGCCCGCGAGGCGCGCAAGCGCGGCATCCCGATCATCGCGACCAACCACGTGATGGCCGAGAACATCCTCGACTTCACGACGCTGCCGCCCGTCCTGGACAAGGTGTTCGTCAAGCTCGCGTGGGACGACGCCGAGCGCACGCTGCGCATGGCGCAGGCCGTCACGACGCCCACGCGCAAGGCCGCCGACTTCCTCGAGAACACGATCGACATCGAGGGCGTCATCCCGGTCAGCTGCGGCATCAAGGCCTCCGACTACACGGCCGACCTGACCCCGCGCGATGGCAACCGCCTCGTCTTCGTGGGCCGGCTCACGACCGAGAAGCAGATCGACGTGATCCTCCGCGCGATCGCGAAGCTCGACCCGGCGCTCGACGTCTCGTTCGACGTCGTCGGCAACGGCGACCAGCGCCGCAGCCTCGAGCAGCTCGCCGAGCAGCTCGGGATCGCCGACCGCGTGCGCTTCCACGGACACACGACGGATGCCGAGCTGCGCGCGACGCTCACCCACGCCAGCGCGTTCGTGATCGCCTCGATCGCGGAGCTGCAGTCCATCGCCACGATGGAGGCCATGGCCTCCGGCCTGCCCGTCATCGCCGCCGACGCGGTCGCCCTCCCGCACCTCGTGCACGACGGCGAGAACGGCTACCTCTTCACGCCGGGGGACGTCGACGAGCTCGCGGAGAAGATCACGACCGTGCTCACCGCCGCACCCGAGGACCGTCTGCGCATGCAGCAGGCCTCGCTCGACGGCGTGAAGGTGCACGACATGGACCGCACGCTCGACACCTTCGAGGCGCTGTACCGCGGCGAGCCGCTCCCCGCCTAGGCGCCGTCGTGCACGTCGTCTTCTTCGCAGACCAGCACCTCGGCTCGCTCGGGGGCGCGCAGGTCTCGATGCGGCTGCAGCGGAAGTTCCTCGAGCGCGCCGGACACACCGTCACCGTCGTCGCGCCCGCCATGCACGGCGCGCTGCGCCGCACGCGTCTCGGGGCGGGCGGTGACGCCGCCGCAGGCGACATCGACCTCCCGTCGATCCCCGTCACCCCCGACCGCGAGTACTCGTTCACGTGGCCGGGCGCCCGCACCGACCGGTTCGTCGACGCCGCCATGAAGACGCGGCCGCCGGTGGACATCGTCCACGTCCAGGCCGACTTCTGGGGCGCCTTCATCGGGCACCGCTTCGCGCGCCGGCACGGACTGCCCGTCGTGCACACCATGCACAACCGGGTGGATGTCGGCATCCGCGCCGTCTCACCGGTCCCCGGCCTCACGCTGCGCGCGCTCAACATGTGGCAGCGCGCGGCGCTGCCGCCCCTTCCGGACGGCGCGGTGCCGCGTGCCGCGGACGGCTGGTCGTACCTCGCGGGGCTCGCCGCGGGCGCCGCCGCCGTCACCGCGCCCTCGCACCACTTCGCGCGGCGCCTCGAGGTGCACGGCGTCTACCCCGCCGTCGACGTTGTCTGGAACGGCATCGACGACGAGATCCTCGACGAGGTGCTCCCCGCGGCGTCCGCGCCGCGCCGGCCCGGACGCCCCCGCTTCATCTGGCTGGGGCGGATGAGCCCCGAGAAGCGCCTGCTGCCCTTCCTCGAGGCCGTCGCCCACGCGGACCTGCCGGTCGACGTCCATGTGCTGGGCGGCGGCGCGCAGCTGCGGGCGGCACGCCGCCTCATCGCGAAGCGCCGGCCCGCGGCATCCGTCACCTTCGGCGGGCGCCTGCCCTACCCGGACACCCTGCGTCGCATCGCCGAGGCGGACGCGCTCGTGCAGACCTCGATCGGTTTCGAGACGCAGGGCATGACCCCGTTCGAAGCCGCGTCGCTCGGCACCCCCTCGGTCATCAGCGACCCCGACATCGCCGCCGAGCTCGGCTCGGGGTTCTGGGCGGTTCCCGACGGCTCGGTCCCGGCCCTCGCCGAGACCCTGCGCCGTGCGGCCGCCGACATCGCGGCGGGCACGCCGGTCGCCGTGGACCCGCGTGTGCGGGAGGAGTTCCGCCAGTCGTCGCGCACCGAGGCGATGCTGCGGATCTACGAGCGCGTGCGGGCCTGACGCGCTCCGGCGCCGTGTGGCGGTGCATCAGAACGAGCTGGCGACCAGGGTGTAGAGCATCCCGGAGATCACGCTGACCAGGACCGCGACGCCGATGCCGAGGCCGATGCCCGCGACGGCCTGGGGACGGCCGCGCTGCGCGAGTCCGACGGCGCCGAGCACGATCGCCGCCGCGCCCAGGACGCCGCTGACGAGGGTGTTGAGCCAGCCGAGGGGCTCCAGTGCCTCGTAGGCCTGCGCGGCGATGAGGCTCGCCTGGACGAGCATCATCACGACGCCGAGCACCAGGACCACGACGCCGAGGATCAGCGCGATGAGGCCGAGCGGATTCCCGACGCGGGTCGGCGCGGTGGCCGGGCCCGCGGCGTGGTGCGAGGTGTGCGCGTAGGTGGCGGACGGGGGATCGACGGGGTGGGTCACGGCGTCTCCTCTGCGGTCCCGCCCGAGTCTAGGGCGCGAGCGCAGGGGGACGCGGGCGACGGACCCGGTCAGGGGAGCTTGGTCCAATCGGTGGGAACCCGGCGGTAGCCGTCCCGGGGGAGGACGGTCGCCGTCACGACCACCGCGAAGAGCGAGAGGGCTGCGAGGAGGATGACGATGAACATGGCAGAAAAGCTACGCTTGACGAGAATTCGCCACGAGTGGCAGGATGGCCACACATCGCCGGAAAACTGCCACCGGCGTTCGTCGTCCCGAGGAGCACCCATGAAGACCGTCGCCGTCATCGTGCAGGAGGGGTTCGCGCCCTTCGAGTTCGGAGTCGCCTGTGAGGCGTTCGGCCTCGACCGGTCGGATGACGGCATCCCGAACTTCGACTTCCGCGTCGTGGCGGCCGAGCCCGGCCCCGTCATGTCGAAGCTCGGCTTCTCGATCAACGTCGAGCACGACCTGTCGTTCGCGTACGAGGCCGATCTCGTCGTCGTGAGTCCGGTTCCGAGCGAGTGGTGGGGCGCGATCGACGACCGCATCCTCGATGTCGTGCGCGCGGCCGACGAGCGCGGAGCATGGCTGCTGAGCGTGTGCAGCGGATCGTTCATCCTCGCCGCCGCCGGGGTCCTGGACGGCCGCCGGGCGACGACGCACTGGATGTACGCCGACGCCATGGCGCGCATGTACCCCTCGATCGAGGTCGACCCGGACGTCCTCTACGTGCAGGACGGTCGCATCATCACGAGCGCCGGCACGGCAGCGGGGCTGGATGCCTGCCTGCACCTGCTGCGGCAGGAGCTCGGCGCCGAGATGACGAACAAGATCGCCCGCCGCATGGTGGTGCCCCCGCAGCGCGACGGCGGACAGGCGCAGTTCATCGACAAGCCGCTGCCGGCGGTGCGGTCGCTCTCGCTGGCACCGGTCACCGACTGGATGCTGGCGAACCTGCGGGAGGATCTCTCGGTCGACGACCTCGCCGCCAAGGCGCTCATGTCGCCGCGCACGTTCGCACGACGCTTCAAGGCCGACTACGGGACGACGCCGGCCGCGTGGCTCAACCGCCAGCGGATCATCCACGCGCAGCGACTCCTCGAGCAGACCGACTATGGGCTCGACCGCATCGCGTACGAGTGCGGCTTCGGCTCGGCCGCCGTCCTCCGGCAGAACTTCTCCCGCACGCTGGGCACGACGCCGACGGCCTACCGCGCACGCTTCGCGTGCAACGACGCCGCACCCCTCCCGGAGCTCGAGCCGGTCGCGTGAGGCGGGTGGCCTGCGGCGCGGCGGTCCGCGGCGCGGTCTTGTCGACGAATCACCCCTTCTGCTAAACTTGAGCGCAGATGACTCAACTTTGAGTCTCGAGAGTTTCAGGAGATCACATGAACGCACAGCCGCAGCCGGGACAGGAGGAGCAGCAGAGCGCCCTCGAGCAGTTCGGCATCAACCTCACCGACCGCGCCCGCCAGGGCAAGCTCGACCCCGTCATCGGGCGTGACAGCGAGATCCGGCGCGTCAGCCAGGTGCTCACGCGCCGCACGAAGAACAACCCCGTCCTCATCGGCGAGCCCGGCGTCGGCAAGACCGCCGTCGTCGAGGGCCTCGCGCAGCGCATCGTCGCGGGCGACGTCGCCGAGTCCCTCAAGGACAAGGAGCTCGTCGCGCTCGACATCTCGGCGCTCGTCGCGGGCGCCATGTACCGGGGGCAGTTCGAGGAGCGCCTCAAGAGCGTCCTCAAGGAGATCACCGAGTCGGACGGCAAGATCATCACCTTCATCGACGAGCTCCACGTGCTCATGGGCGCCGGCGGGGGAGAGGGCTCGGTCGCGGCATCCAACATGCTCAAGCCGATGCTCGCCCGCGGCGAGCTGCGGCTCATCGGCGCGACCACCCTCAACGAGTACCGCGAGTTCATCGAGAAGGATGCCGCGCTCGAGCGCCGCTTCCAGCAGGTCTACGTGGGCGAGCCCAGCGTCGAGGACACCATCGCGATCCTCCGCGGCCTCAAGGAGCGCTACGAGGCGCACCACAAGGTCGCCATCGCCGACACCGCCCTCGTCGCCGCCGCGTCGCTGTCCAACCGGTACATCCCGTCGCGGCAGCTGCCCGACAAGGCCATCGACCTCATCGACGAGGCGGCGTCGCGCCTGCGCATGGAGATCGACTCCGCGCCGCTGGAGATCGACGAGCTGCGTCGCCACGTCGACCGGCTCAAGCTCGAGGAGCTCGCCCTCAAGAAGGAGAAGGACCCCGCGTCCAAGGAGCGCCTCGAGGCGCTGCGCGCCGACCTCCGCAAGGAGGAGGAGCGCCTCAGCGGCCTGCAGGCGCGGTGGGAGCGCGAGCGCTCGACCCTGAACCGGGTCGGTGACCTCAAGACGAAGCTCGACGCCGCCCGCATGGAGGCCGAGCGCGCGCAGCGCGAAGGCAACCTCGAGAAGGCGTCGCGCCTGCTCTACGCCGAGATCCCGGCGCTGGAGCGCGAACTCGTCGAGGCCGAGCGCGCCGAGACGAGCGACGGCGAGGGCCGCATGGTCGGCGACCAGGTGACCGAGGAGGACATCGCGGCCGTCATCGCGGCGTGGACCGGCATCCCGGTCGGCCGCCTCATGCAGGGCGAGACCGAGAAGCTCCTGCACCTCGAGGCCGAGCTCGGCAAGCGCCTCGTCGGCCAGAAGGAGGCCGTCAAGGCCGTCTCCGACGCCGTGCGCCGCTCGCGCGCCGGCATCAGCGACCCCAACCGGCCGACCGGCTCGTTCCTGTTCCTCGGCCCGACCGGCGTCGGCAAGACCGAGCTCGCCAAGGCACTCGCGGAGTTCCTCTTCGACGACGAGCACGCCATGGTGCGCATCGACATGTCGGAGTACGGCGAGAAGCACTCGGTGTCGCGGCTCGTCGGCGCCCCTCCCGGATACATCGGATACGAGCAGGGCGGACAGCTCACCGAGGCCGTGCGGCGACGCCCGTACTCGGTCGTGCTGCTCGACGAGGTCGAGAAGGCGCACCCCGAGGTCTTCGACGTGCTGCTGCAGGTCATGGACGACGGGCGCCTCACCGACGGCCAGGGCCGGACGGTCGACTTCAAGAACGTCATCCTCATCCTCACCTCCAACCTCGGCTCGCCGGTCCTCATCGACCCGACGCTGTCGACGGAGGAGAAGCGCGAGGCCGTCATGGCGATCGTGCGGCAGGCGTTCAAGCCCGAGTTCCTCAACCGTCTCGACGACATCGTGATGTTCCAGGCGCTCACCGAGGATGACCTCGCGCAGATCGTCGAGCTCTCCGTCGACGCCCTGCAGCGGCGCCTGCGCGACCGCCGGCTCACGCTCGCGGTCACGCCGGACGCCCGCGCCTGGCTCGCCGAGCGCGGCTACGACCCGGTGTTCGGGGCGCGGCCGCTGCGCCGGCTCATCCAGTCGGAGATCCAGGACCGCCTCGCGATGGCGCTCCTGGCCGGCGGGGTGCACGACGGCGACGTCGTGCGCGTCGACGTCGCGGCCGACGGCTCGTCCCTCGTGCTCACGAGCGACGGACCCTCCGCGCCGCCGGCCGACGAGGACGACGACGAGGAGATCGTCGAGGCCATCCTCGAGGACTGACGCCCGGCGCGCTGACGCCCGGCGCGCCCCTCATCTCCCGCGAAACGCACCTTCCCGCTGAAGCGCACGTGCTCCGCACGCGTCTCGGCGGGGAAGGTGCGTTTCGCCGTGTGAGGGGGCGTCAGGGCGCGGGGTCGGGAGGCGCCGTGGGGAGGTCGCGCATCGTCCAGAACGGGCCGAGCACGATGAACAGGCACGAGAACAGCTCGCCGAAGGCGGCGATCCACAGGGTCGGCACGACGCCGATCCACGTGCCGAGGGCGCCCGCGAGCAGCGCTGCGATCGGCATGACGCCCCACACGACGAACCGCACCGACGCGTTCATGCGCCCGAGCAGGCGCGGCGGCGTGATGCGCTGGCGGAACGTGACCTGCGTGATGTTGTAGAGCAGCACGGTGAAGCTCGCGAAGAAGAACTGCACCACCAGCAGCGGGAACGCGAGCGCGGGGACGAGCGAGATCGCCGGGAGGAAGAACGGGGCCAGCGAGAACACGATCGAGGCGATCGGGATGGCGCGGGCCTCGCCGATGCGGGCCACGATCCGCGGCGTGAGGATCGCGCCCAGGAGGCCGCCCACCGCCGAGAGCGAGAACACCACGCCGAGCGCCGCGGGCGTGAGGCCCAGCTCGCGCAGCGCGAAGATCGGCAGGAGCGTCATGGCGATCGTGCCGAAGAAGTTGGCGGTGCCGGTCGTCATCACGATCCGGCGCAGGAGCGGATTGCCGAACACCCACCGCAGGCCCTCGCCGATCTCGCGGAGGATCGGGGCGTGCTCATCCGGATGCCGCGGCCGCTCGTGGTCCTTCGTGAACAGCAGCGCGACGAATGACGCGAGGTAGGTGCCCACCGTGACGAGGATCGCGACCGGCGCCGCCAGCACGCCGATGAGCCATCCGCCCGCGGCGGGGCCCGCGAGCCCGGCGAGCTGCTCCGTCGACTGCAGCTTGCCGTTCGCCTCGGCGATCTGGTCGGCCCGGACGAGCGAGGGCACGATGCTCTGGTTCGACACGTCGAAGAAGACGGTCGCGACGCCCATCACGAGGGCCACCGCGTACATGTGCCAGATGTTGAGGACCCCCAGCAGCGCGAGCACCGGCAGCGCCGCGAGGGCGAGCGCGCGCACGGCGTCGGCGACGATCATGACGTGTCGCTTGCGCATGCGGTCGATCCAGGCGCCGGCGGGGAGTCCCACGACGAGGAACGCGGCCACCGTCGCCGCGTTGAGGACGCCGACCTCCCACTCGGTCGCGTGCAGGATGAGCACGGCGAGCACCGGGATGGCGAGCTCGGTGATCTGCGCGCCGAACTGGCTGAGCGCCTGCCCGCCCCACAGGGTGAGGAAGTTGCGGTCACGCCACAGCGAGCCCCTCGGCGCGGGCGACGCGGCGGTCGGCGCGGCATCCGCCTCGATGGCCTCGTCGGCTCCCGCGCGCGACGTGAGCGTCGACGACTCGGCACGCGCCTCCGCACGGATCGCGGCCTCGTCGGCACCCTCCGGCGGGGCGGGGTCGCCGACTGATTGAGACATGTCGATCAGTCTCGATCACCCATCGGGAAATGTCAATCGGTAGCATGAGCGCATGGATCCCACGGCTGAGCCGGATGCCGCCGCGGTCGATGCGGCGGATTCGGACGCGCCCCACGACGCGCCCGCCGCCGCTGCCGACGACGCCGAGATGCAGGCGCGGTACCGTGCGCTCAGCTCGCCGCTGCGGCTGCGCATCCTGCGCCTGTGCGCCTTCGACGCGCGCACCAACAAGGAGCTCGCCGAGCTGCTGCACGTCAACCCCGGCACGATGCTGCACCACGTGCGCACGCTCGTGGGCACCGGGTTCCTCCGCGCCGAGCCCGAGCGCACCGGAGCCCAGGGGGCCCGCGAGGTGCCGTATCGGGCGACCGGCCTGTCGTGGCGCACCCGCCTGCCCGGCCGGTCGACGGTCATCATGGACACGTTCCTGCAGCAGGTCGCCGAGGTGCCGCCGGAGGACGTGCAGATCTCGTGGCTCGGACTGCGCCTCAACACCGCGCACAAGGCCGAGCTGGAGGACCGCATCCAGGCTCTGCTCGAGGAGTTCAAGGACCGCGAGCCGGATGACGACGGAGACGCCTACTCCCTGGTCACCGTGCTGCATCCGGACCTCAACCCGCGCCCCGCGCGGCCCGAGGCCCATCCGTCGTAGCCTCGTGCCATGGCGATCGCGACGGCAGACCTCTACGACGAGCGCGGCGAGTCCCTCGACTCCCTCGCCCTCCAGCTCCACGACTTCGGCGGACGCACCGCGTTCGACGGACCCATCCGGACCGTGCGCTGCCACCGCGACAACGCGCTCGTGAAGTCCGTGCTCGCGACGCCGGGCGACGGGGCGGTCCTCGTGATCGACGGGGCGGGCTCGCTCGAGTCCGCGCTGGTCGGCGACCTCATCGCCGGAGCCGCCGCGGTCAACGGGTGGGCCGGGATCATCGTGCACGGGGCGGTGCGCGACCGCGAGGCGCTGCGTCGGCTGCCGCTGGGGATCAAGGCCCTCGGCTCCAATCCGCGTCGGTCGCTCAAGGAGGGCGTCGGCGAGGTCGACGAGCCCGTCACGATCGCCGGCGTCGTCTTCACACCCGGCAAGCACGTCTGGGCCGACGCCGACGGCGTGCTCGTCGAGCGCTAGATGTTCTTCCCCGGCAGGTTGTGAACGTGTGAGATAGGCGAAGACCTCCGGGACGATGTGGGTACCACCCTCACATCGGATTCCACGGAGGTCTTCGTGACTCACGCTAACGCGCCTTTGACGC